>Ga0157358_1001070_pt1 | contig 11853 bp, 8 predicted proteins | sample AttcapACBM2_FD_111484 | JGI IMG/M metagenome (GOLD analysis project Ga0157358, IMG submission 111484) | Fungus gardens microbial communities from leaf cutter ant in Botucatu, State of São Paulo, Brazil - Atta capiguara ACBM2 | ecosystem: Host-associated > Fungi > Mycelium > Unclassified ...
ACATGTACAGCGGAGATTAAAGGTATGACGTCAGGGCACATGTAGGAAGCATGGTGGCCTTAAGGAAAACACATGTGGATGAGTAATGGACATGAGGTAGAAGCATGGTGGATGGACATGAGGCAGACACATTGTTGTAGCATGGACCACATGTAATTTATATAAATAGAGGAGCAATGCAGCGAGGGCTCCTTGTTGAGTTCTCTTGTAATCCCCACTACTAGATAGTCTACTGAGAGCTTTGCTGAAGTCAGCATACTACAAGTGCCGTTCCGGCGAGTGGTTGCTACAACACCAAGGTTGTTTTACAAGTCTGTACAACTCCAAGCCTATCTTGTGGACTTTCACCCCCAGTGTGAACTGCATCTGACAATATACCAAGAATATTGTTTGTATAGATGTTATTAATAGTAATATGATTGTCAATATTTATGCTTCATATATATGAGTTTACTCAAGATTTGTAGTAGTTTAGGTCTGTATATGCTTTAGACAATATTTTGGCCTAACCATATATATCTTGTATTATGCTATAGATTGTCTTTTACAACTTTAATATCTTGTCTCTTTCTCCTTTATGAAAGACAAGCAGCTGTTCTGTGAATATATCATGTTCACATAGACTGTATAAGGAGATTCACTATCCTACCAAATTTTAAGTCTATAATACCTACCACCAAAGCCTATTATTGGCCCTATAGTCCTCTTATCTCTTAAGTTCTCTACTTTTATCCTACTATAACATCATTGGACCCTAATTACTCCTGCCACAGCACTGTGGACCATGTGGACCCTCTCCTAATCACTAAACCTTTTCTCTTAGCTACTAACCAATGAGCTTCCATTATTTAGCAATGTTTAAAGTTACTACATTGAAGTTTCTGACCACACAGCTTTATAATCTTATAGTTAGGTTATCAAATATTCTGCCTAATGATCTACCTGATTAGAATGGACTCTTGGATATCTAGAGTAGCTGTCATCTTTAGGAAATTTTCATTCTATTCTCTTAGGATTCTCTTAGAGGTGAGTTGTATACTTAGTAAGTAGAAGCAATAGAACTTAGAATTCTCCTAAAGTTGTAAACTCTTCTAAAACCTCATGAAGTTGACAATCTTCAGGGAAATCTAAGTTGTATTGGAACAACTAGTGACTGAGTATTATCTATCTTCAAAAAAACCTAAGAGAATGAAATGAGATTTCCTAAAGATGGCTAATATCCAAAATACTTTTACTATCCAGTAGAACAATGCTGAGGTAATACCAAAATGATGGTGTACAGATTGTTATAAATAGTCTAAGAAGTCTTCTAAGAATGTAGAATATGACTGTAGGATTGGAAAGTTTATAGCAATGAAGTTTGTGAGGCCAGTGGCAAAGTCCAGATATATGAGATAGTAGTAAAGTTCATAGTGAGGGCTGTAGAGTTTAGAACTGTAATAGCTGCAGAAATGTCAGAATTGTAAATGTTGGATATGGTTCATTCTTATTTTCCATTCTATTTTTCATTCAGAGTATTAGTGTGATATCACTGTCACTGTCAGAACTGTCACATCATCACATAAAAAAGAGAAGGTTCTGTAGCAAATGAAGTCATACAGTATAACAACTATATATTAGCCTTATGGAAAGCACATGTACTTTAGGACAGAGTAGTTGTAATGGTGTACAGACTATAGTTTGTGGTATATAGGGTAGACTAGTTTGTACTTAGGACTTCATCAAGTTCTCTTGTGATTACTTAATCTAAAGTCCTTCTATCTAAAACTCTTTGGACTTAAGATCATAACATTAGAACTCAATAGTCTCTTAAGACTGTCTAACACTGAGCTCTCCTTATTTCTTAACTTTCTTATCATTCTTGACCAAGAGAACAGCTTAGTCTTTTAGTCAAGAAGAATTGTCAGGCTCTAAATATAAGGAATATACTAGCTAGGTAGGAGAAGTTTAGCTATTTATGTGCACCAAAGCCCACTAATGTATCTCAGACATATTATCTTTTGTGGACATACTCTATATATTTTTCATTATTAGCTCTATGCTGTTGATCCACTTGTGACAAGTATATATATAGAAGAATAACAAACATTTTTAAGACTTTGTCTAGAGTAGAACAGTCTTCTTAGACTAAAATTGTTTACCTTTCCTTAAGATAGTAGTTGGTAGCTTGAGTATTCAGTAGATAGTATAAGGTAGGACAAGAAGAGGGCCTACTAGCACTTATTAGGATTATATCAAGTTTAGAATATGAATCTGAGAGCAAGTCTGATGCAGGCTCCTCTCTATTATCTCTTTACACATCATCACCACTAACATCACTACTACTATTATCCTTATCAATTGATTTTCCTCCATTCTACAATAACAACATGAGTTAACATAATCTATATTATATTATAAGATAGTAGCAAGAGTAGTTGGTGGCAATGCAGGTACAAATTTAGACACTGTTAGCAGTAATGGGAGGAGGAGGAATGACAGAAGGATTTAACACAGAATTCAATGTAGAAGTGGTCAAGCCACTAGTATTTAATAGAGAAGCAGAAAAGGTTGAAGAGTTTATTATAGTATGCAGATTATATTTGAGAATAAAGATGAGAGAAGTGACAGTAAAGAAGCAGATCCAATGAATACTATTATATATGCAGAGAAAGTTGGAAAACATATGGAAAAAGAATTTGTTAGAAGATTTGGAATTAAGAGAAGTAGAATTTGAATTAGTAGGGAAATTTTTATTAGAATTAAAGGAAGAAGTTGAGAGAGGAGATGAGGAATCAGTTAAAGTGGCAGAACTCAGAAGGATAGAGCAAGAAGGAAGGACAAAGGGGGAATTTCTGCAAAAGTTTTGAAAAGCAGCTAAGAGCAGTGAATATGAGGGAAGGACATTTGTAAAGGAATTCAAAAAAGAAATGAACAGGATAATTAGGAGAAAGTTGATAGAGACAGAAAGGCCTCCAACTAGCATTGAACAGTGGTACAAACATACTACTAATCTAAACAGATACTGGAGAAAAAGTAAGAGAAAATAAAAAAGGTTAAAGGGAAGAAGGGAGAATAAAAATCAGAAACAGAGACAGGAATGAATAAGGAGTAATTAAGGAGGCTTCCAAATACCTCTATCCCAGATTTGGCTAAGGAGGCAGAAAATATAATAGATATTGGTAGAACCTACTCCAATGAAAGGGATAGAATGAATAAATGCAGTGATAGTCAAAAAACCCCTGTAAGAGCAAGAAGATAGAAGAGAGAGAATAAGAAGAGATCTCTATGCAATAAATGTGAATATAAAAAGAAATTGCTATAGTTGTGGAGAGTTTGGCTATTTCACATAAAATTGTAGAAATTGGGGAATAATAGGCCAAGGGAGAAGAATAGAGTACAGGGACAATTTGAACAACATGAACAATTTAAAAAAAGAGGAAAGTCTAGTAGTCTTCAACTAAGCTCTTATAATAGATTCCATATACTAGCTAATTGTGTAATACAAGCTGGTATTCCAGATCAAGAGGATCCTAAGAAAGACAGAAAGATGATCTTAAGAGAAGAAAAAGCAAAGAAGAAAAAAAAAAGAAAAACAAAGATGGAATATGTAAGAAAAATAGTGGGAGAATTATTGAGAGAAGTAACCATAAAAATTGGATTAGAAAGAGTAGATATATAAGAGGGAATTAAAGCAGAAGCATTGTTAGATAGCAGAGCAATAGAGTTAGTAATGAGTTTGGAGTTTTCAAAAAAGTAAAGATTTAAACTGAAGAAAATTGAGAAACCTATTTATGTTAGAAATGTGGATAGAACATTCAATAAAGAAAAACTGATAGAAAATACTGTGGAAGTTAATATTTATTACCAAGAGCATAGAGAGAGAACAGAGATAGATGTGATTAGTAGGCAGAAGTGGAGTGTAATCTTGGAGATGCTATGGCTAGCTCACCACAACTCTGAGATTGATTGAAAAATAGAAGAGGTGAAAATGACAAGATATCCAGAGGAGTGTAGAAAACAGTAAAGACCAAAGCAAGAGAAACTGGGATGGCAAAAGCAAAGGAAGAAATAAAATAAAAAGAAAAAATTTAAGGAAAAGAAGACAATAGAAGTGAAGAAAGTAGCAGAAGAATGGGAAATTTGGGATGAGAAAGAGAAAGCAGTGAGATTAGAAGAAGAGACAAAGAAGTTAGTGCTAGAATAATTCCATAAGTGGATCAAGATGTTTGGAAAGAAAGCAAGTGAGAGAATGCTAACAAGAAAGATATGGGATCATACAATAGATTTAAAGGAGGGATTCATACCAAGAAAAGGAAAAGTTTATCTCTTGTCCAGAGAAGAAAGAGAGAAAGTAAGGGAGTTCATTCAGGAGCATATGAGAAAGGAATATATTTAACTGTCAGAGTCACTACAGACTATGCTGGTATTCTTTGTAGAAAAGAAGAATGGGAAAAAGAGTATGGTACAAGACTATTGGTATCTTAATGAGTAGACAGTGAAAAATAATTATCCACTACCACTTATTTCAGATGTTATTGAGAATATTGGGACTAAGAAAATATTCACAAAGATGGATCTGAGGTAGGGATACAACAATGTGAGAATAAAAGAGAAAAATGAGTGGAAAGCAGCCTTCATAACACTAGAAGGGTTGTTTTAGCCAAAAGTCATGTTTTTTGGATTAACAAATTCACCAGACACATTTCAGGCTATGATGAATAAGTTGCTAAAAAAACCTGATTAACACAGGGAAAGTAGTGAGTTTTATTAACAATATAATGGTGGGGACAGAAAGTGAGGAAGAACATGATGAATTAGTGGAAGAGATATTAAGGATGTTAGAAGAAAATGATTTATATGTGAAACTGGAGAAATGTAGGTGGAAAGTAAGAGAAGTAGATTTCTTAAAGGTTGTGATTGGGCTAGAAAGAATAAAAATAAAGAAAGAAAAGGTGAAAGCAGTGTTGAATTGGCTGGTTCCTAAATCAGTCAAGAATGTACAAAAATTCTTAGGGCTGGCTAACTATTATAGAAGATTTGTGAAAGGATTTGTGAAGATAGCGAGGCTATTGTATGAGTTAATGAGAAAGGAACAGAAATGGGAGTGATAGATTAAACAGGAAAAGTTATTTGAAGTATTAAAGAAAAGGTTCACAAAGGAACCAATATTAGTGGCACCAGATCTGGATAGGAAAATAAGAATGGAAGTAGATGCATCAGAATATGCAATAAGAGAAGTGTTATCAATAGAGTGAGATGATGAATGGTAGATACTAGTGGCATATCTCTCAAAGTTGCTCAATGAGACAGAGAGAAATTATGAAATTCATAATAAGGAGATGTTAATGGTGATAAGAGGATTAGAGAACTAGAGGTATTTGTTAAAAGGTACCAAATTTAAGTTTGAGGTCTAAATAGACTATAAAAATTTGGAGTACTTTATGAAGGCACAAAAGTTGAACAAAAAACAAGCCTATTAGGCCCTCTAGCTATCAAGATTCAACTTTATTTTGAAACATATGCTAGGAAAAAAATAGGAAAAGTGAATGAACTAAGTCAGAGACTAGACTGGAAAGTAGAAACAGAAAATGACAATAGTAATCAGATTCTAATTAAGAACTAATAGATTTGTAGTTTAGCAGAAGTAGTAATAGAAGGACTAGAAGTAGATATAGTAGAAAAAAAGCTAGAGGTAAAGACAAAGAGGTAGTTAGAGTAGTAAAAGAGATAAAGAAGGCAGAGATAAAGGAGTTGAGAAAAGAAGAATGGCAAATAGAAGGAGAATTAGTGTTGAAGGAAGCAAAGGTATATATGCTAAAGGATAAATAATAAAGGGTAGAAATAATCCAGTTACATCATGATGTACCAGTGGCAGAATATGAGGGGAGATAGAAGATGACAGAGTTAGTTATAAAAAATTACTAGTGGCCAAGAATAATGAAAGATGTAGGAAAATATGTAAAAGAATATGACATATGTTAGAGAATTGTTATATGCTAAGTCCAACTATTCCAAAGATATGTTCCCACAGCAGTATTGTCATTATAATATCTCTAAGACAAGTCTGTTTTCTATAATAGCCATTCTTCTTACAACATGTTCCCATAGTGATGATGCAACAACTTAAATATCCAGTCTTCTATGATGGGAATACTCCTATCAAACTCAGTCTTCTCCCCTATTCAACTCCTGTTAGTGTTCATCACTGAAATATCCACTTATGGCAGTACACTGAAACCTCTGATCATCTCCTAACTATCTAACTTATATATAAAACTAGTAGTTATACTATAATTTACTAGTCTGATAGTTGATAAAGATAACTTTTATTCATCTGAAGTTGCAACTATGTAGCAGACAGATAGTACAGTATATAAGCTGAAGCCAAGGTTATTCTAACAAGTCTATATCATTGAGCTCAGTTCACAGAGTTTCTATACTTTACATATTTTCAAGCCAAGCTTTCACCTTCTGATATAAATCATGTCTAACAAGAATGAAGAATTAAATAGAAGCACCAGTGAGAAAGTTGAAGTTGAGTGAGATGCCAAAAAAACTGTGGACATATCTAATAATTGACTTTATTACAAAGTTACTAGTATTAGCTGAAAAAATACAATTCTAGTAGTTTACAATAGGTTGTCCAAGATAACATACTTTGTAGCAACTATAAGAGGTATATTAGTGAAAGGACTGGCAAGATTATTTAGAAATAATATATAAAAGTTACATATATTACTAGAAAGTATAGTGTTGGATAGAGAACCCCAGTTTGTGGTAGAGTTAACTAAAAAGTCGAGTAAGATATTGGGGATTGCAATAAAGTTGTCAACATCATTCCATTCACAAACAGATAGTCAAACAGAAAGAATAAACCAGAAGTTAGAATAGTACTTATGGTTTTTCATTGATCATAGGCAAAAGGCATCAGCAGAGTTTGCAGTAAACAACAAGACACATTCAACAACAAAGATATCTCTATTTATGGTAAATTATAAAATGGAGTTAAAGATGGGAATATACATTAGAAGAAAAAAAAAAGTGGAAAAGGGCTGAAAGAATGAAAAAGATGCAAGAGAAAGCGGAAGCAGCATTGAGAAAAGTACAGAAAGAAATGAAGCAGCAAGCAGACAGGGAAAGAAGAGAGACAAAAGAATGGAAAAAGAATGATAAAGTGATGTTAAGTATGAAAAACTTAGTGTTTGAGGAGTGACCAGTAAAGAAGTTAGTAAACTGATATGTTGGTCCATATATCATTAATGAAGTAGTATCTACTAATACAGTGAAATTACAACTGCCAACTTCAATAAGAATTCATCTGGCTGTGAACATTAGTAGAGTAGTATAATACAAGAAACAAGTGAAGAGACAAAAGATTAAAGAAATGAAACTGGTGATAGTGGAAGAAGTGCTTAGTGTGTCAGAGTTGAAGATAGGAACTTTGTTTTTTATTCATTTTCATTTTCATCCTCATTTTATTTATCTTTTTATTTTAGACTTAGGCAGAGGGTGTGGGGTGACATTATACAAGTTACAAAAGCATAATAGAAGTATAACACCTGTAACATGGTGGTCACATATGTCACAGTTATGGGTCACACAATCACATGATACAGAGAAAATTCTGAAACAAATAAAGTTATTGTATATAGTAATAGTATGTTGGCCTTATAGAGAGTATATAGACTTTAGAGTAGGTTAGTTATAGTATGTGCACAGGCTATGGTTGGTAGTATATAATATATATTAGTTTGTAATAGGAACTCTATTGAGTTTTCTTGTGTTACTCAATACAAGAGTCATCTTTTATCTTTACTCTAAAGCTTAAGTTATAACATAGTAAGGTTGGATGTTTGGTAAATAACTACTGAGAAAAAGGAGGAATTAATAGAAGAATTACATGTATTAAAGAACATAGAGATTATACAGCAGTTAGAGCCTGAAGACCAGGATAATATTAATAGTATTATAGATTTTACATAGAGTAGCTAGCAATTTGTATATTTTAACTGCTAGTAAATAGGTTTACTATACTTGAGGTAAAAAATTACAAACCTGAGAATAGCAATCTGTTAGATACATCTGTTTGTGTTATAACTTAGGCTTTTGAGTAAAAACAAAATACTACTTTTGTATTGAGTAACACAAAAGAACTCAATAGAGTTTTAAATACAAACTAGTCTATCTTATATACTACAGACCTTAGTCTATGTACACACTACTACTAACCTATCCTAAAGTACATGTGCTTGCCATAAGGCCAATATATTGTTGTTATGCTATATTATATTATCTATTCTAAGACCTTCCACAACCTTCTTTGTGTTATATGATTGTGTGACAGTGACAGTGATATATGTAACAACAATGTGACATGTGTGACTATCACACTTTTGTCTGAGCCCAAAATAAAAAAGAAAAGAAACTTAATAGATAAAATAAAATAAAGAAAAAGAGAAATAAAATTAAGTTTATTGTTCATAACTCTGATAGTTTGCTTATTTCATACCAGTCTTATAGCTCTTGCAAGATGCTCCCAGCAGGAAAAGAAATCATCTCTGTGCTTTATAATCAATGCTCTTGATGTTCACAGAACCTTCTTATATTGTAGTAACTGCTAATAAAAATAATCAATAGTACACTAAGTAGTCTTATAACAAAAGAGTCTTATAAGGATTACAAAAGAACTTGACAAGAAGTTTCTGATGTATTTCTACTCAATATATACTACAAATATATAGTCTATGCTAGTGATAAATAGTGTTATGGAATGCTTTGGATACTAACATTTTTCTTTTCCTTTTATCTATTTTTCTTGATTTTATATTTCTTTTCTTTTGAATTTCCTTTTTTTTTTCTTGTTTTATGATGAAGAGGCATGTGACATTGCAGTCACATGACAGGTCACATGATATGACATCATAGGCCTAGAATATGGTGAAAGGATCCAAAAGATGATGTTAGGGCATATGTATACAACATAGTGGCCTTGAGTAAAACATAAGGCAGACATGAGGATGAAGCATGAACATGAGGGCAGGTTTAATTATTGTCAGCATGGACTACATATAAAACATATATATAGGACTCTAATTTAGCAGAGACTCCTTATTGAGTTCTCTTGTAAACTTCCTACTCGATATCTACTTAAAAGATTTACTTGCTGTGTAGTCATTAATCTTTGTGATTAGTGGTTGCTACAACAAATAGCCCTATCCTAATATCTATGCATCAGCCATAAGTATACCATATGTATTATCATAAATAAGCTACTCACTGGTTGTGATACTTGAACTTAGTGATGTTTTAGAGGTTTAGTATAAGAAGATAATAATAATAGGTGATAAGTAGTATCAACAAGAATAATTGACATAAATTGATGTTGTTAAGTCTGAGAACTAAATCTCAGACATAGAGGTATATATACAAAAGAGTGATGGTCTGTGTGCAAGCTGTTTCTATCACATAATCAAAACTCATATCTGATGGGAGCTGTCATCTGTCATAGCAGCTGTCAGGCTAATTTTAGAAGGTAACTAATTATGTTACTACATTGATATAGTTGTATCTCTACCAATACTTATTGCTTTGAGATGCATCATATATTGTTGGAAACAGATTGATAAGCACTTTCCAACACAAGTTCAATCGTGCAAATCCGTTCAGCCATTCATGAGATTTTAGCAGACAAAGCTTTTACAGCTACTGATGGCCTGATATCTCAGTCATTTGTTGTTGCTTTTGTACATTCCACATATGTGTAGATAGCCCTCATTTGGGGCTTTCCAGCACAACTTAGTTGGTGAAAATCAGTCCACTGGTTGTGGAGATATGAGCTGAATGAAGTTTGTGACATGTATACTATAAATCATATCATGTCTCTTTATCTTTCTTTTTTTTTAAAAAAAATCAAAAATTTATTATGCAGGGCACAAAGGCAGTCTATGGTAGCTACTTTTATAACTATGTACATTTAGAAGCAATCAAAAAAAAAGAAAAAAAAATATAATGGAAAAAGCAAACATAATTTGACTAAGTGATACTATCTCCAAAAGAGAAAGCATTACTATTCAATTTCAAGAAGAATGTCAAGTGTCTGATTGTGTTATGTCTTGGGTTCCAATAATTGTTGTATCTTCTACATTCATGGAGAATATGACAATGAGTTTTGATTAGATATAATTTGCATGGGTACTTGAATTCTTGGGGGAAAAAACAAAGTTGATATTCTCCTATAGAAGCATGATTAATGATGGCTCTTATAGCTCTAGTACATAGTAAGTTTGAGTGACCAAAATATTTAAGTCATAATCTTCCTTTTGAATAAGATGGTTTAATAGGTTGAAGATCATCATCAAGAAGATCCAAAATATTACTTCCTTTCATATCTAAAGCTTGGAATAGCATTTTCCAAGTATTGAGAATGTTATCACACACTCTCTTTCTATTGAATTTCTAAGAGAGTTTATATAAAAAAATGGGAATGAGATCAAACTTTTTTATTTTTTTGTCCACTATAAAGTAAAGAGTCCAGTTTTTGCAACTAGGACACTCTCAGAATTCAATAGAATTTTGGCAATATTTTTCAAAGAATTTCCTAAAGTTCAGTAGAGATAATGGATAATTAAATCTGATAAGAATAAGCCAATAAATCAAAATTCTTTGGGCTGTATGTATTGAGTCAGTGATAACAACAATGCAATTAATATTTGCTATTAAAAAAATAAATTGATTTTCTATCTATTAATGTAAGTAAATTACCCTCCTACAACACCTGCCACCCCCCAATATTTGCTATTTGAGTAGCTTGATTAATGCCACATGTAATGGTAAAAAGTTCTACTTCAGTGAAAGTGACATTGATTGCATGATGGATAGTCTGAATAATAGGGTTATTATGTGTATGGGTGTAAGTGATTGAAGTGGCCACTTGATCTTTGATACTCACATCTGAGACTACAACAGCTATATTCATTTAAGCTAAGGATTGGAAAATAAAATCATTGAGTTTATAAAGATGTGCTTTTTTACTTTCTTTGCTTTTTTGATCTGAATAGTGAAAAGAGAAATGACTAGAAAAAATATCAATTAATCTATGTGTTGTAGCAACCACTAATCACAAAGATTAATAGTAGTACAACAAGTAAATCTCTCAGTAGGATATCAAGTGGAGATCACAAAAGAACTCAACAAAGAGTCTCCAATGTATTGCTATCCTATTTATACTATAGATACATTGTCTGTGCTAACAATAAATAGCCCTACTCTAATGTCCATGTGTCATCCATGCTTCCATTATATGTCAACCTTATGTCTTCTATAAAGACACTATGTCATATACATGTGCTTTGATGTCATTCTTCTAATTCTTTCTCCCAGAGTTTAGGCCTATAACCTTACATCATGTGATCTGTCATGTTACTGTAGTCATGTACCTCTTCATTGTCAATAAAAATAAAAGTAAAAAAAAGAAAAATCAAAAGAAAAGAAATATTATATCAAGAAAAATAAATAAAAGAAAAGAAAAATGTTAGTGTTCAAGCATACCATAACACTATATCCAAGAAAAAACTCATACTAAGAAGATTGAAGGAATGGAAAATTCCATTAAGTTTGTTATTTACATCAACAATAGATCTTTTGACATTTAAACACCGATTGGGAGTTAGATTTTCAAGTGATAATTAGTGGTTACTAGCATTTCCAGAATACCTATTTTCTAGAAATCATTTGATGATATGGTTGTGTAGCAGTGAATAAGTTCTAAGTTGAAGTCTACCACTGAGTTTTTGAAGGTGAAAATGAATTGGAACAAGTCCAGTGATAACTTTGATTCCAAATGAAGGAGAAGTACAAAATACTCCTAAAATC
>Ga0157358_1001071_pt1 | contig 11852 bp, 12 predicted proteins | sample AttcapACBM2_FD_111484 | JGI IMG/M metagenome (GOLD analysis project Ga0157358, IMG submission 111484) | Fungus gardens microbial communities from leaf cutter ant in Botucatu, State of São Paulo, Brazil - Atta capiguara ACBM2 | ecosystem: Host-associated > Fungi > Mycelium > Unclassified ...
AACCAGAACTGGGCATAGGCGGCGATGGCGATGACATCGGCGATGGCGGTGACGATCCAGCAGAACCAGTAGGTCCAGCCGCAGAAGAAGCCCGCCCAGGGGCCGAGCAGGTCGCTGCAGAAATCGATGAAGGACTTGTACTCCAGGTTCGCCAGCAGCAACTCGCCGAGGGCGCGCATGACGAAGAACAGCGCGCTGCCGATGATCAAATAGACCAGCAGGATCGACGGACCGGCCAGGGCGATGGTCTTGCCCGAGCCCATGAACAGCCCGGTACCTATGGCGCCGCCGATGGCGATCAGTTGCAGATGACGATTGGACAGGCTGCGTTGCAGCCCCGCGGGCGGAGTAGGTGACGCGGACATGACGAGCGGATACCTGGCAGGAAACGGCGGGGGGGGGACAAGGTAAGAGATGCGCGGCGGGGGTGCCAGTCGTTTTGCCCGGACAGCATGCCGCAGGCGTGTCCTACCACTGATGGCTGGCCTCGCACCGTCGGTCGCTCGTAGGGCTGGTGGGTACTGGCGTAGCTGCCTATCATGACTCGACCGGGCCCAATGCAGAGGACCCGGGCGACCGCTTGATCCATCCGTGCCTCTGCCAGTGAGTCGCCCTTGTCCTATCTCGAATCCTTCGCCTGGGAAACCACCCCGTTGGGACGGCGCGCCGACTGGTCGGCCGCGCTGAACGCCATCTATGACATGCTGATGGCTTCGCCCTTCGCCATGTGCGCCACCTGGGGGCCGGAGCAGACGCTGATCTACAACCATGGCTATGCGCCCTTTCTCGGCGCTCGGCATCCCGCGGCACTGGGCCAGCCGGTCCAGGCGGTCTGGGCGGAGTTGTGGGACGAGATCGGGCCGCTGATCGACCGGGTACTGGCCGGCGAGGCCCTGCACTTCATCGACAAGCACTTCGTGATGACCCGCAACGGCTATCCCGAGGACACCTACTGGAGCTTTTCCTACAGCCCACTGCGGGACGGCGCGGCCATCGTCGGCATGCTCAACATCACCACCGAGACCACCGCCAGCGTCCAGGCCCAACGCCAGCGCGACGTGGCGGAAGCCGCGTTGCGGCGGCACAACCTCACCCTCGAACAGGAACTCTCCGCGCGCATCGACGAACTCGACAGCGCCCGCGCCGCGGAAAGCAGCGTGCTGGCGGCCGCCGAGCGCGTGCAACTGGCCCTGGCCGCCGGCGCCATCATCGGCACCTGGTACTGGGACCTGCCCACCGACAGATTCACCGTCGACGAGGCCTTCGCCGTCAATTTCGGCCTCGATCCGGCCCTGGGGCGCGATGGCCTGAGCCTGGCCCAGGTGGTGGCGACCGTGCACCCGGACGACCAGGCCGGGCTGGCGGCCGCCATCGCCGAGGTGATCGGCCGCGGCGGCCGCTATGCCCACCAGTACCGTGTGCGGCGCAGCGACGGGCGCTACTACTGGCTGGAAGCCAATGGCCATGTCGAGCTGGCGCCGGACGGCACGCCCTTGCGCTTTCCCGGCGTGCTGCTGGACGTGGATGCCCGCCGGGCCCTGGCCGACGAGCGCGACCGTGCCCTGGCGGATCTGCGCGACCTCACCGCCACCCTGGAACAGCGCGTCGAAGAGCGCACCGAGGAACTACGACGTTCGGAAGAGGCGCTGCGCCAGTCGCAGAAGATGGAAGCCGTCGGCCAGCTCACCGGGGGCATCGCCCACGATTTCAACAACCTGCTGGCGGGGATTTCCGGCAGTCTCGACCTGATGAGCCTGCGCATCGGCCAAGGTCGCTTCACCGAACTGGACAAGTACCTGACCGCCGCCCAGGGCAGCGCCAAGCGCGCCGCGGCCCTGACCCACCGGCTGCTGGCCTTCGCCCGCCGCCAGACACTGGCGCCCGAGGCGACCGACGTCAACCAGCTGGTGGGCGGCATGCTCGACCTGGTGCAGCGTACCGTCGGCCCGGCCATCCAGGTGCAGTTCAGCAGCCTGCTGGACAACCAGCCACTGCTGGTGGACCAGTCCCAACTGGAAAACGCCCTGCTCAATCTCTGCATCAACGCCCGCGACGCCATGCCCGCCGGTGGCCGCATCCTCATCGCGGCCAGCGAGCGCCTCATCGAAGTGCAAGGGGCCAACGGCTTCGAACTGGTTCCCGGCCGCTACCTGCACCTGAGCGTGACCGACACCGGCAGCGGTATGACTCCGGAGGTAGCGGCCAAGGCCTGCGAGCCCTTCTTCACCACCAAGCCAATGGGGCAGGGCACCGGCCTCGGCCTGTCGATGATCTACGGCTTCGCTCGCCAATCCGGCGGCCAGCTGCGCCTGCGCTCGGTGGTAGGCGAAGGCACCACCGTCTGCCTCTACCTGCCCCTGCGCCCGGCGGAGTGCCCGAGCGGATCCGCGCGCGCCGGCGATCTTCAGGGCACCTTGGAGGGAGCCAACGCCACCGTGCTGGTGGTCGATGACGAACCCACCGTGCGCATGCTGGTCACCGACCTGCTGCGCGAGCTTGGCTACGTCATCATCGAAGCCGCCGACGGCGCCGGTGGCCTGGAAGTGCTGCACTCCGATGCCCGCGTCGACCTGCTGGTCACCGACGTCGGCCTGCCCGGCGGCATGAACGGCCGCCAACTGGCCGACGCCGCCCGCGTCCACCGCCCGGCGCTCAAGGTGCTCTTCATCACCGGCTTCGCCGAAACCTCCCTGCTCAGCGACGGCCATCTGGAACCCGGCATGGCCATCCTGACCAAGCCCTTCGCCGTGGATACCCTGGCGCAGCGGGTGAAGGGGTTGGTGGAGGGGTAGGGCGCGCGCGCGAAACGCCTTGGCAGGGCCCGGAAACGCAACGGCCCCAATCATGCTTAGGTGCAACCTGCTGGCCCGCACCTTCACCCCGCATCGCCTGCTGAGCTGTACGGCGTTCGAGCAGACCGCTCTGGACTGGCTCTGGTACCTGGAGCAGCGGCAGTCGCGCCTGGGCACGCCGGTCAGCCTGCAGCCGGTGCTGGCCAATTACATGCGCCGCGGCGAGCGCGACCAGTTCTTCCAGGTGCATGGCTGGAGGGACGAACACGAATTCGCCCCGGGCACCATCTGCCACCTGCGCGAAGACGACGTCAACCAGAGATATACGGCCTGCCCGAGTGGCTCGCGGCCATGCAGTCTGCGCTGCTCAACGAGTCGGCCACGCTGTTCCGGCGCAAGTACTACAACAACGGCAGTCACGCCGGCTTCATCTTCTACATGACCGACGCCGCGCAGAAGGAGGAGGACATCGACTCCCTGCGCACCGCACTGCGCTCGGCCAAGGGGCCGGGCAACTTCCGCAACCTGTTCGTCTACGCGCCCAACGGCAAGAAAGACGGCATCCGACTGATCCTGGTCAGCGAAGTGGCCGCGAAGGACGAATTCAACGCCATCAAGGGCATCACCCGTGACGACATGCTCGCGGGCCTGCGGATCCCGCCGCAGCTGATGGGCATTGTGCCTCAGAACGCGGGGGGCTTCGGCTCGATCCGCGATGCCGCCTTGGTCTACGCCGCCAACGAGCTGGAGCCGCTTCAGGCTCGCCTGGCCCAGGTAAACGAATGGCTAGGGGAGGAGGTGATTCGGTTCCGACAGTACGAAATTACGCAATTGCCCCAATAAGACGAAGAAATCACTATTTTGAATATAGCGCCAGATAAGAGGTTTCTAATTTAGAGACTAGCTGCATCGCTTCGCTTCTGATTACCGAAAGCAGACTGCTGCCTAAGTTTAAGCGCACTCGGGGTCTGGTCCAAAAAGGGCCGTCTCCGGTTATGCTTTGTCTGAGAGTTGTCGCCGTAATCAACGTCTTTCCATTACTCGCTGGATCTTTGAGGTCAAGCGCTTGAAGGAAGGTCTCAATTCGTTTGAGATCCGCGAGAACCTTCCCCGCTCTGTGCTCGGCTTCTTCATCATCCTCAGAGGTGAAAAATACGACGGCATCTTCCACTATGCTGTCTATATGATCTATGGTTTTATCGACGAGCTGGCGCTTCTCCTTTCGAGACTCCCGCCTGTCATTTCCACGAGATACCACATTCCAACCGATCACTACTAAAGTCGAAGGAATTGCAACCTTAAGGAATTCTACTAACCACGGAACCCAAAACGGAAGGGCGGATTCTGTTTCCAATCAAGCTCTCCGGGCGGAGTTAATATAGCTCCAGATTTCATCGATATAACTTTTGACAGATATTCGGATTTCAAGCCTCTTTTTCAAGTCAGAAGCTTTGAATCCATCCTCTCTTACCAATCCCCCAAAGCTTTCTTCCAAAAAGGATGAGCCTAAGCCGAGTGTATTGTCTAAGTCTACAATTACCTTTTCGTTGTTTTTTAATGCGGGTACTAGAAATTTTTCCCTAAATAGTTGCCCGGAGTTATTGCCTACACGGCCACCAGGTAAAAGTGCAAAATCTTTGCCTACGTCGATCATTTTCTCACCCATTTATCCACCTGCAGCGCTTTCAAAAGCGGCAATCGGGATCATCCATTGGACAAGTGTGCCGAAGATACTTTGGTTCGAGCTGAAAGCGCCAGCGTTCCCGCTCTCACCATCCACAAAATAGACACCTTTATTGCTATAGATTCTAAGGCCGCCTACCTTCTGTTCTTGTACTACCTTGAGTATATCTTTTAAACCCTTTCCACGATGCCTCAAGTTTGTTCGGGTTTTGCCAACTGTTAGTGCAAATTTTATCAGTTGGTGGTCTTCTCGTTTCTTCCCAGTCATCGTTTTCAGGAAAGAAGACAAATCTTCGGTCCAAGTTACATTAAGGGTTCTAGGTATGCCTATGCCTAGATCGCAAATAACTACTAGGACATGGTTCTCAACTTTCCGTGCGAACATCCACCATCTTTTGGGTGTTGGCAAAGGAACACCATCATCTCGGGAGCCTATATATGCATGCTCGGCAGAATTCGCGACCGCCTCTGTCATTCCACCAGTAACAGCCATTTTAAGGCTCTTGTTTCTAGCGCCAGTAAGGTAGGTTGGCAGGCGGTGAACGACTTCGCCAAGATTATTTTCTTCACCAACTCCATAAATCCAATCTATGACATCTTTATTCTCGATACTTGAAAACTTCTCTCTGATGCCGAACTTTTCGTAAAAACCGATATGTTGAAACATCTGACAGACAGTGTCGTCGACAGGCTCGACGATATCGATTTTCTTCGAGCACTCAGGTATTTCCGTAAGTCTATCGACTTCGGCTACAAATAACAAAGTACCGCACGAGTGCAGTTGTCGGACGTCAGATAGATCGATTACGACATGCCTTACGCTGGAGCTCGAGGCTGCCCATCTGAGGCGAGATAGTGCAGTAAGTAGCGGTTCTCTAGTCGCAGAGTCATATAATCCGAATTCCCTGGGGAACTCCACTTTTACAAGTGGGCGAACAAATGAACCATCAGCGTCGGAAATGCGACGTTTTACCCTGATTTCTGGATGCTTGCGTCTCTCTCTTCGCACACGGCTTAGGGGCAGGAATTTAGCCTGCTGCTTAAGCCTGATGCGGTCTATCTTGCTTAGCCGCTTCATTTTTCACATGAGCCTTGTCGTCGCAGTTCCTAACCAATGAGGGTCGTTCGAGCGGTACAGCACGTCAACGTTGAGCTGGACCAGCAGCGGCTAAGCCATGATCCTGCGTCAGAAAGCTAAACAGGGTGAGACGTCCACCTCCACTATCATCTCAGACTCTATCAAGCGCTGGGCGTTTCTGATCGCCTACGACCCTAACATCTCTTCGTTGCCGCTTGCCTGAACGTATCTGCGACTGCTCATCCATCGCGTGGGTTGCGGATCGGTGGCCCCAGGGTGGCTAAACGCGGCCTCTATAGCCTTTCCAAAACGCGTGCTTGTCCAGCATCCAGCGCGCGCCGTCGTCCCCCCGCCACGCCTGCGGGCTAAATAGGTCGCTTTTTCTGCAGCCCTGCACCCGGCCCCGTCCCGCGCCGCTACTGGGGCTGTACGGCGGTTGGCAGGGCTGGAAAACCCTGCGAATCCCTGCAGCACCACCCATTTTCTGCGAGCGTGCCAGCTCAATTTCTATATGGGGTGGCTGGAGGCGTTCTTTCCGTTCTGTACCTCAAGCGCTCGATGCTGGAAGTCGCGACCTGCCTACGATTGGGAGTGATTTTCCTAGCGTTCTATGGGTGTTCTGGCAACTGTTCTTTTTTCTTAAATCATTGATTTAAAAGGGTTTGTTGTTTTTGAAAAAGAACAGTTGATTTTGTTCTTTTAGAACGGTGACAGAACGCAAAAAGAACGGTAGGCAAGACGTGAAAAACCGCTCTAGGACGCGGCTTTAGAGGGTGATCTTGACTCGCAGAACGGAAAGAACGCGATCCCCTTGGCCGACCCTAAAAACGGGGTAAGCCTGCTGGGTCGGGCTCGATGGGCTGGCACCCTGCCGTCAGTCTACTGTCACCAAAACTGTCACCAGCTTGCCTGGCGACTGGCTCTCAACCGCTGAAAGCCGCGTCAAATCTGGAGCGGGCGAAGGGAATCGAACCCTCGTCATGAGCTTGGGAAGCTCAGGTAATGCCATTATACGACGCCCGCGTGGGGTGCCTTTGTACCAGAAGCCTGCGCCGGGGTGAAGAGGCGGGAGTCGTCTGGGCGTTTTGCGGTCCAAAGAGCAGAGGCCGCACGCAGCGGTGAACGGGGACCTTGTCCCCCAGAGTAGGAGGGCGCGCATGTCTCGCAACCAGGGCACTATCCAGGGGGTGATTCCCCCCTACATTCTTGGCCGCATCATCGATCATGGCGACGAGCACCAGCGTTCCTGCGCCCTGACCACCCTCAGCCATGTCCAGAGTCTGCTGCACAATCCCGGTCGGCCGGGGGTGCGTCAGGCACCAGTTGGCGCCTTGCCGCGGACCGATGACGCCAGTCCGCAGCGCAGCATCTTCGATGCCGGCAACGCCATGCAATTGCCCGGGCGGCTGGTGCGTCAGGAGGGGCAGCCAGCCGTCAGAGACGTGGCGGTGGACGAGGCCTACGATTACCTGGGCGCCACCTTTGAATTCTTCAACGACGTATTCGGCCGCAACTCCATCGATGGCCAGGGCCTGCCGCTGGCCGGCACTGTCCACTATGGCCGGGACTACCAGAACGCCTTCTGGAACGGCGAGCAGATGGTGTTCGGCGATGGAGACGGCGAGATCTTCAACCGTTTCACCATCGCACTGGACGTCATCGCCCACGAGCTGGTGCACGGGGTGACCGAGAGCGAAGCGGGGTTGGTGTACTTCAACCAGTCCGGCGCGCTGAACGAATCGGTCTCCGATGTGTTCGGCATCCTGGTCAAGCAGTACCAGCTCAAGCAGACCGCCGCCGAGGCGGACTGGATCATCGGCGCCGGGCTGCTCACCGAGCGGATCAAGGGCAAGGGCCTGAGATCCATGGCCGAGCCCGGCACCGCCTACGATGACCCGACCCTGGGCAAGGACCCTCAGCCCGGTCATATGCGCGACTACATCGAGACCCGCGAAGACAACGGCGGCGTCCACCTCAACTCGGGCATTCCCAACCGCGCCTTCTATCTGGCGGCGATGGCCCTGGGTGGTCATGCCTGGGAAAAGGCCGGCCCGATCTGGTATGACACCCTCTGTGACAGTCGCCTGGCCAACGATGCGGACTTCGCCGCCTTCGCCCGCTTGACCGTTTCCAACGCCGGGCGCCGCTTCGGCGCCGAGTCGGCCGAGGTGCGGGCGGTCGAGGAGGCCTGGGCCGGCGTGGGTGTCACCCTTAGCTAACGCAAGGAGTACCGCGATGCGCGAACTACCTCCCCTGGGCAAGGACACCGTGGTAAGACTCTCGCGACAGGGGGGCTTCGCGCCCCTGCATGCGCTGAGCAAGCCGCGGGAGATCGAATTCGGCCAGTACGACAGTGCCCAGCGTGGGCGTATCTGCTCGGTGCTGGAGCGCTGCCTGCCGGAATCCGGCGAGCCGGCCCAGGTGGGGCGCGGTGACCAGCGCTACTTCAAGGTGGAGCTGCGTTTCCGGCCGCAGCCTGCCGAGCAGGAAGACGAAATGACGCTGCTGATCCCCGAGGACCGCGCGCCCAGTGAGCTGGTGCGCCTTTGGGACAAGGGGCTGGTGGAGTAAGCACCTGCGTATAGCGCCTGGCTGTACGGATAACGGGATGGCTGGATAAGCCCTCGTCTTTCTTTTCGCCAAGAGAGTCGTCAAACTGCAGATATTCTACCGTTTATGGGTGAAAAACAGTTATTCGCCCATTTTTGGTTGTATTGGCGGAAAGGAACCAAAAGCAGGTGAAAAAAGCTCAGACATTCGCGGTGCTGATGGGGGACCTGGTGCACAGCGAGGGCGCCGCCGATGTCGCCACGTTGCACCGGGCCTTCAATGAGTCCGTGGCGCAGCACAATCGCCACTACGCTGCAGGCTTGGTCTCGCCGCTCACCATCACGCTGGGGGATGAATTCCAAGGGCTGCTGACCTCCCTGGATGCCGCGGCCAGATTGTTGCGTGCTATGCGCCTGGACCTGTTGCAACGCGCTATCGACTGTCGTTTCGTGCTGGGGCTGGTCGAGATAGAGACGCCGGTGAATAGGGAGCAGGCCTGGAACATGATGGGCCCCGGCTTGAGTCGCGCCCGGCACAAGCTCAATGAGAAGCCAGCGATTTCCCGCTATGGTTTTTCGTTGTCGAAAGAGCCGCTATTAGAAACGGCCCTCGAGGCGCTAGGGGTTGGCCTGACGGTGATCGAAAGGGGCTGGACCCAACGTCAATTGAGCGATATAGCGGCGTTGCTGGGGGGCCAGGCCGCCGCGGCGCTGGCCGAGCAGCGTCGGGTGTCGGTCAAGAGCATCTACAAGATAAGAACCTCCGGCCACTTTGATGCCTACGTTCATCAGTGGAACGCCATGCTGGAGGTGCTGGCCGCTCTGGATGGTCGAGGGGACGCAAGATGACCGGGTTGCTGCTTGGGCTGCATGCCTTGGTTTACACGGGCTGTGCGCTCTTCTTGCTCACCGTGCTGGGCAACGTCCTCTGTCGCACATTGCTCATCGGCTTGAAGCGACCCCAGGTGGCCGGTTCAGCTACGGCCAGTGCCTACTCGGCAGGGCGGCTCATCGGCTGGCTCGAGCGCCTGGTACTGGCGGCGGGCCTGCTCAGCAACAGCTGGGAAATCCTCGCCGCGGTGATCGCCTTGAAGACCGTCGCCCGCTTCAAGGAGCTGGATCAGCAGGACTTCGCCGAATACTTTCTGGTCGGTTCCCTGTTCAGCATTCTCTGGGCCATCTTGGTCACGGGGGCCTGGATGCTCTATGACCAGCAGCTGGGGATCGGCATGAGAGCCACTTTGCTGGATTGGCTGAGCGGCTCATCGCTACCGCCGCTGATGGGAACGACGAAAGGCGGCGTCTGACACCGAAGCGGAAGAGCCAGGCGTTCTCGGCAACGCGACCTCAAGGCACCGACCAGGCTTCACCCGGCTGCAGGGTACGAAAACTGGCATCCGCCAGCCCATGCAGTGCCCGGGCATGGGCCAGATCGCGCGGCGGGGCGAATTGCGCTTCGTCGCTCAGCGGAAAGGTGCCGAAGTGAATACCCAGACTGCTCGCGGCGCCAAGGGCCTGGTGCGCCCGTACGGCATCGTCCGGGTCGAGGTGGCTGTCCTTCATGAACCAGCGCGGTTCGTAGGCGCCGATGGGGAGGGCGGCGAAGCGGGGTGCGCCCAGCCGCTCGCGGATCTGGGCGAAGTGCGGGCCCCAGCCGGTATCGCCGGCGAAATAGACCGGCCCCGTCGGCGCCTCCAGCACGAAGCCTCCCCACAGCCGGCGGTTGGTGTCGAAGCGGCTGCGCGCCGACCAGTGTTGCGCTGGCACCAGGTGCAGGCGGATGTCGTCCTTGAGCGGCAGGCTCTGCCACCAGTCCAGTTCCGTTACCGTGACGAAGCCGGTCTCGCGGCGGATCAGCTCGGCGTTGCCCAGGGGCGTCACCACCGGCGTCAGGGGCGCCCGCTCGGCCAGGCGTCTCAGGGTCGCCAGATCCAGGTGGTCGTAGTGGCTATGGCTGACGAATATAAGATCCAGCGGCGGCAGATCATCCAGGGCCACGCCCGGGGCGTGATAGCGCTGCGGGCCGATGAAGCTGAAGGGGCTGACCCGCTCCGACCAGACGGGATCGGTGAGGATGTTCAGGCCCTGATGCTGGATCAGCAGGGTGGCATGATTGACGAAGGTCACCTGCAGGTCGCTGCCTTCGACCCGCGGCGTCGGGCGCGTTGGCACTGCTGGGCCGTCCTGCCAGGTCCATTGCGGACGCGTCCGGGTGAACTGCCACTTGAGCAGCGTCCAGAGGCTCTTGTCCTCGCGGGGCGCGAGATTGACGAAGCGCTTGCCGTCGAAATGGTCAGAGCGCGGGCCTTCGTAGGCGGACGAGGCGCAGCCGGCCAGGGTGAGCAGATGGATCAGCCACAGCGGACGAAAGATGCGCATGGGACCTCGGACGATTAGACTCATCGGCCCAGCTTAACCCTTAGATATCCATGTCGCGAAATCCCCGCTCCGCTGCTGGCCCCCGGCCACGCCGCCAGGCCAAGGCGCCACCGGCCACGCCGCGGTTGCTGCTGCTCAACAAGCCCTTCGATGTGCTGACCCAGTTCGCCGACGCCGATGGCCGTGCGACCCTGAAGGCCTTCGTCGCGGTGCCGGGCGTCTATCCCGCCGGCCGGCTCGATCGCGACAGCGAGGGCCTGCTGCTGCTGACCAACGATGGCCAGTTGCAGGCGCGCATCGCCGATCCCAAGCACAAACTACCCAAGACCTACTGGGCCCAGGTGGAAGGCACGCCCACGGAAGAGCAGCTGCAGCAGCTACGTGAGGGCGTGGAGCTTAACGATGGTCCGACCCTGCCCGCCGAAGCGCGGCTGCTGGCCGAGGCGCCCGCGCTCTGGGAGCGTGATCCGCCAGTGCGCTTTCGCAAGAGCGTGCCCACCGCCTGGGTGGAACTGACCATCCGCGAAGGACGCAATCGCCAGGTACGGCGCATGACTGCGGCGGTGGGCTTGCCGACCCTGCGCCTGGTGCGGGTACGCATCGGGCCCTGGGCGCTGGATGGCCTGGCGCCGGGCGAGTGGCGCGAGGTGTCGGCGTCTCTCTAAGCCCGGGCGTCAGTCCTGGCGTTGGGTGGCAGCGTCCTGCAGGTCCCGGGCGACGTCGGCCAGGCGCCGGCTGACGTCTTTCAACGTCTGAGTGTCGATCTCTCGCGGTGGCTGGCCGGGCTCGGTCAACAGCTGGGCGGCGAGCAGGGCGCTCAGAGCTTCGACTTCGGCGGCCTGATGACGCAGGTCGTGGGTGTGCTGCACGGCCGCGTCGCGCAGCAGGTTGGTGCTCTGGGTCAGACGGCCCAACTCGTCGTCCCGCCCCACCGGCAGGCGTTCGCCGAAACGCCCACGGGCCAGTTGGCCCAGTTGCCGGGCGCAGGCTACCAGCGGATCGACCAGGCGCCGCTCCACCAGCCGCACACCGAGGAACAGCAGGCCACCGCCGCAGAGCAGCAGCGCCAGGCCACCGAGCAGGATGTCGCGTTGGGCTTCGGCACGGATGGTGGCGACCTGGGCAGCGGTGCGGCCGTGCAGCTCGGCCACCAGGGTGGCGAAGCCTTCGGCGGTCTCCCGGTCGATCCCGCGGACCTCGGCATCGCCTCGTCGCGGATCGCGGCCGTTGGCCAGATAGGCCGCGCGACCGGCGCGATAACGTTCGCCCAGGCGGGCATGTTGGGCGCGCAGGGCCGTCAGACGCGGCCGCAGATCTTCGTCGACGCTGGCGGCCAGCCGTTGCAGGCGCTGGTCGACGTCCTGCTCGTGG
>Ga0157358_1001072_pt1 | contig 11851 bp, 8 predicted proteins | sample AttcapACBM2_FD_111484 | JGI IMG/M metagenome (GOLD analysis project Ga0157358, IMG submission 111484) | Fungus gardens microbial communities from leaf cutter ant in Botucatu, State of São Paulo, Brazil - Atta capiguara ACBM2 | ecosystem: Host-associated > Fungi > Mycelium > Unclassified ...
ATTATAATGGAAAACAGTAGAATATTCTGGAAGGAATAATATTATATAGTATAATATACATATATTAACCTTAAGATAGACAATTCTGTACAGAGTTCTCTTGTATTAACCCAATACAAGACTCTTATTCTCAACCAACTTTAAGGTCTTGAGTTTGTAACAATATCTCTAAACAATCATACTAATCTCTCCACTGTTGTTCTTACTATTATTGTCATAAAATGTGCCATCTTAGACAATCTTTCACAAACTATTAAAATTACATTCTTTCCTACTAATAGTAACTTTGTGATAAAGTCTACTATTAGATGTGTTCATAGTTTTTCCAGTATTTTATTTACCATCAACTTCTCTACTAGTGCCTCTATTCTATTTTTTATTCTCTGATATAGATCATATCTATCTACATATTTTCCAATATCTTTTGTTACTTCTAGCTACTAGTAATTTCTTATCACCAACTCTATTATTTTCTATTTTCCTTCATATTCAGGTATTAGCATATTATAGTTGTAACCAGATTATCTATACTTTCAACTTCTCATTCCTTGCTATATACATCTTTTTCTTCATTGATACTAGTTCTCCTTTTATCTGCTATTTATCCCCTTACAATACTTTAACCCTTACCTTCTTTATCTTTTCTACTATTCTAACTACTTTCTTGTTTTTCCTTCTAACTATTTTTATATTTTCTATTATATCTACTTTAGATTTTTTTATTGCTAAATTACAAATCCATTCTTCTTTAATTCATTTTTGGTTTTTATTGTTATTTTATATTCCTACTTTCCAGTCTAGTCTTTTTCTTAAATTTTTTTGCCTTTCTCATCTTTGCTTCTGGTACATGCTTCAAGATAAAATCACTATATCCAATAGGCTTGTTTTTTTTTGTTCAACAATTTATTACATATTGCTTAGCCATAGTCTATGGAAGACTATCTACTATAAGTAGCCTATAATTTTTTCTCAGAGAACAGAAACTCTCTTCACAGACAAAAAGATATTATTAGAGTCAGTAGAAATCAATAAGAGAAATCTAGATAAAGGTTGCTTGTAACTAACCAACAAATTATATGTTTAAGTTCACAGACCTATCATATTGAGAATATAGAGTTAAAGGAAACTGAGAGAGATAAGACTGAGAAACTATATACAGAAACAGAAAAGCAGACCAATTGAGCACTTATGGAGGCTCAGGAGAAGTAGAAGGTCATTCTTGAAGAGAAAGACAAAAGTACTTGGATGCTTCTTCAAGAAATTGACAAAATCCTCAATTAATAAAAATAGATTGATCAAGAGACTATGAAAAACCTAAAACAGTTTGCAAAGATATATTAATATATTTTTATCTGGTAATAGCCACACAGACATTGGGTGCACTCTATAGGGAAAAGATATTGTTTATACTTTCCAATAGGAGTATAGTTGAGAATGGTTCTAGTTGTCCTAGCATATAATGTGACTGGCTAGCCAAAGTAATTGAGCCAACTATCATTCTTGGAGTAACTAGGTTGAAGAGGTTTGTAATTCTTGCCTTTTAGAGTCAGAAAATAGCATCTCTAGACTATAGGATAATTGAAGATAGTTCTGTATCTAGACATGAGAGAACACTTGCTGGATAATATCTAGTAGTAACTCTAGTATCAGTCATATTATTATGAGTGCAGAACAGACAACAAGTAAGTCAACTTGTCCAGAATACACTAAGGAGTCTATTACTCTCCTAGCCAAGTTTAGAGAGTTAGTAATGAGAATAATATATTCAATATTCATACTGGTAGTCTTGGAAACTCTCAGTCTTATAGTAAAAAGCTTAGCATTAGGAGCAGTTATTCTACCAGCTAGAGTATTTGAAGATAACATCTAGTGGCCTAGTCTCTAGAAATGTGCAGCAGAAGTTGCTTGTATATTCCTAGAAGGTATAGCACTTGTATTAGTGATAACAATAAGAGTGGAGAAAAAGGAAGAAACTTCAAGACAAAAATAGTCTAGAAACTTCGGATAGGTTATGCAATTATTGAGGCTTGAACAATTGTAGGAATGGAAAGAAATATAATTAGGAAAACTATTTAGTGGCCTATAACCTAGAGTAGTCTCTGCATTAGAGAGATTAAAATATTTAGTAAAATTGAATAGTTGTTATGATCTTAAATCCTTAGAGTTGGATAAAAGAACAAAACTCTTGTATTAGAGTAAAATACAAGAGAACTCGATAAAGAGCTCTATACAAAGTAGGCTACCTTATATACTTATACAGATGGTCTGTGCTAACTACTGTGCACTCTACCCTAAATGTCCATGTGTTAGGCATAAGGTCAACATGTGGTGTTTATGCTGTATGATATCACTTTTTCTAGAACTTTCTACTTCTTTCTCTCGTGTTCCATGATCATTGTTGTGATCACACCATCAGATGTGACTGATACTACAGTGTGACCCATCATCACTCCAACCCTAACCCTGGAGTTCTAAAAATATAAAATATAAAATAATTCAAAAGAAAATAAAAATAAAATGAAAAATAAAATGAAATTGAAGTCTATTGTTTTCATTTCTGACAATAGTGATAATTCAGTATTTGAGAGAAGGCCTTTGAAACAAGTATACTGGGTGTTATTTAATAGAGGAAGTGATTGTAGGTAAAGACTAGCTATCAAAGTTGAAAATAGTAGACTTTATTTATTTTCTTAACTTGAACTTAGGGTTAGGGGTTAGTGTGATATCATACATGACTGTCAAAAATGGTCATACATTTGCCATATGTCACATGTCACAGTTACATGATCATATATCACATAAAAGAATATAAAAGATTCTGAAACAATAATATTGTTATGATTGATATCTCAAGGATGCATCATGGAGATGGGCAGAGGATATGATGACATGTGTTATGAATCAAGACTCAAAGGGTTAAGTCAAGAAACAACTCTTGTATTGAGTAACACAAGAGAACTCGATAGAGTTCCTAATACAAAGTAGTCTACCTTATATACTATTGCCTATGGTCCGTGCTAACTACTGTGCACCCTACCCTAAACAACCATGAGTATAACATGAGGCCAACATGTGTTGTCCATGCTGTATGACATTACTTTGTTCCAGAACCTTCTACTTCATTCTCTCCAGTTCTGTGATCAGTCTTGTGACTACGCCGTCAACTTGTGACTGATGTGACAGTGTGACTGATAGACCTTAACCCGAGTTGTTCTAAAAATAGAAAAATAAAAGAAAGAAAAAGAAAAGTAAAAAATAAAAATGAAAAGAAAAGTCAAGTCTAGCATTGACGATCTTGACAACATGATTGGCTGTGCCATAGTTGTCTCAGTCAGCGCCTCATGCAGTAGGTGCTATAGCCTTGCTTCATTCTCCAGACTACCTCATGTTATCTGACTCATATGCTGTATGGACTATATGATACTTTTCATTCTCTAGTCTTATATATAGTGTAGATACTATCCTGTATCCTTATGCTTTACCAATTCTATTCTCCCTTATCTTCTCTCAAGTCTTTGCCTAAGTGCAACCTGAGTTTTAGCTTAAGATCGTAACAAATATTATATTATATATTAATAGTATGTAGTATACATGTTCTTTAGGATAGGCTAGATTCAGTATAGTATGGACTATTAGCCAAGTATATATAAGGTAGACACTTTGTACTTGGAACTCTATTGAGTTTTCTTGTATTAGCCCAATACAAAGTTTCTTTATTAACTTAACTTTGAGTTTTTAATTGTAATACTAGCACTCTTTGAGTTTCTAGCACTAAGTAAGGACATCAGTGTATGTTGTTAAGAAAAAGTAGTGTCAGAATTGAAGATAGTAGACTTGACATTTTTTATTTTTCTTTCCAATTTTATTTTATTTCTTAGACTTAGGATTAGGGATTAGCATAATATTATATATAACTATCACAAAATGTCACACATCTGTCACATGTTACACAATCACATGACATATATAATATCATAGAAGGTCTTGGAACAAGATAATATCATATAGCATATATTAATCTTAAGGAAAATACATAGCCTTTTAGGATAGACTAAAGTTAGTGTAGCACAGACTAGTAGTCTAGCATATATAAGGTGGAAAATCTTCTACCTAGAACTCCATTGAGTTCCCTTGTGTTAATCCTAATACAAGATTTCTTATTTTGTATAACTTTTTGAACTTAAGATTGTAACAAGTAGCAGTTCTGAGACAAGACCACTTAACCAGCTTTTTGAGATAAAGATAAATTGGAATAAGGCCTACTAGAGTCTCAATCTCACCAGTAGGTAAGGTGTGAAATACATCCAAGATCCAGAGAGCAGCCTTATATTATATAGCTGCTAAAAGTGATATCTAAGTCTTAGTATATACTCTAGCAAAGAACCAGAGCCAAAAACCATAAGTAGCAATAGAAACAATACAAGAGCAATACAAAAGCTGTTTCTAAAGTGGTAGTAGGTCTCTTGTTAAATTTCCAAGTATGCCTATTGCTTTAACAGCAGACAGTGCTTTAGTGGAGTAGTAGTAAATATGTTCCTTGAAGGACAGATAATGATCAAAGTAAAAGCCCAAGTATCTCCAGTATGTTTTTGGCTTGAGAATAGGGGTACTAATTGCTGAGAGGCCCAGCTCTGGGTTGGAGTTATTATGTACTCTAGAGAAATAAAAGATCTCTAACTTGTCATATTCTATTATATGTTTTTCCTTAGAGATTAGAAGACCATCATCAACAAATGAGAGAATAGAAGTGTTTAAGTTAAGAGCTTGAGTTCTAAGTTCAAAAATGTGAATAAGAGATGCAATATAGAGTGCAAAACCTTATTCCATGCCTACATTTATGTCATAAGCACTAGAAAGAAATAAGTTCTAGAAGTACTGAGTTAATCCACTTATAAGATAGTTAGAAAAAAAGTCCATAATACAGTTTGGAAATCCAAAGTGTCTAAGAATCAAAGTAAACATACTGTGGTTCAAAGAGGGAAATACCAGTATCTTTAGTGAACTGTTGGGCCATATTTCTAAACTGGTTAAGATGAAGAATATTGTGTTTGACAGTATCAAACTGAAGTTACCCAGCAATCATTTTCTCAATAAGCTTGCTAAGTATGTTAAGCAAAACAATGGGCCTGAATATCTTGGGATATCATAAGTAAATTTACCTGGCTCAGATATAATGACAGAAAATAACTCCTTGAAGTATCTGGGCCAATTTCATAGTGATAAACATGCATTGGCCAAAGAGAGGATACCTATAACACAGGTTTTACTGACAAGAATCAGCTTGAGATACTGCTAAGTAATATAGTCAGAACCTAGAGCAGAAACATTAGAGCAGGCCTTAAGCACCTTTTGCATCTCCAACATTGAAAACAGTACTCAAGAGTAAGTGGCCTGGCTAAAGATTTCATCTAAAATAGAGAGATTAATAGAATGAATAGCTGCAGCATTATAAGACTGGTAGATAGCAGTCCACAAGTCTGGAAAATTATTGTAGGATTGCTCTTGAAAGCAAATATCCTCTACTATAGACAACTTGTGCTATTTGACCTAGCTCATTAAATTCTAAGGTTTTTTGTTAGTAGATATAATTCAAGATTTTTACTTTTGACATACTTTAAGATTTTGAGTTTGTAATAGAAGAACTGGTATTGTTACAAATCAAAGATCTTAGTGTTGATCAATGAAAAGAACCTTGTATAGGGTTTACACAAGAGAACTCGATAGAGAGCTCTTTACAAAGTCATCTACCTTATATACCTAATCTAATGGTCTGTGCTTACTACTGTGCTGCCTACCCTAAATGCCCATGTGTTAGGAATAAGGTCAACATGTGTTGCACATGTTGTATAATGTCACTTCTCTAGAACCTTCTATGTTTTTTCATCATCTCATGATTTGTGACTATGTTATGTGATATGACTAGTGTGTGACAGCATGACCAATCATCATTCTAACCCTAACCCTAGATTCTAAAAATTGAAAATTGAAAAATAAATTGAAAAGAAAATGAAAATAAAAAGAAAAATAAAAAAACTAAGTCCACTATTCTTGAACTTAACAGGTATAATAGAATATTTATCTAGAAATATCCCTAGAATTTTATTTGCCTTGCATCTTCTACTATAACCTATGGAGGAAATAAAGTTATTGGTGCTTCTATTCATCTAGATTGGACTCAGGTGGTCCAATTTTCACATAACTCTGAGCAGACATCTAGAATTATGTGTTTTATTTACTTTAAGCTATTCAAACTTTATTTTACTCTTAGAAGAGATATAGTCAACCACAGGGATATTTAACTTCTGTTCTTCTTTAACAGAGAGAGATGTCAATTTCTTATAAATGTCTACTCTAACAGCCTTTATACTACTATAGACTTCTTGTCTAATAAATGTTATGAACTTAAGATCTTAGAGTGGGTCAAAAGAAAGAATCTTAGATTGGATAATCATAAAGGAACTTGATAGAGTTCCAAGTACAAGATTGTCTACCTTATATATGCTAGACTACTAGTCTATGCTATACTAACTTTAGACTACTTTAAAGAGCCATGTATTTTTCTTAAGATCAACATATGTAAAATATGCTACATAATGTTATCTTATTCTAGGACCTTTTATAATATTTCATGTTCCATGTGATTATGTGACTTGTGACCAATGTGTGACACCTATTCATGCCATATGACAGTTTGTAACAGTTATGTGTAATATTATACTAACTCTAACCCTAAGTTTGAAAAATAAAATAAAAATTAAAAAGAAAATAAAAAATATTAAGTCTACTGTTTTTGATTCTGACATCTTCTGTGTTTCAAGAAGGCTGTTCACTAGTATATAGTTCTTGCAAATATTCTGTTAACTTGTCCAGAGTATACCTCAGTAGTTATTGTAACAACTACTAATAAAAACAATCAATAGCATACTAAGTAGTTTCATAGAATAAGAGTCTTATAGAGATTATGGAAGAACTCAACAAAAAAGTCCCTGATGTATTTCTACACTATATATACTATGAATATATTATAAGATAAATATATTATATACATATACTTTGATATTATTCTTCTAGTCTCTTCTCTTATGTTCTGTGTCTATGACATAATGTCATGTGATGCATTATGTGACTGCAGTTATATGTCTCTTCATTATCTAAGAAATAGAATAAAAAGAAAAGAAATAGAAAAGTAAAATCAAATTAAGAAAAATAGATAAAAAGAAAAGGAAATCAAAATAAAATCTAAGAGTTTAAGCACATCATAATGGTAGTATTGTTGGCATGTCATTGCTTGTCAAAGTGATGGCATTAGAATGAATACTTGTTGTTATCAGTAGTATAGTTCTTTTTATAGTTTAAATACTTAAAATTATAAAAATAAGGTATACTAGCTACAGTAGTTTCTCTAGAAAAATTAGACTTGGAACTAGCCTTACAATACCAAGCCAAGAGTCTGTGGTTCTCTACTCTGTATAGATTATCACATTTTTGATATTTAGTACCTTGAGTATGATATAGATATGTTAGATGTTTCTAGCATCAACAATTGTAATACTAAGCAACTCCAGAATATATAGTAGTCTCCTAGACTGTAACAGTATGTTACTCAAAGTTAAATAAGTAATTAATAAAAGTTCTGCCTTTAGAGTTTATTTGAGTTCTAGATATTAATCTAGATTACTAACATATTAGAACTAGAAGATATCTTTATAATATAAGATAGAGATACCAATGTAATATTCTTAAAGAGAGAAGAGTTAGAAAGAGCTACTGCTATTTGAGCAGAAGTAATAAATAAAGAGGTATTAGACTCTTAGTAGAGGATATTTAAAATCTTTAGAAAATATACAGACTAAGGTAAGTATGTTATAATTATAAATTGTTAGAATTATAAAAGATAGACTTAGTTTCATTTTATTTTATTTCTTATTTTCAATTTATTTTCAATTTTAAAACTTAGTTAGGGTTTAGGATAACATCATAAGTTACTGTCATCTCTTTTTCTCTTATACTACCATCTTGTATGGTAGTGCCTATAAGAGATCTAGAGAATAAATTCATTTCTTCTTTTTCAAATATGTATTCTTAACAAGCCTTTGATTTACCAACTGTGTCACCTTCAATCAACACAGGGATAGACATTCCACTGATAAATATCCTGGACAACTATGACAAGATAAGAGGTAGAACCTCTTCATCTAAAATACAGTATTCTAGGGCATTGTCTTTGTCCTCAACCAAGTCCTCTGTTATGTACCATGAAAGAATGGAACTCAACAATGCTATGACTGAAGATGTCAAAATAGAGGATGATTCCCCTCAGCTGTCCAATAAGACATCTTAGGAGAATACAATTCGAGTCAGTATGGCAGCTGACCTCAACAGAAATGTATTGAATAGACATACTATGATCAAGCACTCTATCTTGAGCTCTCTTCATGCTCCTATTGAGTACCCCACTTTGTGTTCTCCTCATGCTAATGACATGCTCATCAATATTCAACTTCTGTATGACCCAAATACTTCTACAGAACCTGATCTGTGGGATGGCAACTTCCATCCAATTTTGTTATATAGTTCTATTGAATACCTAGCATCAGATTCTAAGAATATCAAGGATTCATTAAACTTTACAGCCAAATACATCAACAACAAGCAAATTGATCTGGCAAGGGCTAACAACCATGAAGATTTCAAAGAAACTGGAGAGGCTATTTGGAATCTCATCTCCTCCATTTATCAGTCTAAATGGGACTTGCTCATAGCTGACAAAAATTCAAACTCACTTAGGCAAAGAATCTCAGCAAAATTTATCTCTAAAGTTCCAACTCTGTCCAATAGAAACAACAAATCTATTGATAAACCCATCTTAGTGAGTATCAAGAAAATTCCACCCCCAATTCCTGCCAAATTATAGAAGGAGGTTAATCAAATCTCCAAATACTTCAAAAATATCAGACCAGTCAATGTTTCCAAACAGCCTCCAGAATTGTATGTACAGGTTTCCAAGCAAGGTATCAGCACATCCAAGGTCATCAAAATTAAAGAGAACTTCCCAGCCCTTTATGCCAAGAAAATCAACCAAATTCATAACATTGTCAATGATAATCCAAAGGCCAAACTACACATTCAAATGATGACCAAAGGACTATCCAGAAAGCAGATTATCATCCCAATAGGTAGTGATAATATTGCTAAGTTTATGAAGAACAGCTCTCTTCATGTTACTAACATCAATCGGTCATTAAGGAATTCAAAGTCAGAAGTTTTAGTTGACTTCATATGCTCAGACATGACAGGGGTCATGGTGGTTACCAACAAGGTTGCAGTGCAATCAGACTTATGTATCATTGAAAAATATGTCAAAAATGTTGACAACATTGACTTTCTTAATGTGGAAGTTTCTTAACTCCCACAATCTAAGTCCTATTTGAAAATAATAGGCATTTCTTATTTCCTCTATGAGAAATCTCAAGAATACCTCTCTTCTAGCAATGTAGAGCAAATCATTAAGCAAAATCAAATTTTTGATAATGTTGTTCTTGCTTCAAAACCACAAGTTATCAAAGTTTCTCTGAAGTCAGACATGTTGATTGTTTGGATTGATATCTGGGATGTCCAAAGCAGAAGTAAGGCTAAAAGCCTTATTAATCAGTGCTTTAATGTGGGAAAGTATATCACCACAATCAGAGGAGCTAACATGAACTCTGGTATTCCACAATGTAAAAATTGTTGGAAATAGGGACACATCACCATGTCTTGTAGAATACAAGGATTGAAGTGTGTCAAGTATAACAGACCTCACAAATCCGAAAACCAATGTCAATTTGGGTAGTGCTGCAAAGCTAACAAAAAAACAAACCCACTATGTCCTGAAACCAAAAAAGGTAAACCATGTCTGCATGCTTTCAAATGCTCTAACTACCAAGGAGACTATCAGGCAAACTCTAATCTTTGTCCATTCTGGAAACATAGGTTCAACCATGAATGGCACAAGAAAAAACATATTGAGATCCATGAAAACAGGACAAAATAAATTTACTTAGCTGTGAACAAGATCTCTCAATGATTTGTGATGTTTTAAATTTTTTTTCTCAAAATGTTCAAAAAAACAACCTAATTGTCAATATCATTATAGAGACCCAATCAGCTTTTGATATCATGTTCATCCAAGAACCTCCATGGTTAACCATATGGACTATTCCAAGCTCCATTAGTTGTGAAGAAAAAGATCTAGTTGGTGTTTGTCAAGATTACAAGAAGTGGACTTAGTTTTTTCCTTATTTTCTTTTCTTATTTTCATTTTGATTTTGATTTATTTTCATATTTTCTATTTATAGAACTTAGGGTTAGGGTTGATGATCAGTCACAGATCACAAGATATAGGGAAAGGAGTAGAAGGTTTTAGAAGAAGTGATGTCATATAGCATGTACACCACATGTTGACCTCATACCTCATACATGAACATTTAGGGTAGGGTGCACAGTAATTAGCACAGACTATCTGTATAGGTATATAAGGTAGACTACTTTGTAAAGAGCTCTCTATTGAGTTCTCTTGTGTTACTTAATACAAGAGTTGTTTTTAGTCCTAACACTTGGACTTCAGTTATAATAGTGTTCCTTACCACCCTAACTGGCTTACTTTTGCCAGGACCATGGCTAACCAGTCCAACTCTCCAAGAGTTTTGACCTACATTAACATTTGTATTTCCCATCTTTGTTTTTCTTTGTGAAATAACATTTTTAATTATAGAAATGTCTCATGTATTTCCTTTTTCAACCAAGGATCTATTTATTTCTTGATTAATGTTTATTTGGATTCTTCTTAGTCAGCCTTGAAGTATCTTAAGGATACTGAGACCAACATTCACAATGTTATCATTATAATAGGAGATTTTAACATTAGAGACAGTCTATGGAACACAAACTTTCCATTTCATTCTGTTTATAGTGACATTCTTTTTGACATTGCAGATTTGTTCTCTTTAGCTATTTCTAAACCTTCTAAAAATTTCCCTACTAGGTTTTTGGACAATAATTGTAATTCTAACTTTGTTTTAGATCTTGTATTTCTCTGCCCTTTCTCTTCAGAATTTAACCATCATCATATACACCCAGAATGGAGGCTTTTGTCTGACCATGCTTCTATTACTGTTGATATTCCCATTCAAGACAAAAGTATTCCAAATAAACAACAGTCACTAGTCAAAGGAAGTGATAAAGAAAAACAATTTATTGATAATCTCATCTAAGTCATTAAAAACATGAACACCACATCCATCCATAATGCTGAATCACTAGAAGAGGTTGTTCAATACCTAGCTTCCAAAATCAAAATGATATGGTTTGAACATTCAAAGACAGTTAATATTACAAGACACTCTAAAGCCTAGTGGAATAAAGACTGTTGCTGTTCACTAGACAAATATCATCAGACATGAAGCCTAGAAAACTGGAAGAACTTCAAAAGCATGGTCAAAAAATCCAAACATTCCTTCTTTGATGACAAGATTGAAGAAATCACGAACAAGAAGTGTAGTCTATAGGAGCTTATGAATTGGGTCAAGAAATGCAAACTTTCTGTGGTAGAAGCTATCCAGTACAAAGAACACCTATGTATCAAACTAGAGGACCTGTGGAATACTTTTTGTTATGAACTTAAGTCTTTTAGGGTTAGACGAAAGAACAACTCTTGTATTGAGTAACACAAGAGAACTCAATAGAGAACTCTTTTACAAACTAGTCTACCTTATATAGTCCTACAGATGGTCCATGCTAACTACTGTGCATTCTACCCTAAACCACCATGTGTAGAACATGAGGTCAACATGTGTTGTCCATATTGTATGAC
>Ga0157358_1001076_pt1 | contig 11827 bp, 5 predicted proteins | sample AttcapACBM2_FD_111484 | JGI IMG/M metagenome (GOLD analysis project Ga0157358, IMG submission 111484) | Fungus gardens microbial communities from leaf cutter ant in Botucatu, State of São Paulo, Brazil - Atta capiguara ACBM2 | ecosystem: Host-associated > Fungi > Mycelium > Unclassified ...
AAGTCCCTACTGTATTGCTACCCTATTTATATAATTTACAGATGGCCCATGCTACTAATATTTACCCTACCCTAAAGTCCATATGTTGTTTATAAGTGTACCATGTATACACTATGAGATTGACATGCTATTGACATGCTTCTTAATGTTATCTATCTAGTCCATTCTAGTCTGCTCTAGGCCTATGACCTCACATCATGTGATATGTCATGTGACTACAGTCATGTGTCTCTTCATCATCAATAAAATAAAAATAAAAATAAAAGAAATATAAAATCAAGAAAAATAAATAAAAGAAAAAGAGAAATATTAGTGTTCAAGTGTATCATAACAATTGGATAGATAATATAACTTGACAGAAGATGGAGTAGAAGAGAGTTGGAAGTAGTACTATGCAAATAAGGTTATTATATCTAGCTTAACTTTGTTATGTAGTCATATTTCAGAAATGGGAATTCAAATAGACTTAGAGTGAGTATAGTACAATTCTAAGTTAATTATCAGACTAGAGAACTATATATGGTGACTATCATTGTGGCAACCTCTAACCAGAATGGTTAATAGCATACTAAGTAGTTATATAGAGTAAGAGTTTTATAGGAATTATAAGAGAACTTAACAAGGAGTCTCTGATATATTACTATTCTATTTATACATGGTCCATGCTAACAATAAATAACCTTACCCTAATGTCCATACATCAGCAATGAATACACTATATGTATACTGTAAGATAGATATTGTCACAAACTTTATTCAGCTTGTATCTCCACAACCAGTGGACCGATTTTCACAGACTAAGCTGTGCTGGAAAGCCCCAAATGAGAGCTATTCGCACATATGTGGGATGTACAAAAGCAACAACAAATGACTGAGATATCAGAACATCAGTAGCTGTAAAAGCTTCGTCTGCTAATATCTCATGAACAGCTAAATGGATTCACACGATTAAACTTGCTTTGGAAAGTGCTCATCAATCTGTTTACAACGATATATGATATGTTTCAAAGTGATAAGTATTGGTAGAGATACATACATATCAATGTAGTGACATAATTAGTTATCTTTTAAAATTAGCCTGACATCTGCTATGACAGATGACAGCTCCCATCAGGTACAAGTTTTGATCATGTGATGACAACAGCTTGTGCATGGACCATCACTCTTTTATATATATACTTCTGTGTCTGAGAATTAGACCTCAGACTTAACAACATTAATTTATATCAATTTTCATCAATCTTTATTCTTTATTATCTGTATTGATCTTAATCATTATTGTTATCATTGTCATCATTATTGAACTTCTGAATCACTCCTAAACCTCTGAGAGTACACCCAAGGTTCAGATATCACAAATAAGTAAGTAGTTCATTTTGTGATAGATATACTATAGACATATATCTTGATATTATTTTTTCTAGTTTTTTTCATAGTATTCTAGATTTATAATATTATATGTGAAATATTATATAACTGTCATCACATACATCTTCATCATCCAAAAAAGTAAAATAAAAAGAAAAGAAATAAAAAAGAGAAATTATATAGATAAAAGAAAAAATAAATCAAAATAAAATATAAGAGTCTAAGTATACTATGTCAGCTATTGTTCTCAAATACAGGAAGTATTTTCTAATAATAATACTACTGCACATACTCAAAGTTGTTAGATATTATAGAGGTTGTTATTTGAAACTTTATGGGATTGATGAGAAATGAAGGATTTAGTCCTTAGGTTGATAGGTGATTGGAATAGAGCATGATTTGTACTAAAAGAGAGTGAAAAGGGTATATATATCAGATAGTATATAACAATTGACATTATTATAGATTATAAAAACATTGAGTACTTTTCTATAACTAAGATATTAACTTATAGATAAGTGTGGTAGTCTAAGTATCTCTTGCAGTTTAATCTTGTTATCTAGTTTTGCCCAGGTTGTTTAGGTACCAAACCAGATTGTTATGACTTAAGTCTTAAAGTTTAGACAAAAAAGAAAACTTGTATTGTTTAATACAAAAGAACTCAGTAGAGTTCCTAGTATAGATGTGTTTATTTTATATATCTCCAGTACATAGTCTATATGTACTTTACATATAGCTTACTCTAAATATTATGTGTTATATAGATAAAAGTTACCATCTTATATAATATATAATATCACCTTTTTTGATATATCACATGACATTGTGACTATGACATGTGTGATATCACATTGTTTTTCTTTACTAAATTCTAAATAAGAAAAAAATAAAGAAGTATAAAAAAGAATTAAAATAAAAAAATAAGAGACCTAAATATTAAGGGAGAAATGAAAAAGAAACAAGTTCTCTGTTTTAAAATCTGATATAGATACTCTCACTAAATGATAGAATATCTATTCTAAAGAAAAGAATATTGGCTATATTATGTACTGGAACTTGTTCATTATAGATATTCTTAGCCAATTCTGCAAGTCTTATATTACTTGTATATAATCTAAACCTTAGTATCATAAACATTACTAATCTCTTAAACAACTTTCTATCCCTTATTGCCTCTGGAATTTTATTTCCATGGATTTTATTGAGAAACTCCTATTATTCTCTATATTTAACACTATCCTGGTAATTATTGACTGGATTACTAAGTAGGCAATTTCTATCCCTACTCATAACACTATAATATTTATAGACATAACATGTCTGTTTGTTCTTTATATTTTTTTCAAGCATAGCATTTTTTCTCATGTTATCTCAGATTATAACTTGAAGTTTATCTCAAACTTCTTCTGTTCTTTAGGCATTGTTAAGATGACTGGCAAAGACCACAGTGACATAGGTCAAGCAAAAAAGAGGTTAAGCTAGAGTACTACAAGAATTATACAATACTAGTTCTTAACTGTATATTAAAGAATTCAAAGAGAATGATATTAGTATTAGAAATCTGTAGAAAGTAGAGAATGTAATCTAAAATAATTGAAAAGATCTTCTGAGATCTCAGAAGTATATGGTCTTTTCTTGCTTGTGAATACTGATTTTCTTTTTCTTTGATTATTTCCATTAGCTATCCTTACTCATGAGTCTATTTATAACTCCTCTGACTTCTGATTATTAATGTTTCTGCCTTGTTAAATTGTCCAAATATGTATGGTAATCCCAATTATACTTGCAAGTGCCTATTCTTTATATCTAGTCTTTTGTAAGTTCTGAGAGAAATATTCACTAGATGAAGTATAGGACTACTCACCTCCAGAAAGTTCTAATAGAATAGAATGAGAACTTCTGAGAGTAGTAACTATCTTAAATACTACTAAAGATATATTCTAATCTGGTGAAACAGTACTAATATAATCAAGGAATGTTAATGACTAAGTGGTCAGAAACCTAGATAGAAGTGTCTTAAAGAGTTTCTAAGAAAAAAAGAAGCTTATATTAGTAAGAACCAAAGTAGGACAGTATTATGATCTTAAGAATCATGACTTGAAGTTTGATTGTAGAGAGTGGTAGGATTGATTTGAGAATAACTGTGGAATTTTCCAAGAGAGGAGTGTTGACTACAAAGGAGTGGAAAGACTATAAGGTTCAATAGTGTCTAGGTGTTCAAACTTTGGTTAAAGATAAGTTTTTTTAATAGGTACAGTTCTAGATATATATCTTCACTTTATTTCAAGTTATTACCCTGAAAGTAATAGATAAACAGAATGTATGAACTAAACTCTAAAGCAATATCTCTGTGTATATTATAATTAGTAAGACAACTAGTCTAAAATCCTGTCTCTTGCAGAGTTTTCCTACAATAATGCTTTCAATACTATTATCAATACTTCTTTGTTCTTTAAATAAGAGCTATCATTCTAGCATTTCAGTATATTTTGTATGTAATATTACTTTTTCTTTAGCCCATGACTTTGCTATTGATTTTGATAAATTACAAAGTACCCTCAAAGCTGAAATTTCTATGATTTAACAACAATACTAAAAGTCTACTAATATGTAGCAGTCATCTGTACCTGATTTCAAAGTAGGTAATAAGATTTTCATGAAGTCTCAATTCTTTGTAACCACTTAGTTCTTCAAAAAGCTTTCCAAAAAATATCTTGAACCTTATGAAATCATTTTCCAGCATAGTACTTTGTTATTCATTCTTCATCTTCTAAAGCTTATATACTCTATGTATTTGATCTTCTATATTTCCATACTTGAACTAGTTATTCTTAATACTTTTTTCAAGAGAACTTAATTTTCCCCAACTCTAGTTATTATTAACAAAGAACCAGAATATGAAATTTTACAGATTGTGAACTCCAAATTTGACTATCAATAGGTCTATAAGCTTTTCTACAAGGTTATTTTGCTGGAGTATAAAGATATTGAAGATAAATCTAATTAGTTTTCTAGTACTTATGCTACAGGCTTAGTTACTGATTTCTATATTGCTTATTTTATCAAGCTCAGTTCTACTTCTGTCTTAATTACACTGCTGTAAGTCCAATTCCAGCCTCTACATACTTTAAACAGTATTATCTTTTTATTTTTCTGTCTCTATTTGTCTTATCTCATCTGTCCTTATACTTATCTTAATTAATTTCTTACTTATTTCACTCAATTAATTAAATAAAAACAAAACATTCTTCATTTAATGTAATTACTACAAAATACTAATTCTAACAAAAGACAGAAAATGGCATTTGTACTATCTTTTTCTTCTTAAGCCTTCCTAGTCTCTTTGTATACTTCTCTCAATAGCTTTGATCTGCTCTCATCTTTCTTCTCAGACTCTATTAGTCTCTATCCTATATTAATAATACTCTAAATCCTCACCAAATAGCCATGTTGCAATCTTGCCTCTTCACAAAGTTCTGAAAGAACTTACCAATACTGTTTGACCAACTCTTCAAATGCCATTGAAAAGACACTCAGAGTCCCACTATATACAGGGTTTACCTTTTGGGGTCTGGTAATATTCTTTTGAGTAGATATATACTGCTGCTTAATAGTAATATTTTACCACTTACTTGCTATTATACACCAGACACTTATTTCTAGCATGTATATACTTCTCATAAGGATTGTTACCTCCCATTTTTACTACCTCCTCTCCAAACTCCTTTTTCACTTGCTTCCTTTTTGATTTCTTAGATAGCTATAGTCTGGCCTCATCTTTTGAGAAGATCTTGACAACCTCCAAACCTCTTTTTTTCTTTGTAACAGAGAGAATCTTGATGCTATTCATTATATTAGACTTCCAAACTGATATCTTTTCCAAAAGCCTCCCCAGCTCCTTCTTCTACCATTTCTTTGCCTTTTTCTTCTTGTACTGCCTTCATTCAGTCTTTTCCTTTATTTTAGTCTTTACTGCTAGTCTTACCTTCTTAGCTACCCTCTCAGCATGTCATACCATTATGACCTCTTCTAAATAGGCTAGAAGCTCTTGCTCTTCTATGAATTACTTGTATGTCTCCTTTTTAGTGCTCAAGAATCTCAGCCTCAATTTTTAAGGGAGATGAAAAGTTACAGGCTGATATAATAGAGAAAATAAAGTGAAAATTTTATATTCACTTAAGATATAATCACATATCTTTCAAATAAACCCAATAAGACTTTGAGAGCTCAGTTCTAAGAGAGAAATGCTATTATATGCTCAAGTACAACTCCAGAAATAACCTGTTTTTTATAGTAGTGTTATTAGTCCACAAGATTCTACTTACAACTCATCTTTTATGGCAGAATTAATTCTTGCAACATTTATACTCAACTTGTCTTCCATGCTATTAACAAAGCAATTTCAATCCCAAGTATGCAGTATAATATTTTAGTGAGAAATAAAACAAACTACAGTCTCTTATCTATAATTATATATAAAAAGGCTATATAATTTCCAGATATAATACAAAAAGAGCCTTGCAGTACTCTCTGTGGTGATAGTTGTGTAAGTCAGAATAAAATGTGTTCTTTTGAACATAGAGTCTACTATCATCATCATTGTGTTAAACCCTATAAGCTCTAGAAGCTCTATAACAAAGTCTATGCTTATAGTTTTCCATCTAACATTTAGTACTAGTAGCAAATACAATTTCCTGAGAGATAGATATTGAGTTGGCTTAATATACAAGTAGAAATCACATGTGCTAATATACTGGCCAATATATCTAGATATCTGGAACCACCAGTAATTCTGGAAGACCAGTGTTATGCCAAAAAATGCTTTTTTGCAAAAACAAGTAATCTTATCAGGTTTTTAAGTATATAAGCTCTTTTTGAAGGCATTAGTGAGAAGATCTTATACTTCTAAATAATACCTCAGGTTCTCTTAAGTGAACACCAGTTTGAGAGATAGCATGGTAGCTATTAATCAAACCAGATTTTGGAAAGAAGGAATCTTAAGGGATAAGAAACATCACTTGAAAATGACTAGCTACAAAGTATGTATACTCATGAGAGTGTTTTATTTGGTTACAAACATTCAGATAGTCAAATAAGACAGGAAAATGTTATATCAGAAGCTAATAGAGTCTAGAATAGTGAAGTGAGTAGAGACAACTATAGAAATGGTAAAGGAGAAATAAAATAGGCTCTTACAAGTAGGAATCAATTATTAGATTGATGGCAGGTTGTAAATGAAGAGACAGCCATATACTTGTAAGATCTCAAAGAGCTTCATTATAGTTTTGGTTTCCATTCTCTAGTTCCATTTTTTGTATTTTGAGACTAACATATAAGCCACAAGTAGAGGAAAGTAGAGGAGAGGACTCTTATCTAAATATTCCTACTGAAGAGCAGTTTAATCTCTATTTTATTGAATAAGTGTTATTAGTACCTACTATTACTTTTGGACAAGTAAGATTTGACTTGAGAGATGTCTTTGGGATACATTATCTAGAATAAATAGTATTGTTGGAGGCTCTTAAGAAGCTTTGCAATTCATTCACTAGATTTTCCAAAGAAACTTGTTATATAGTGTAAGGTTCACTGTTTAAAAGTGTGTTAACAAGAAAAAGTAGATGTTACTTGTATATTCCTTTTAATATTCTTTCTAACTTTATCCTTTTGTATTTATAAGAGCCCTTTTAAGAGTTTTATGTGTTCTAATTTTCTTCTATATTATTTTATCTACATCTTTTATTGATTCCTAAAGCTAATATCATCTTCTTTGAATTCTTTAGTATGCAGTTAAGGGCTAGTATTGTATAGTTCTTGTTATACTCTACTATAACCTTTTTTCTGCTTGACCTCTACTACCAGTTTCAAAGTTTTTTACTTACTTATAATTCCACAGTACCAAATAAATATACAAGCATTAGATATTTCTGGAATTTGCTAATTTTTATTGAAGGTTCATCTATAGTTTTTCAAATATTGCCTGCTCTCTTTTCAATATTATAGGAAGTAAAAGTACCTATGTCCAGAGCTCTGAACAATAATACATTTTTGACTTGCTCAAGACAGCTATAATCTTTGTTCCTATCCTTATCTCTTCTAACACATTAACCCTGTTTTTTATCAAAGCCAATAGCTCAAACTTCACTATAGAAGCTGTAGATAATGGTAAATATTAGCTATTATCTAGACCTTAGAAAAGTAGTATTACTTCTTAGAATGTATGAAAATCCCAGTGGAAATGTTTTTGAGCCAATAGTAATATTCTTTGGGTTGATAAACTCACTAGCAATACTCCAGGCAATGATGAATGATTTGCTAAGAGATATGATTGAAACAAAGAACTAACCATAAGAATCTAAAGTACTTCATGATAGCTAAAAGTCTCAACTACAAACAAGCACAATAGTTACTTTACTTGGCATAGTTTAATTTTATACTTTATTACTAATCTGAAAAGTCTATAAGCAAGTCTAACATACTAATTTGATAATCAGATCATAGTAACAGCTCATATGACAGCCAAAATATAGTATCAGAGTTAAAGATAACAGACTTGGCCTATTTTATTTTTTTTCCTCATTTTTATTTTATTTTCTATTTATTTTTCTTTTTTGGACTTAGAGTTAAGGTATAGTATAATGTTATATATTAGTCACACATGTTATAATCATAGTCATGTGATCATATATTACACAAAAAGATGCAGAAGGTTTTAGAATAATAGTATTATATAATATATAACTTTTAGGATGGGTTAGCATTAGTCTCACATAGACTAACTAGCTACCATATATAAAGTAAACACTTTGTAATAGGAACTTTATCAAGTTCTCTTATGTTAATTTAATACAAGATTTCTTTCTTACTCTAACTCTTGAGTTTGATGAACTGTAATACATAATACTACTCAGATTGGAGCTCCTTAATATTTAGGTACTTGAATGTGTTACTATGGAAGGCAAAGAGTGAAACCTGAAACCTGCTTGTAAAAGTCTACTATAATAACTACTCATATTGGTAAGAAAAACTATTAGTCAAAGCAGTGAGGAAATTTTACTGCTTGTCTATAAGGTCTAGATACTCTGTAGAGTGATCTAAAAGCAATGGTCTACTCTTGTTTTATAGCAAAGTCTACATCTCCAATATTCCAGAACTCTACCATTGCATTATTATACTCTATTATGACTTATGATTAGCTGAAAAACTCTGAAGCTAGTATCCCAAAATTACTAGTAGCTACAGATGTTGAGATATATTAGCTAGTATGTCAACACATATGACCTTTGTCTATATACTAAGCCAATCCAATGTCTATCTCTGGAAGAGCTATATTTACTATCAGTATCAGATGCACAATGAAAGACTATTAGTATAGACTTTGTAATGGAGCTTTCTAAGTCTGTGAAGTTCAATGTGGTAATAGTAATAGTAGATTTAGTATTCAAGACTGTAAGAAAACTCTCTACTTTGTCTGAATTTGAGTTAACAATACCTATCAAAGTCCAAGTTAACCCTACAGTTATCTCATTCCTTCAAACTCTATGCTAATATTCTTATAGCAATACTACAGACCTCTGTTTATCTTTTTACAATCAATAACCTATCCTTTTTAACCACTGACCAATAAGCCCTTACTACCCAGCCATATTCTATTGAGATTCCTAATTATACAGCTTTATTATTCTATGGTTAGGATATCAAATATCCTGCCTGATGTTCCACTTAATTGGTATAAACTCATAAGTACTTAGAGTAGCTATCATCTCTAAGAAACTTCATCTTGTTCTCTTAGGATTTCTCTAAAGATAAGTTATATATCTAGTCATTTGAACAATACAACTTAGGATTTCTCTAGAGTTATAATCTTCACTACATTACCATGGTCTTCACTCAGTTGTCCTAACAAAGACTACATATTTTGTTTCTACTCATACCACTATTACTGTAAAGGAAGTAGCCTAGCTTTTTCTAATTATATCTGAAAGCTCTATAGTCTCTCTACTTATATTATCTTAGATTAAAGACCTTAGTTCATTGTTCTCTTTACCTGGAAACTTTATTGTATACTTTGTTAGAGTTGCAAACATTGGACTATATTTTATTTTTATTTTTCCATTTTTATTTCATTTTTATTTCATCTTTGTTTCTATTTTATTTAGGATTAGGGTTTAGCATGAAGTCACATGTCACATAACACTGTCACAGTAATGGTCACATGATTATGTAATCATGATGGAATATGGTAGAACATTCTAGAATAATAACATTATACAATATACTTAATACATGTTAATCTTAGAGTCTATATATGGTCTTTAGAGTAGGCTAAATACAGTAGTAGCATGGACTACCTAGTAGAGTATATAAGGTAAACAACTTTGTATTAGGAACTCTATTGAGTTCTCTTGTGATTAATCTAATCTAAGATTTTACTTTTGACTATAACACTTATATCTTAAGTTATAACATACTTGGTATTAAAGTAGCATTCTTGACTACATATTTCTCTCAATCAAATAGATAGATGGAGTGGATTGACCAAGAACTCAATTAATACCTCTAATTGTTTGTAAACAAGAGGCAAAGTTGTTAGAAATACAAAAATTAGACTCTGTTTGATTTTTCTTTTTTCTTTTCTGCTATTCTATTTTTAGTACTAGGATTAGGGGTCAGTGTGATGTCACATGTCACACTGTCACATGATCACATGCCATAATGAAAACAGTAGAAGATTCTGAAAGAAATAACATCATACTATATATTATATATATAGTAGTCTTGAGGCAAATATATGGCTATTTAGAGTAAGCTAAAGTAGTAGTGCACAGACTAGTAGTCTAAGGTATATAAGGTAGATAATCCTGTACAGAGCTCTCTATTGAGTTCTCTTATGTTAATCTTAATATATGTTAACCCTAATATAAGATTCTATTTATTGATCAACTCTAAGATCTTTGAGTCATAACAAAAGTGACTGGTATAACCTCCTGCTCTTAGTGAAGTTCCAGTATAACAACCACATACATATGTCTATATAATAATAGCTATTTTTACTTAATATAGGCTATTTCCTAAGAATAAGCTTTAAACTATACTAATAAGAATCAAAGGTGAAAGGTATCACCTAGTTTATAGACTATATGAAGACTTACTTGGAAAAGCTAAATCTATTATCTGAAAGTTGCAAGATGACATAGCATAATACTACAACTGGTAATATACTCTTATACTTATCTTTAAGCCCAAAGACAAGATCTTTTTCAATACTATAGACATTTATACCACTTACTCCTCTACCAAGCTCTCTTATTATTATATTGGTCTTCATGTTGTCAAGAAAAAAGCTAGTCTCATGTCATATTACCTTAAGTATTAGAGTTGAGAATAGTAAACTTTATTTATTCCTATTTTCATTTTCTTTTCTATTTATTTTCTTATTTTTAGACTTAGAGTTAGGAATTAGTGTGATGTCACATATTTGTCACATGTCACACAGAAGGACATGAAAGGTTCCAAAACAATGTTATTATATAATATATTCACTACATGTTGATCTTATAGATTGCATATGGCATTTAGAATAAGATAAACAAAGTTTTGCATAGACCAACTAGCTAGTGTATATAAGGTGGACACTTTGTACTTGGAACTCAACCAAGTTTCCTTGTATTAATCTAATACAAGGTTTTCTTGTTGACTTAACTCTGAATCTTTAATCATAATATTAAGCTACTGCTGGTATTATAAAGATTGTATTCCATGTTTAATATTGTCAAGCTGACTGCTATCTTAGAAAACCCCATATCCAATAAACAGCTTTTACCTTTACCAGACTCAGTAGTTATTAATAAAAAAGAAGAATGAGAATTTTGAATAGCCACTGGTATTACTGAAAATACAAATATTTGATCAAGTGGAATGGATTTGGACTAAAAGTAAATTCTTGGAAGAATGCATTCAACATCTTTATTGTTACAAACTTAAGACCTTAGAGTTGATCAAGAGAAAGAACCTTATATTAGGGTTAATATAAGAGAACTCAATAGAGAACTCTGTACAAGATAGTCTACCTTATATACTAAATACATATGGTCCATGCTAGCTACTTCTAACCTACCCTAAACAGCCATGTGTTAGCCTTAAGGTCAATATATGTTGCATATATTGTATAACATCATCTTTTCTAGAACCTTCTATGTCCTTCTATGAATCATGTGACTTGTGACTGTGTCATCTGATGTGACTGCATGATCTCATCACTCTAACCCTAACCTTAAGTTCTAAAAATTGAAAAATTGAAAATAAATCAAAAGAAAAATAAAAATAGAAAAGAAAAGAAAAATAAATTAAGTCTACTACTTTTATCTTTGACATTTATACCAAATCAAGTTACTGAGTTCTACTACCTTAATTTCCAAATGCTATAGTTTATTAAAGTAAGTGAGTTCCATACTATTAACTT
>Ga0157358_1001077_pt1 | contig 11825 bp, 9 predicted proteins | sample AttcapACBM2_FD_111484 | JGI IMG/M metagenome (GOLD analysis project Ga0157358, IMG submission 111484) | Fungus gardens microbial communities from leaf cutter ant in Botucatu, State of São Paulo, Brazil - Atta capiguara ACBM2 | ecosystem: Host-associated > Fungi > Mycelium > Unclassified ...
ATAGAAGTACAGATTCATACAATTACTAGTAGGAAAGATTATAGACAAGATAGCAATTTTGAAGATAGTACTATTTGACAAACCATCAAACAAGCAAAGGACAACTGGGTGGATTGCAGATATCTTTAGATTGTGAATATCTATGAATTTCTAGTTTACAAAACAATAAGTAGACCTGGAGTCAATAAAAGCTCCAAATGGAATTTTATCAAGGTGATCCTGACCAAGGATCAAGAAAGAAATAAGTAAAAAAAAGAGTGTGAGAATCAGAAAGAGCAGATATATTAAGTAGAATAAGACTTATTGCTGCATAGGAAGGTTCAACATAGCCCTTAGTCTATACAGAGTTTTGAGGATTGCTTTTTATTTTTCTAAAAGTTTTTCAGATGCAGCTGCTAAAGTACTATGGTTTTTAGGAGTGACTGTGGTCTGTTTCTTGGAACAAGAGTTCAGCTTATAGTCTCCTACACTACAATAGACAATAGAGATACAGATCTTTTTCAAGCTATTTCTTATGCTTATTGCTGATCAACTTGATATTATTGGCCAGTATAAGGGGACAGACTCTTCTAAGTCTTTCCTCTTCTATATTTTTTGGCTGATTCATGTTTCATGATCCATTTCCATATTTGCACTCATTCACTCATCCAATTTTCCATGCTCTAGATCCCTTCAAGCTATATTCTAACCATCCAGATATGTTATTTAACTCTCTTTTATGTACTCTCTTACTCTTCAGCAATATTCTGTAGTCTTCTGAAGTCTTCTGGTATCATCTGCACATTTACTTATCTACTTTCCCATACTCTGGAAGTACTTGCTAAGTACTTTAGCTCTCTTCCATTTTAGTTTCTCCATTCTAAACTGTTTCTAATTGCTTAAGTATCATCATTTCTTGCTTATGTAATCAGAATTCTGACACATTAGAATGAACCTGTTTGTTATGATCAATACCTTATGCTTCACAGGTGGTTACCTCATAGACAACATATATTAGGGTGATTTTGACATATTGTTCTACTATGTCTTGCTATATGCTCAGTCAGTGCCTCATGTAGTAGTGGAGGCTTCCTCATGTGTTCCTTATTTCTTTCTCAAGAATACCTTATATATAACTCATGATTATTAGATATATATAGCTGTAGATACTTTCTTGTATTCTTATACTTTATCAATTGATCTATTTCTACTTCTTACTTCAGTCTTTGCCTAAGTTGCAACCTGAGCCAAGCCAAAGATTGTAACACTGTTAATATATAGAGTAATCATTATCTTTAGAAATTCCCATTCTATTCTCTTAGGATTTCCTGGAGATTTAAAGTGCTTTGCTCTTCCTTCCAGTTATTCTAACAGCTAGCTTTGAAAAAAGATCCATCTATAAAAAATTAGACTATTTCTTGATAGTGAAGAACAAAGAGTTAGATGTCTTAGAAGGTGATAATTTAGTAGATAAAACTGCCAAGAATGTATTTGCTTTTTTTAGAAGGCCTATGGTATTACTAACAGAAGAAGTCTTATCTTGCTTCCAAGAGTGAGACTCAAAAGCTTCTTTTTCTGCCTGTCTTACATAGTGGTGTTTATGGTTATACTTTTAGTAGTGGTAATTAATAGTCATTACTAAATCATATATATTCTAGAACAAGATATATTTGTCTTGTTTCTGAGTAGAGCCAGGACTCTAGATTTAATTTGGAAGCCTCTAGTAATAGTGGTAGCAAAGAATACTATTCTTTCAACCTAATTAGGAGGCATAGTGTATCAAGTCCACATTATAAATAGAAATATTGTTACCATGCTTCATGCAGAGATTATCTAGCATGTTTTCCACTTTACTAACTGGATTCAAAAGACTAAAATACCAACACAGTTCATTAAAAAATAGGTTTTAGTTGAAAAGCTAGCTTTGAGGAATGTTCTGGTCTTCCTGGTTAAGACTCACTTCAAACCAGTTCTGGGTGACTTTAGAGAGATAGGTTTTGATGAAATTGATCTTTACAATGTCTATATAAAATTATGTAGGGTTTGCACAGAAGTAAAGATAACATTGAAATAAGAAATTATTGAGCTTGTCAGACTTAGTGCCACTAAAAGTGTCAGGGATGCAAACTTTAGTTCTTCTTGAATTAGTGTTAGAATAGGGGTCTTATTAGCATTAAGCAAGTTAGCAATGTGACTGAGAATGTTAGCCAGTTGTTTATTAGTAGAATTATTGCTGTACTAGGGTTTTGACCATGAGTGATGACAGGAGTTAAGTAGAAAAGAGGCTATACTAGGGTGTAACAAGAACTATACAACACTAGCTCTTAAATGTACACTAAAGAATTCAAAGGGAATGATATCAGCTTCAGAAATCAAGAGAAGATATAGAAACAATAATATAAAATAAGATTAAAATATATAAAACTCTCAAAAAGGCTCTTGTAAATGTGAAAGGATGAAGTTAGGAAGAATATTAAAAGGAATATACAAGTAACATCCACTTGCAAATGCTTTCTCTTAATAATATATTCATAAACAGTAAATCTTACACTGTATAACAAGCTCTTTTGGAAAATCTAGTGAATATATTGCAAAGCTCCTTCAGAGCTTCTAATAACATTATTTATTTTGGATGATACACCCTAAAGACATCCCTTGTTAGAGCTAAAGATAGTGGGCTATTTATTTTATTTTCTTGTCTATTTATTTTCTATCTTTGAACTTAGAGTTAGATGTTAGCATGATACATCACTTCTTTCCTTCTATTACCATCTTGTGTGGTTAGCATTCATAGGAATAGTTGTTGTTACATTTTTCTATCCACTTCTAGTTAATACTTGGAACAAGTAAATCATGAAATCAAAACAAACAAACAGCAAGAAACAGTTATTTGCCCCATATATAAACTCTTTCTCTAATCTTACAGAAAAGAATAACTCATTAATGGACTGGAGTTCAAAAACTCCAGCTTCTTCTTCATTCATGCTTATGCCTCATATTTCTCCAGCAGGAGAACATGTGCCCTCACCTCATGTACCTCCCTCTCAAAGCAGTTCTAACAGCAATAATATATCCAAACAACCAGATACTGTATCAAAAGTTCTTGACTATGGGAACTCCCAGCCAATTCACCCAGCAATATGAAGTAGATCACACTCAGCCATGTCTATCTTTGGTACTGAAGAATTCAGATCAGAAGACATCCACAACATTGCTTTATTGATAAGTAGAATTGAAATGTTTATATAGTGTAACCCTATAGAAGGAAAGGAAGCCTCTAAGAGGTTCAATGTTATAGCTAAGCAAATCAGACTCCTTATTTGAATGTCTGTTTTATCTAAATGGGCCAAAATCATCTGTAAACACAAATTAGACAAACATACTATAACCATTGAAAAATTCCTTGAGAATATCTTTGGCCTCTAGAAGACTGGTGAAACAAATATATCATCATCAGTTTGGAAGAACACAACTGTAACTTCCAAGCCACCATCATTGGTGGTCATACCTTCTAATACTACATCTTCTCCTAGTGTATCTCCTCTGCCTTTATCTCTAGTTAACAAAGCCAAAAATGTTGTTAATAAGAAGACTTTGGTACAAGCTAATGTCAAGAAGTTGTATGTGCAGGCCTCAAAGGCCAACATTTCTCCAAGAGTCAAAGACATTCTTCACATCAAAGATGCTTTCCCTAAATTATCTACAAATGATATAGAGAGGATTATCAAAGTCACAAACAGCAATGAGAGGCAAAAGAAGCCCAGAATTAACATGACTACTAAGGGGCCATCAAGAAAACAAATTATTATTCCCATAGCTAAATCGAACACTGAGTTAATTATTAATTCAGCTAGTTCTAACATCACTAACATCAATAAATGTCTAAAAAACACTAAATCAGACATCATTGCAGACTTCATCCATCTTACAAATGATGAAGTCATCATCACCACAAACAAGCCAGCTAACATGTCTGACTTATTGATCATCAAGAAATATATGAAAAATATCAACAATATAAATTTAAACAACATTGACTATCCTTGTCTTCCAAAGTTCAAATCATACCTAAAGATCATTGGACTTTCTCACAATATGGAGAATGGTGTGCTCACTACAGAAGTTATTAATGGTGTCCTCAAAGATTCGCACCTTTTCAAAAATGTTGTTTTGGCTTCTAAGTCTTGAGTAATCAAAGTATTTCCTAAATCTGACATAGCAGTAGTCTGAATTGATCTATGGAACTCACAAAGCAGTTCTTCAGCAAAGAATATCATCAATCATCATTTTAACATAAGATAATACATTACTACCATTTAAGGTACAAACACAAATCTGGGAGTTTCTCAGTGTAAAAACTGTTGGAAGTGGGGTCACTTAACACTTAGTTGTCACTCTCATGTCTCCAGGTGTGCCAAATGCTATGAAGCTCATTCTACTGAACATCACAGAGAAAAGGTATAATGTTGTACTGAAAATAAAAAACTCAACTGTACAGCTACCAAAGTTAGTAAGCTATGTTCTCACATCTTTAAGTGTATAAATTACAAAGAAGATCATCAAGTGGATAGCTATAGCTGTCCTTACTGGCACAATTATTTTAACAGAAGTTGGCATGATAGAAAATCACAGGAACTCTTTCAAAAGTAAAGTACAGTAACATAGCAATTCTGTTAGCAATTATCTTATGTTTTTCTTTTCTTTTATTTTTATTTTTCTCTTTCTTTTTCTCAATTTCTATGTTACTTGCCCATCAATATAACATAGCTACTAAGTAGTTACTACAGACTGCCATTATGTCTCACGTTATGAATTGTTGATTCAAAAAAAAATGTTAGCATGATGTTATATATGACTGTTACAAACTGTCACACAACATGACATGGTGTCATACATTAGTCACAATCACAATCATAATTATATAATCACATGAAATATGAAATATTAAAGAAGGTATTAGAACAATGATGTTATGCAGTATATATTACATATATTGACCTTAAGACAAACACATACTCTTTAGGGTAGGCTAGGTTTAGTGTAGTATGAACTATGAGCCTAATATATATAAGATAGATAAATTGTACTTAGAAACTCTATTGAGTTCTCTTATATTAATTCTAATACAAGATTCTTCTTCCAACTTTATAAGTCTTAAGTTGTAACACCTCTTAAGTTAAACCTTCCAACTAAAGATACTCACCTTGCTAGCCTTTCCCAGACTGCTAGAACTCTCCAAAACTTGCCTAAAAATAATAATAGGTATTAGTGATACTTACTTGATAAATAGAAGTTAAAACTGTTCTCAAGTAGGAATTCAGATTGGAGATTCTTTTTCTTACTCACCTCCACTTGTAGCTTATGTATTAGTCTAAAAATGCAGAAAATGGAACCAAAGAGTGGAGACCAAAACCATAAGAAAGCTCTCTGTTATAAACTATAGACTCTATTTTATTTTCTCATTTTATTTTTTCTTTTCAATTTCTTTTCCATTTTTTTAATTTTATTTTTGACTTAGGATTAGGGTTTTAGCATGATGTCACTATTACTGTCACAACTGTCACATAATAATATAATACAAAGAAAGTTATATATTATGACCTTAAGACTACCTTGCTTGTCTTCTATTTAGTTTATGAGGTTCCCTGAAATACTTGAGGTTTTCATGATCTATCCAGACTTCAAATTTTCCTATGGCATCAAACAGATATTGTCTCCATTTTGTTAGGGCTTCCACTACTGCCAATAGTTCTTTATCATAGATTTTGTAGTTCCTTTCTGCTGGTTGTATTTTTCTGGATAAAAATGCTATAGGTTTCCATTTTTCTTCTTGTTTCTGGGATAATATCCCTCCTATTGCATGTTCCAAAGCATCTGTTTTTCTACTCTGAATTTACCATCTCTTTTCAAAAAGGAAAGTACTAGTTGGTTCATAATCTTGTTTTTAAGTTCTTCAAATACCCTTTAATGTTCTTCTGTCCAGTTCCATTCCTTCTTTCCTTTGAGATCATTGAGAGATCTTGCTGTATAACTGAAATTCTTGATAAATCACTGATAGATATTTGCAAATCCTAGGAAGCTTTCCATCTCTTTGATCTTAGTAGATGTTTTTCATTTCTTTACAGCCTTGACTTTATTGTTTTCCATTTGAACTTGTTCTCATCCAACAACTACTCCTAGAATTGGAATTTCTTCCATATTGAAATCACATTTTGACTATTTAAAACACAGATTGTGTTTTTCTGCTATCTTCAAAAATCAAATTGTTCATTCTTCTAGTTCCTTCATTGTCTTTGCTGGAATTACAAAGTCATCCATATAATTAGCTAGCACTTCTTCATATAATAATTCTTGAAAGATACTGTTCATCATCCTTTGAAAAGTTCCTGGCAAATTGCACAATCCAAAGTACATGACTTGAGGTTTAAACAGGCCTTTGTTTGTTAAAAAGGCTGCTTTCCATTTATCTCTTTTCTTGATCTGTATATTATTATATCCCCAAATAAGATCCAACTTGTTGAAATATTTAGCCTCTTTTAACTTGTCAATAACCTCTCCAATCAAAGATAATAGTGTCTTGTCTTTGATTGTAACCTGGTTCAATTTTCTGTAATCTTGTACTAGTCATAAAGATCTGTCTTGCTTTGGAATATAAAAGTATGGAACAGCATATCTTGACTTTGATTCCACTATTAATCTGGTCTTTAGCTGTTCATCTAACCATTGATTTAAGGCTTTTTCTTCCTTTATCATCATTGTATAAGCTTTTGCATTAAGTTCCTTTGATGCATCTTCCATTAAATTGATTTCATGATCCCATTCTCATTGTTCTGATAATTTCTTGAATTTCTTCTTGTTGAACAAATGGATAAAGGGTTGAATGTAGTCTAGAAGATCTTCTGGATTCATTAGGTCTGGCTCTTTTTCTATTTTTTGTTAATCCTTGTTATTTGTTTCTGTTGCCTGTATTCTTTTAGCTTTGAACTCAATGTCTTGATGTTTCATCCTATATGATCTGGGGTATCTTGTGAATCATATTCTGTCTTCTTTCCAGTTTACTTCTGGGTTGTGTTTAACCAACCAGTCATGTTCCAAAAATATGTCTGTTCCATTTAAATCCATTACTGTCATCTCGATGTGTTTCTTGTGTTTATTAATTTCAACTTCCAATGGTACCACTTGTGTTTTGTCCCCATTTTTTATTCCATCTACATTGTATATTCCAAATAAGAAGTTTATTAGCCTTGTTTATATTCTCTTGTCCTTGACCAGTTGCTCATCAATTTCTGTATGAGTATATCTGAAGTCCACCAGTACTTCTATCCATAATTCCTTGCCATTCTTTGTCTTGACATTCACTTGCACATTTAACTCTCTCTTTGCTATTCCATTGGTATGGAATAATATATTGATTATGAGTTTTAGTTATATTGATCCTTTGTACTGTGTCTACTTGGGATCTTCTCCAAAACTCTTCTACTTGTCTTCTTCTTTGCTATCTGTGTTCTTTTCTTCTTGAATACTTTGCTTCTTCATTTTCTACTTTGTCCTACAATCTCTGGCAATGTATCCTATTCTTTCACACTCATAGCATTTTTGAGTATCTTTCTTCTTTTTTTAACTTCTTGCAGTCTCTTGCTATATGTCTATATATCTCACAGTTGAAACACTTTAGTTCTCCATCCTTGAAGTTCTCATTTGATTTCCCAATCTCCATGGGTAAACCTCATTCTCCATATGTTATTCCTATCCCTATTCAGTAATCCTGATGTTCTTCTGTAGACTCATATCCCTGTCCTACTGATGTTATTGCCACCTTTTATTCTTTGAGTAACTCTGGTGCAGCAATTAGTGGGTATCCAAATATTATTTTGATAATATCTTGTTATATGTTCTTCTTGAGTAAAAATATTGTGTGTAACTTATCTGTGTCTACTTTCATGGCTAGAGCTTTAAACTCTATCATGAAGTCTGCTGTATTCTTCTTTCCTTGTTTGAAGGTTTCAATCTTCTATTCTGCATCTGCAACCTTGGTCTTGTCATTAAATGTCTTCTTGATTTCTTGTACAAAGTTATCCCAATCTTGGGTTCCTGTTTTTTCATCCAGCTCATTGAGCTTCTTCTAGACATAAATGCCTGCTACACCCCCTCTAAGACAGGCAAGGATTGCTCAAGGATTGCTGTGATCCTATTGTCAGTCTCTATGATCCTGTTACTCTTGAGAAATAATCTCATCCCTTTCCACCAGTCTTCAAATTTCATTCTGTCCCCATTAAACCATCCTGGATCTGGGACCATGTTCTTAGACACTCAGACCTGTCCATTATTCTCTTGTATAAGTACTGGTGCTGTTGATATATTGTCTGTATATTCTGTTATTCTTTCTGAGACTCTGTTTGTGATCTGTAAAGATTCTAGTTGTTCTAATAGTGTCTCTATATCATTGTCTTGATATTGACTCATTTTGTTTCTCATGAACTAACCACATGTGTATTATTTTTTCCAACAGTTAAACTATTAATTATTCTTTATAGACTAACTACTTTTTTACTCTTTTTTTGCAAGGTGAGCCTGCTGATGCTTTACCAAATGTTATGACCTTAAGCTTCGCTTGTTAGAATTGAGAATGATAGACTTGGCTTCTATTTTATTTTATTTTATTTTATTTTCTCTTATCTTATAGAAAATAAGATGAAGAAAACAAAGTGTGACACCATCACATGTCACATGATATGGTCACAGAAGTCACGTGATCACATGATACAGAGAAGAGTATAGAAGATTCTGGAACAAGATATAGTCATACAGCATAGTAATAGTATGTTGGCCTTATGGATGAAGCATGGCCTTTAGGGTAGGCTAGATTTAGCTTAGCATGGATCATTAGCAAAAGATATATAAGGTGGACTAATCTGTAGTAGAAACTCTATTGAGTTTCCTTATGTCACTTAATACAAGAGTAGTCTTCTGTCCTAACTCTTGAACTTAAGTCATAACATAGCTTAGGTTGCAACTTAGGCAAAGACTTGAGTAAGAGTGAAGGAAATAATCAATTGGTAAATTATAAGAATACAGTTCTATATCTATACTATATGAGGTGCTGACTGATACAACTATAGCACAGCCAATCATTATATCATACTCTAGACTCTTTAATATATAATAAAAATATGTTAAAGGCATGAGAAGGTGATCATAACATTATAGAAGATTCTGGAACAAATGATGACATATAGTATGGCAATAATATATTGGTCTTATAGAAAATATATAGACTTGAAGATAGAATAGTTGTAGTATATACATAGACCATAGTCTGTGATAAATAAGGTAAGCTGGTTTATACTTAGGACTCCATCAAGTTCTCTTGTGATTACTCAATCTAAAGTTATTCTTTGGTCTAACTTTTTTGACTTAAGATTATAACATCTAAGGTTTTGCAAGCATATGGCTATTTCTTTATTTGTAACCTAACATTAACATAATAATCACTTCCTACTTGCAAATCCATTCCAGACTCCATTAACTTATGATTTAATGTGTTTTTGTCTTATCCAACTATTTGAACATTTATAACTGTATCAAGTATTCTTACAAGTGCTCATATTTTATAGTTAGTTATTTATGAATAGTATTCCTTATTCTTAAAAACTTTGTCTTTCTAAGATCTGGTTTGATTAATTGCTACTATATTGTTTCTCAAGTTAATGTTTACTTGAGAAGGTCTGAAACATTATCTAGGAGTATAATATCTTTTTGCGCTAATACCTTCAAAGAGATTTTATATGCTTAAAACTTTATGAGAGTATATGCTTTCATAGAAAAGTGTTTTTTAACATAATAGCAAGTAGAAGAATGATAAGAATTATTAGAACAGCTAGTTGGATTAGTAGTAGGAGCATCCTTCTAATTAGAGTTGTTGTCTATAGTGATAATGATTGGGCTAGAGACAGGTAAAACTATTTAAATAGGTTGGATAGTACAAGTAGAAGACCTAAAAGATAACTAGCCTCTTTAATGTATGTATCTTGATTACCATAGGATATTTGGAGAATAAGCCCCAATAAGATGTTTACTAAGATAAGATACAGTGTTGAAGGGTATTCCAAGTGGTGGAACTGAAGTTAACTCTGAGTAAGTTGAGAAATTATAATGAGAGAAAGCCATTGAACTCGATTGAGAGTTTAGTAATTTATAAACAGAACTATAACAGGGAATTTAGCAACCAGAACTGCTTAGAAGCAACAACAGACTTAGAGATCTGATCATGCTATTAGATGTAGTTCACACTAGAAGGTGAAAGCCTACAGAGTTGTTTTAGAGATATATAGAATGTAGAAACTTTATATAATGAGTTTGATAATACAAACTTCTCAGAGTAATCTTGGCTTCAGCTTATATACTATATCATTTGTCTACTATATAGTTATAACTTCAGAAGATTGGAACAAAGTCTGAAAGTAATAACTACTAGTCTTATATACAAAGATTGTCAGAGTTGTAAATAATGAACTTTATTTTATTTTATATTTTATATTTTATATTTACTTAAGATTAGGATTTAACATGACATTACATATGACTATCACAAATATCACACATAACACAATAAAAGAATATAGAAAGTTCTAGAAAATAATATTATACTATATATATAATATACATGTTCTTTAGGGTAGGCTGGGTTTAGTATAGTATAAACCAATAGCTTAGCATACATAAGATAGATACATTATACTTAGAAACTCTATTGAGTTTTCTTGTGTTAACCCTGATACAAGGTTTTTTTCTTAACTTAATACTTTGAGTCTTGAATTATAAAGATAATATATAAGAGATGCTTAGGGATTTCAGATTATAGACCCAAGCAGAAGTTTCAATGATTAGACACTAAAAGAGATCAGATAGGAAAACTTCACTAATGAAAGGTCAAGTTCAATAGAAATATCTCTGTTATAGAAAACTAAGCACTTTAGGGTTTAGGATTATTGCATTACTACTGTAGAGATGTGTTGTAGAAAGGATAGCCATCATGAAAGACAGAATTTTTCCAGGATATGAGGAAAATATCACTACTATGAAAGACAGTCTTCAGAACAGGTAGACTTGTTATATAACAATATTAACATATGTTATAACTTAAAAACCTTAGAGTAGGTCAAAGAAAAAGAACCTCATATTAGGTAACACAAGAGAACTCAATAGAGAACTTGTACAGGATTATCTATCTTATATACCTAAGACTACTGGTCTATGCTCCACTACTTTAGCCTATCCTAAATGACCATGTATCTGCCTTAAGGTTAATATATGTTAAATATATTGTATAATGTCATTTCTTCTAGAACCTTCTATCCTTTTCCATGTGATCATGTGACTGTTTGTGACCATGACATATTACATCACACTAAACCCTAACCCTAGATTCTAGAATAGAAAATAAATCAAATGAAAAATAGAAATGAAAAAAGAAATAAAATAAAATAAAGTCCACTGATTGCAACTCTGACAACATACCTCTTTATATAAGTTCAAATTCTACTAAGAAAGGAGAAAAAGGGAAAATAAAAAGAAAGTCCTTAGAATAGGCAGTTCATATAATATAGCATGACTATATAATGATGCACAACACTCAATAATTTGCTCAAGTATCATCTATTATCATATTTGTATATAGACAGCCTATATGTTACTTACACATGTCATTTTTATTAGAATAGATTAGTATACATCCTGTAGAGTATATAAATCCCAGTAGATACACTGTTGTTAATTAGTTCAAGTTACATCCACTTATCTTGTATTGCTCTACAAAGCTCTGCAAACAATATTAGTATAATTGGTAA
>Ga0157358_1001078_pt1 | contig 11822 bp, 3 predicted proteins | sample AttcapACBM2_FD_111484 | JGI IMG/M metagenome (GOLD analysis project Ga0157358, IMG submission 111484) | Fungus gardens microbial communities from leaf cutter ant in Botucatu, State of São Paulo, Brazil - Atta capiguara ACBM2 | ecosystem: Host-associated > Fungi > Mycelium > Unclassified ...
ACTATCTACTGACTATATACAACCAACTACTACTCTAAGAAAATTTGAATACTAATATTCCTAAGAAGAGAATTCCTAAGCTAAATGTCTTTATACTAAACAATGTTACTATGCTATATGGACTGATCACAATAGATCAACAGCATAAGCCTTTTACTTACCATAACTTAGACATATGTTAAAGTTCATCTCACTTTGACTTATATTTACTGCAATCTACTGCATCTTATTTTTTATTCATATATTATCAGTCAGTATCTTATATAATAGTAGATACAGTTCTATATCTTTATGCTTTGCCAATTGATCATTTTTTTACTTCTTACTCAAGTCTTTGTCTAAGTTATAATCTGAGTCAAGCTTAGGATTGTAACAAGTAGTCTAGTACCAACTATGGAGAGTTGTTCTTTTTCTTAATGAAGAATACTAGTAAAGTTACAGAGAATTTTGAAAGTCATATATATTTAGTATAGAGATTTTCTATAATAAATTTATCTAGCTTAGATTGCTCTATGGCAATAAAGAGTATACCTTGAACAATTATAAAAGTCTACATAAATACTATGGACCCTACTTGTCACTTTAATAGCAAAATAGAATCTTCTCTTAGAAATCTTGATGTATTACAAGTTTAGTAGTCTCAGACTGCCTACCCTATGTCTTGATCTCCCTTTTCCTTTCTTGCTTCTCATACAATGCCTACCCAAGGTAATTATCTTATAAATCTCAACAAGGTATTCTCTAGTACTATTTGAGAGAAATAGCTGAATACTAGCATACTTCAGAAGTATCTACTAACAATATCCTTACTAATATTGTAACCCAACCTAGAGATTTGCAAGCTTCTATATCAAACTCTGCTCTTACAATTATAGATGTCCTATTATGATTCAAACTTAAGTATAAGAGTTAGAAAGAAACCTTGTATTAGAGTTACTAAACCTAGCCTATCCTAAAGAGCATGTGTACCACATACTATTAACATGTAGTATGATATTATTGTTTTAGAACCTTCTATATTCTTCTGTGTAATATGTAATTATATAACTATGACTATAATATGTAACAAATATATGACAGTTATGTATAACATCATACTAACTCTAATTCTAAGTACAAACATAAGGAAAAAATAAAAATGAAATGAAAAATAAATAAAGTCTATTGCCTTTAACTCTAACATATTCTCTCTTCTTCTACCTTAAGACTTCTATTCTCAATGAACACTCCTACATCTAGAAACATCCTATATTGCTCTTAACCTTATATACCACTCCTACCAGACTTCAACAGTAATTGCTAGGCTGGAAGAGCCTTCTTAAGTTTCTATCTTTAAAAGTAGCTACATCTCAAAATAGTTAGAGAGAATTTTTTGCAAAGAGTTAATCATAGATATCTTTCCCATTACTACTTGGCCTGAGTTCAAACATCTCTTCTAGAGGCACTTCTTTCTTGTCAATACTACTGTGAAGGCTATTAACAAAATTAAAAGAATAGTGTATTACCAAGAGACCTATGTAGTAGAAGATTATATAGTTAAATTTTAAATCTTAATTTCTAAAGCTAGCTACACTAACTCTCACACAGTAGTTATTAATGTACTCAATATCTATAAAATCTCTCTATACCTTTCTATCTCTTTAGAGACTACTGCTGCTGCTAAATTTGTCTTTGTATATGTGTTAGTTAACTTGAGAACTACTAGAATCTTTATCAACTGAAGCTTTATAAAGAAATAAAACCTGAACATGTTATAACTCAAAACTCTTAGAGTTGGATTATGAGGTAATCTTATATTGGGTAATATAAGAAAACTCGATAGAGAGCTCTTTACAAAATAGTCTACCTTACATACTCCTACAGATGGTCTGTGCTAGCTACTGTGCATCCTATCCTAAATGACCATGTGTGAAGCATGAGGCCAATATGTGATGTCCATGTTGTATAATGTCACTTTGTTCCAGAACCTTCTACTTCTTTCTCTAAGTCCTGTGATCAATGTTGTGACCATACCATCAGATGTGACTGATGTGACAGTGTGACATATTACTTCTAACCCTAACCCCAGAGTTCTAAAAATTGAAAATATGAAAATAAATTGAAATAAAAATGAAAAAAGAAAAATAATCAAGAATTAAGTCCACTTCTTACAATCTTAACAGAACACTTACAAGCTCTTAAAGCCTATGTTCATATATAATGTAGATGATATACCTAACAAAAACAGCTAGATATCTGAGGTCATGAACATAGTATTGTAGTACTAGTTATATATTAAGTATATCTTAATTGTTATCTCTAGCTTGGATAAAGAGAACCTTATCTTTACTTGGCTGAAGGCACAGAAAGGAGAGGTCATGATGATGAGATACCTTATATGCTATTCATATTGTTAAGATATTCAGAAGACCAAGAAATATGAAATACACACTTTAAACATGTATAGATCTAGCTTTCTCTCTAGCTTAGTAAAAAACTCCAAAGATATAGAGATATCCTATAGACTAATATACAGTATATAAAAGAACTAGATGATTGTTACCTGACTTATCTTCTCTAAATAATCTAGACTAGATCTAGACATAACTGCTACCCTATAAGAAAACTCTTTACTATTACTAAACTCCATAATAATTTTGCTTCTTACCAGTTATTTCTCAACTTCACCAGCTCCCACAATCTCCCTCCTTAATCCTACCAAACTCCACCAAACCCTGTAAGTACACTGTCAACCTTTACTTTCAAGCTTTTTCTGTACACTCAATATAAATTCTCTTTTTTTTCTTCTAACAGTATTCTAGTCATTTATATTTGAGTTTCTGACCATCTAGATATAATTATCCTCCTCTTATATCAGTACTATTTTACTGGATTAGAATGGACTCTTTAGTATTTAGAATAATTGTTATCTTTAAAATCTCCATTCTATTTTCTCAGGACTTTCTGGAAATATACATTGCTTATACTTATTTATTATAACAATATACTTAGAACTTCCTAGAGATAATAAAGTCTATATAAATACCATAAAATTTACTAGTTAGCTTAAAATACTCCTCCTAGTAATTATTAAAAGCTTTTTATAAGAACCAAGCTCTGGATAAAGCCCCTATTCTCCTCCTGTATATATAGCATTTCAAGTTGGTCTTTGCTTAAAGAGATTTTGATATCTTTTTGTATCACTGAAAATAGAATTATACTATCAAGCTCATTTCTGATACAGAATCCAAGTTGTTAAAGATATATCTTCTATCTCTAGCAAAGTAGTCTGAGTTAGAAATATTTGATATAGAAAACCTCTATACTGGCCAGATATAACCATTGAAGTTCTCCATAGCTATGCTATTATTTTTTATTAAGAAATAGAATAGGTCCTTATACTTAGTGTAAGACTATTAGAACTTCAATATATACTTACTATCAAGAATAAGTATCTACTATTATTAATCTCTAAGCTTATAATGAAACTTCAGAGTACTTAGTACTTTACTAAGCTAAACATACACTAAGACTTTAACAATGTCTGCATCAAGTCTAGTAATAAGTAAAAGATAGCTTTCTATATAAACTGTAGCCTTTTTGAATCTTTAGTAATATTCTTTGATATGACTAACAATCCTTCCACCTTCTAAACTATGATGAAAAATATTTTTTATAACCTCATAGTGAAAGATATCATAATATATCTAGAGAATATTCTAATCTTTACCCAAATATTAGATGAATACCACAAGATAGTTCATAGAGTTTTATAAATCTTGGCCAAACACAAGCTATTCCTTCTCCTAGAGAAGTATATGTTCAGTAGGCCACATATTCAGTATCTAGGCCTAGTAATTTTGGAGGATCAAGTTGAGATAAACCTTATTAAGGTAGCTAAAGTTTGTAATTGGCCTATAATAACCACTTGTATGAAGTTACAGATGTTCCTTAGTTTTACTAACTTTTATCAAAGATTTATCCATGGCTTTTATAGACTGCTTCTTAATATAATAGAGAGTAACAGTATACAGACTTGAAGCCTTACATAGCAAATTGCTTTTAACTTACTAAAGAGAGCTATCACCACAGAATCCATACCAGTCTCTCTAGGTACTTCTGTTTTCTTCCATATCAAAGCTAACAGCTCAGACTTTGTAACAGGAGCCATACTCTCCCAAGCCTTAAAGAAAGACAATAAGTAGCACCAGTTGCATGTTGTGGCAACCACTAACCAAGGTAATCAATAGTACACTAAGTAGTCTTATATTGCAAAATTTTCATGAGAATCATAAGACAACTTGATAAAAAGTTCCTGATTTATTGCTACTCTATTTATATTATGTATAAGATAAATATATTATAGATATATATCTTGATATTATCCTTCTAGCTCTTTCTTTCTCCTATATTTTAGACATATAACATAATATAATGTGATGCATCATGTGACCATAATCACATGCCTCTTCATTATCCAAGAAAACAAAGAAAAAAAGAAAAGAAAAATCAAATTAAGGAAAATAAATAAAAATAAAATAAAAATACAAGAGTTTAAGTGTATTATAACATTTCATTTCATAGCAAGTCTCTTCTTTTAGTGGAACATAACTACAAGATACACAGTAAGAAAATACTTGCAATTATTCATATACTAGAAGAATAGTATTACTTCTTGGAGAGAGTTACAATCTCAGTTGAAATTTGAATAGACTACAAAAACTTCAAGTACTTTATGACTGTTAAGAAGCCCAACTAAAAACAAGCCTAGTAATCTCTATACATAGCACAGTTTGACTTTGTACCATACCATTGTTTCAGAAAGTCTATTGTTATGACTTAGGTCTTAATGATAAAACAAAAGCATACTCTTATATTGAGTAATACAAGAGAACTTGATAGAATTTCTAAGTACAAAGTATCTACCTTATATACACTGGGCTGATAGTCTATACTATACTAAACCTAGCTTACTCTAAAGAATATATTATCATAAAGTTAGTATATATATAACATACTGTATATGACTACCCTGTGATAGATATCACACTTTTGTCATGCTTTGTAACTTGTATGACTGTTATGTATGATGTTACATCATATCCTTCATTTTAAGTCCAAAATAAAGATAAAATCAAAAATAAATAAAATCAAGTCTATTATTCACAATTCTGATATCTATAAAGAAGTCCAATATACTTTTATAGCAAGTTGATTATAGAATTGGGTTTTAGAATAACTGGAATGTAATACTACTTAAACTAGAGTTTCTTATTATCCAGATACTAGAAGATATGGCCTTAAAAAGATGGTCTTAAAAGATATTAGATAAGGGAATTAGCTTGGTAAATAAGAAGAACCTATAGCTATGGCTACAAAGAAACTCCAATAGTCTGCAGTGAAGTTATTATACTTTGTAGAATGGTTTGAGAATGAAGATATTTTGTTGTTTCATAGTAAGATATATATTCCTAATACTACAAACCTTTATAGAAGAGTGGTCATACTATACTATTATTCAAAAATAGCCAGATATTCAGATAGATAAAGAACTTTAGAACTAGTCTCTCAGAACTATTAGTAGCTTCAGATATTAAGATACATAAGTTAGTATATTAGTATTTATGATTTCTGTTTATATAATAAATGACTCAACACTTACTCTTTAGTAATTTTCATTCTCTTCCAATACTAGATACAAGATAGGAAACTATTAGCATAAACTTTGTTATAAAACACTCAAAGTCTACAAGCTTTGACACAGTTACAATGGTAGTCAACTCAGTGTCTAAGAGGACACATTTTATTCTAATACATATGACTATCACTATAGAGGACATAACCAAGCTCCTTTCATATATAGAAACTACATGGTCTTCCAACTCATGTAATCTTAGATAAAAAACCATAATTTATTGTCTGCTTTACTAAAGAGTTATATCATTTGTTAGACATTCAAGATTGCCTTCTCTATGGCTTGGCATCCATAGTCAAATGAATAAATAGAGCAAGTCAACCAGGAATTAGACTAATACCTCTAATTGTCTGTAAACAAAAGACAGAGCAAATAGTATGATCTTCTGCCTATAGCAAAGTTTCAGTGTAACAACCATGTTCATATCTCTACTTACTAATATTTATTTTTTTTAGACACAGGTCTTCTTCTTCTATATGTTGTGGCAACCATTAGTCACAAAGACCAATAGTAACACAAGCAATAAATCTCTTAGTAGAATATTTATGTGGAAATTATAAGAGAACTCAACAAGGAGTCCCTGCTGTATTCCTATACTATTTATACAAAAGTCTCATGGCCCATGCTAACATTAAATAACTCTATCCTAATATCCATGTACTGTCTGTGCTTCTACCATGCCTCACTCTCATGTCTTTCATAAGAATACCATGCCATATATATGTGTCCTGATGTCATCCTTCTAGTCTCTTCTCCCAAAGTCTAGGCCTATTATCTCACATCATGTGACATGTCATGTATCCCTCCATCATCTAAATAATAATAAAAAGAAATATTAAATCAAGAAAAAGATAAAAGAAAAAGTTAGTGTCCAAGTGCACCATAACACTATATGGGTTTTGAGCCTTACTAGTGTTATGCCAGAAAATGCTTTTTTGTAAAAGAACATACTCTTATAGAGTTTTTAAGTATGTAAGATTTTTTTAAAGACATTAGCAAGAAAGCTTTATACTTCTAGACTATGCTTTAAGCTTTCTTGAGAAGACATTCACTTGAGAGATAGTATGGTAGCCATTAATCAAACCAGATCATGGGAAGATAAAGTCTTTAGAAATAAGAAACACTACTGTACTTGTAAAAGACTAGCTATAAAGTATGAGTACTCACAAGAACACTTTGTATAGTTGCAAATTTTTAGACAGTTGGATAAGACAGAAATACATTGGATCAGAAGCTGATAGAGTCTAGAATGGATTTATAAGTAGGTGCAACTTATAGAAATAGTAAAGAAAGAATGGAATAAGTACTTGCAAGTAGGAGATAATCATTAGTTTGATGTTAGATTGTAAATAAAGAGATAACTATATGTTTGCAAGACCTGAGAGAGCTTTCTCATGGTTTTGGTCCCCATCCTCTAGTTCTATTCTCTATATTTTTAGACTGATATATAAGCTATAAGTAAAGGGAAATAAAAAAGAGGACTCTTATCTAAATTCTCCTACTTGAGAGCAGTTTAACTTCTATTTTATTGAGTGAGTGTTATGAGTAGCTACTATTACTTTTAGACAGTTCTAATAGCTTAGAAAAAGCTCATAAGATAAATATCAGATTTAACTGGAGAAATGTCTTTGGAATACATTATCTAGGGTAAATAGTATTGTTGGAAGCTCTGAAAAAGCTTTATAATTTATTTACTAAAATTCCAAAGGAGCTTGTTAGATGGTATAAGATTCACTGTTGAAAAGTGTTTTATATTCACAAGAATTCTTACAAGGGTTTTATGTATTCTAACCTTATTCAATATTATTGTTTCTATACCTTCTCTTAATTTCTGAAGCTGATATTATCCTCTTTGAATTCTTTTAGTATACAGATAAGGACTAGTGTTGTATAGTTCTTGTTACAAAAGTGGAAATTTGTAGTATAGATGAAGTTTGCATTGGAAGAAGCAAAGTTGGCTATTTATAAGTCTCAAAAAGATATGAAACTATACTACAATTGATATCAGACTTCTATCCTAACTTTCAAACCTAGTATGTATATTAACTCTATAGACATTCAGCTACTTTCTCTTTTGCTAAACTATCTCACCAATATCTTAAACCCTATTTAGTAAAGAATTAAATAAGGCTGATTGCTTATTGTCTAAAGCTACTACTTATCATAAGAAGACTATATCTAGTGATTAAGTCAACTACTACATCCAAAGGCCTAATCTCTAGCAAATGTACAGACCTCTACTTAACTATGTTCTTATAGACAAACAAGAAGAGTAGGAGGTCAAGAAAATCCCAAACAACTATTAACACTGATAGAGACATCAATACTTAATCATGCAGAAGAGCTTTGGTCTAGTGAAGAAATATTGGAAGAATATCTCCAAAGTATTCATGCTAAACAGAGTAGTAGAGTTTTACTGACTTAACTCTAAAGCTCTATAGTAGCTAAATTCTTAGCTATTAAGTTTTGTTTCATTGTTATTACTTCAAGATATAGTAATCTAGAAGAGAGAATAGATGTTAGAAGATCTGCTCTTGTAAGCACCCAAACCTTTGTCTCTAATCCTGCTAAACTTTATAATACCCCCAAACCAATGTCACTATATCTTGTGGTCATTTCTCACAGAGTATTGTTCAATATTTTAATATAATCACATCTTGATTGTCACTAATGATAGTCCCTTTTCTTTTCTGTTAATTATTCTAGATACTTCTATCAAGGTTTCTAATTCTCTAGTTGCTATTATTCCTTAGGTATATTACTATTGTTCTGCTAGATTGAAATACACTCTAGAATAGTTGCTATCTCTAGAAGTTCTCATTCTGTTCTTTTAGAACTTTCTGAAGATTGTGAAAGTCCACATAAATACTATAGATCTTGCTAGTCACTCTAACAGCTAACCATAACATTTCTAGTATCACACTTCACTTTTAACCTTTTATTATATTGATTTTCATTCTCTTTTTGTATCTCTTATAAATTAGTCTCTCTAACTTCTTCTTAAACTTGTACTTTCTTGCAAACTCTAAACTATCTTATTATGCTTCTATTGTAATTTTATCTTCTTCATCTTTTTACTTTAGTTCTATCTTAACTATTACTTCTCTCAGTGATTTCTTCTTTTTTCTCTTTTTAGAAATTCTTTTTATATTATCCTATTTAACAATACTGCAAATTCATTATCTAAGGGCTAATTTTTTGGTTTTCCAATCTCTTCTCTCTCAATATTCTTTTTTTTTTTATAATTATAGGCTATATACTCAAAAATTACACAAATAAAATACTTTTGTTCCTACATCACTCTTTCCTAATTCATTCTTCTTGTTATGATTGCTATATCATGTTTAACAAATGGTTATCTTATAACTTGGGTACATGTAGGGTTCATATGACTCATAATCCTTATGTAGTAGTAGAGACCTTGTTATATTCTTATTTCTCCCTTATTGTTTTCTCAAGAACATCTTTTTCTCTTTTCATAGTCTTTAGATATATATAATCTTGTATCTTTATACTTTATCAATTGATCATTCTCTTTTCTCTTACTCAAGTTTTTACCTAAGTTGTAACCTGAGCTTATAACACTTCTTCTTATTAGAGTTAAAGATAGTAGACTTTAATTATTTTCATTTTCATTTTCATTTATTTCCTTATTTTTGAACTTAGGGTTAGAGGTTAGCATGTTATCATATGTAACTGTCATAAGTCATGGTCATATAATCATATATTATAGAAAAACAGAGAAGGTTCTGGAATAATGATATCATATCACATGTTAGTAGCGTATAGTACACATATTCTTTAGAGTAGGCTAGGTTTAGTTTAGTACAGACTATTAGCCAAGTGTATATAAGATAGACATTTCATACTTGGAACTTCATTGAGTTTTCTTGTCTAATCTTTATACAAGATTCTTTTTTTGACTTAACTTTGAGTTTTAAGTTGTAACACTTCTTTTCTATTTCTCTTATCATCTCTATTTCTTTTCTGCTTCTCTTTCCTTTATTATTCTTATCTTCTCAATTCTTTTCTACTCATCTTTTATTCTCTTCTTTTCTCTTGCCTCTTTTCTGGCTATTCTCTATATTATCTGTTTCATTAATCTTATCACTTTCTCCCTCTATTTTAATTTTTCCATTAACTCATTTGTATTCAGTCTATTATATCTTTCTATTACTATAATGTTGACAACCAAAAATTTCTAATATTTTTTCTGTTAATATTCTTCTTATCTAATCTTATACTGTCTATTAACTACTTGTTTACTATCTTACCAACTACTATCCTAATTGAAATGTACAATAATACTCTAAGAAAAGAATCTCTACTTTAGATGCTTTTGTAATAAATAATATTGTTTCTTTGTATAAAAAGATTACAATAGATTCTTAGTATAAGGTTTTCATATAAAAATAACAAGTATTCTACATAGCATTGCCCACTTAAACAATGAGTACATCTAGATATTGGCCTAGACTTAGTTAATACTGTCTATAACAGCCTTTTTATTAGAGTTGCAAATAATGGACTTAATTTCTATTTTCCTTCTCATTTTGATTTTGAATTATTTTCTATCCTTGGAATCTAGGGTTAAGGTTTAGCATGACATCACATATCACAATCACAAAATCACATGTCATAATAGAAGATAGTAGAAGGTTCTGGATAGAGAACATAATATAGTATATTATATATATTGACCTTAAGATAAACATATGATTATTTAGGATAGGCTAATGTAGTAGAGCATAAACTATTAGTTTTAGATATATAAGGTAGATGATCCTGTATAAAGTTTTTTATTGAGTTCTCTTATATTAACCCAATACAAGATTCTCATTCTTGACTCACTCTAAAATCTTAAGTTTGTAATACTTTTAGTAACTACTATCTATCCTTTAAGCCTAGAGTCTGGCTATATGAAGTTTGTAGCAATTGACTATACTAGTCATATACTGAAAATAAGAAAATAAGTGTGAGAAAACTGCATAATACAATATTTTCAAGAGGAATCAAGTTTTATTGTTATAACAAATACTAATTTAATATAGTTAGTATTATAACTGATCCCTTAAAGGTTAGAGAAAAAGTATACTTGTATTAAGTGACACAAGAAAACTCAATAGAGTTTTTACTACAAGGTAGTCTACTTTATATATTTCTAAAAGTCAGTTTATATATCTCTGTCAGATGCAGTTCATACTGGGGTGGAAGTCTATAAAATGGACTCAGAGATGAGCAGACTTGTGGAACAACCTTGGCTTTAGCTTATATGCTGCACCATCTGTCTGCAATGTGGTTGCAACTTCAGATAATAGGGAGAAGTCTAAGATAGGAGTGAGTGCTGATTGGTGTGTCGCTGTTGAACACTGGAGATCAAGTTCAATAAGAGTTATCTTTGTTGATTATCAGACTAGCAAATTATAGTGTAAACACTAGTCTTATATACAAACAGATAGTATAGGAGACACTCAGGGTTTTAGTGGTAAAACTCCTATTACCATGAGCAGAGGTTTCAGTGTTAAGACACTAATAGGAGTAACTCTGTCATAAAAGACCAAGTTGAATAGGAGTATCTCTACCATGGAAGATGGAATACCCAGATGGTTATAGTACTGCCATAAGACATGTTGTGAAAAAGATGGCTGCCATGAAAGGCAGGCTTGTATAATTTGGAGATAATATCACCATAGAGATGTAATTTCCAGATAGGTAGGCTTGTATATGACAGTATTCCCCTCTTAGGACTGAGTCTTCGAAGTCTTATTGGATTTACCCAAAAATCCTGTGATAGTACCTAGATCAACAATACATAAATGGAAAAGAAAGTTTTTTACTCTTGTTTCTATATTATCATGTCTTCTCCTGCCCACTCTGATATTTCACAAAATAATACCGAAATCCTTGAAAATCAGTGGCAAGAAATGTAGTAGAGGCACAAGGAGGAGCAGTGACTCCTAGTACAACTTGTTGTAGCAACCACTCGCTGGAACGGCACTTGTGATATACTGACTTCAGCAAAGCTCTCAGTAGGCTATCTAGTAGTGGAGATTACAAGAGAACTCGACAAGAAGCCCTCACTGCATTGCTTCTCTATTTATATAAATACAATGTGATCCGTGCTACAACAATATCTACCTGCCCTAAT
>Ga0157358_1001079_pt1 | contig 11813 bp, 12 predicted proteins | sample AttcapACBM2_FD_111484 | JGI IMG/M metagenome (GOLD analysis project Ga0157358, IMG submission 111484) | Fungus gardens microbial communities from leaf cutter ant in Botucatu, State of São Paulo, Brazil - Atta capiguara ACBM2 | ecosystem: Host-associated > Fungi > Mycelium > Unclassified ...
CTGGTGATGCTCGGGCAGTTCTCCGGGGTGATGTACATCGCCCTGGTGGTCACCCGCCTGGTCACCCTGACGGTGCGCAATCGCTGAGCATCGCGACGGAGGCCACCCAGACCGGGTGGCGAGCCCAAGGAGTGCTAAAGGGAGTGTTAAAGCGGCCTGGTTCAGGCCGCTCTGTCTTGGCCGCAGTGGCAAATCGCCAGGGCAGCGTTGCCACTCATCACCGTACCTCGTCGTGACTCATATAGGGCCGCCGAGCCCGGACGTCACGCCGTCGAGAGGTCACGCGCGACCAGCGAGGCCATCGTTGGGGAAGCGGTCGGACGTTGCTGCTCGTCCTTCCAGCGCACCATGTCCGGCATATCCAGATCGAAACAATCAAGCGCACGACCAAGCGCGTGATCGACCAGATCCATGATGCTCTGCGGCTGCGTATAGAAGGCGGGCACGGGCGGATGGATGATGCCGCCCATTTCCGTCACCGTGAGCATGTTGCGCAAGTGGCCCGCATGGAGGGGCGCCTCCCGCACCATCATCACCAAACGGCGCCGTTCCTTGAGTACGACGTCCGCGGCACGCGTCAACAAGGTCGTGGTGACACCGGAGGCCACTTCACCGAGCGTGCGCACGGAACAGGGCGCGATCAACATGCCCAGGGTGCGGAACGAACCGCTCGAGATCGAAGCGCCGACATCCCCGATCGGATGGACATGATCCGCGAGCGAGTGAAGTTCCTCGCGACTCAGCTGCGTCTCATAGGTCCGGGTCATTTCACCGGCGCGCGACACCACCAGGTGGCTTTCCACCCCCAACTCACGCAGCACCTGCAGCGCCCTGATACCGAAGATGATGCCCGTTGCCCCTGTGATGCCGACGATCATTCGCCTTGGAGCAGCGCTCATTCGGCATCCTCCTTGGGAAACAGGGACGGTGCCCAAAGGCTCGGGTCCACCTCCATGAACTGAGCACGGACGAAATGCTCCTTGAGATGGAAGGGAACGGTGCAGTCGAAGACGGTCTTGCAGCTCGTGCCCTTCGACGACAACCGTGGGTTGTATTCAGGCGTCTGCGATGGATCGAGCACGTGGCCGGTCACGTTCTGCAGGAACATCGTATCGATGTCACCCTGATAGCGGGTCTGCATCGCCCAGAGCACGTCGTCGCTGTCGAAAAGATCGACATCCTCGTCTACCAGGATGACGTTCTTGAGTTCACGGTAAACCGCGAGTGCCAGCAACGCGGCTTGTCGAGCGTTGCCATCATCGGCGGCACTGCGCTTCTTGACCTGCAAGACGCCAAGGAACTTGCCACCACCGGCACTGTGCGAATAGACGTTCTGTAGCAATCCCGGCAGCGCATCCTCCAGCGCCAGATGAATGCTGGCCTCGGTCGGTATGCCGGCCAGACTCACATGCTCCTCGCCAGGCCCGACCAGGGTCTGGAGAATGGGATTGCGTCGGGTCGTGATCGCCTTGACCTTGATCACCGGCAGCGATGGATTGGCCTCGCCGGTATAACCCGGAAATTCCGGCATCGCCTTGCCGGTGTGGCTGTGCTGATCTTCCTCCACGCGCTTGCCCGGCAGGATCTCGCCTTCGATGACCACCTCGGCGTTGGCGATGGCGTACTGGGGGATCGACACGCACTCGGCCAGTTCCACAGGCTTGCCGCGCAAGCCGCCCGCCACGCACAGCTCGTCGAAGCCGAACGGCGTGGTCGGGGCTTCGAAGCAGGCACCGATATGGATAGCCGGATCCAGGCCCATGTTGATCGACACCGGGAGCGGCTTGCCGGCTGCCTCCGCCTTCAGGCGGAAGGCGTCGATATGCCGGCCTGGTGCGAAGAAGATCGACAGTTCATCCTTGCCCTGCACGCAGAGCCGATGGATCGTCACATCGACGTTCTGGCGATCGTCCGGATCCGCACCGAGCACCAGCCCCATGCAGAAGAACGGCCCTGCGTCCTCGGTCGTATTGGTCGGTGCCGGTAGCAGCTTGCGCAGATCGAAGTCAGGATCTTCCGCACGATGCACTACCTCCTGGCAGGGCACCTCGGCATCCTTGAGGAATACCGGCGGAGTCACCAAACGGCGCGCTTCTGCCATCTGTTTCCCCAGCTCCCGAACCGGCGCGCCGAGCAAACGACTGACACGCCGGCGACTGGCGAGCAACCCTACCAGCACCCGAGCACCGGGATAGCCCTTGACGTTGTTGAACGTCATCGCGGGGCCGATGCGGGTGGGCCGCATCACCGTGCCACCCGCGCCTACCCGACGATAGACACCGGCCAGCTCAGCATTGGGATCAACCGGGTGATCGGTCTCGAGATACTCGTCCGGAAAGGACTTCAGGTGTTCGATGGCCGATCTCAGGTCATGGATGTCTGGCGTATTCCAGCCTAGTGGATGTTTGTCGCCAGGTTCGACGACGACGAAGTCCTGCTTGTTGATATCCCCTTTCATACGGTCACCTCGGCGGCAGCGATGCGTTCGACATAGTCGCGAAGATGGGTAAGGGTTTCTCCCCAATAGCTATTGCACAGAGGCAGATGCGGATCGTCTTCTTGCCAGCCCTCATCCAAGAGATCGATACGTGACCGGCCATCGTCCAGTTCGCTGATCTCGATGACCAGGCGCTTCTTGCCAGAAGCCGCAGGCCCTGCGACAGGGGTTTGCTCTAGCAAGTAATTAGGTTCGAGTCGGTCAGTCCGCCAGCCGAATTTCAAACCGGGCCGCCGCTCGAGAAAGAAAGTGTCCCCGACCGCGATGGCGCCGGTAATTTCTCCTATATGCCATTGCCTCATCTGTTCTATTTCAGTGAGAGCACGATAAACCGTCTCACAAGGGGCAATGACTTTTACTGCGTGCCGTAATGCAATCATAAAAGCTCCTCCTCTGTACTCCCCTGACTGTAAGCCGGTAAAATCGGCCTTTCAATTATGAATAATCCAGGTATTGATAACAAAAACGTTATCGATAGGAGCGCACGATCTTGGACTTGAACAGTCTCCGCCACTTCCTCGTTGCCGCCGATTGCCTGCATTTCGGGGAGGCGGCCGAGCGACTGAACATCGCTCAGCCAGCTCTGAGTCAACGGATCAAGGCCTTGGAAGAGCGATTGGGCGTGCGCCTGTTCCATCGCGCGCGCCGCTCTGTGCAACTGACCGATGCCGGTAGGGTGCTCGTGCAACGGGCCCGCCAATTGATCGAAGAGGCTGACCGCGCCGTCAGGCTCACTCGCGCCGCGGGCCAAGGGGCGGCGGGCGACCTGCACGTCGGTTATGGCGGCTCGGTCATATTCGAGCCCCGCATCTGCGCCCTGATAGAGACGTTCAGCCAGGCCTATCCCGATATCTCCCTGCACCTGCACGAATGTACCGTCAAGGAGCAACTCGAGCGGGTGTCGTCGGGTAATCTGGATGTGGCGCTGCTATGGGGGCCGGTGGGCCCTACCTTCACCGGGCTGCAAAGCCTGTTGTTCTGTCGGGCTTCCATGGCCGTCGTGCTGGCACGGGATCATCAGCTTGCCGAGCGCGCCGAACTGCGGCTGGAGGACATGCAGTCCGAGTCGTTCATCTCGCTCATGGACCCGCCGGGAACAGGTATCGGACACGTCGTCGACGGGCTTTTCGAAACAGCCAAGGTATCGCCGCGCATCGTCATTCGCGTAAGCAGCCTGATCAGTGTCATGGGGCTGGCCGGGGCCGGCCTCGGGATTGGCATCGTTCCCGCCCTACCCATCGACATCAACTCACCGGCCTTCGTGCATCGGCCCTTGATCGGCTCAGGCGACTGCAATGAAATCCTGATCGTGACGCAGCGGCAGAGCTCATCGAGGCTCGCGCAGAACTTCACGGCGATGGCTGATGCTCAAATGGACAGATGCTGAAGGCAGGAGGATGGGTAACAGCCAAACTCGTTCGGCCGCTACTGGTAAACGCCCCTGTAGTGACCTGGTGAACCGGGCCCCCTTGCAACTGCAGAGCGAGGCAAACCAGGGCCGTCATGACCTCACTGTTCGGCTCCACGCCCAGCCTCGCCTGGCCTGCGGTACCTTCCCGTAAAGAAGAGGCCTAGCCGAACCGTGCCAGGCCGAAGGCGCTCAGGTCGATGTCGCTGCGCCCCTCCACTACCCGCTGCGCCAGGGCTTCTCCCAGAGCAGCGGAATGCTTGAATCCGTGCCCGGAACAGGCGCTGACCACGGTCACGCCCGGCAACCTGGGGTGCTCGTCGACGATGAAACCGAAGTCAGGCGTGACCGTATAGGCACACACCGCACGGCGAACCGCCCGTGGCGACAAGCCGCCGATCCAGCGTCCAACTTGATTACTAAACAGCTCGCCCGATTCCTCAGGATGAAGTGAGCAATCAAGATCTATAGGGGTGGTATTATTTTCGTATTGCTCCGTGGCGACCTTCATCGCGTGTTCGCCTGGCAGCGGTGGAAAGCCGTAGAACAGATCGCTGTCGCCACAGCCATGTGCCAGGATGAAGCTGGGCGAATCGGCGGGGAAGCGCGTGGGCTCAGCCAGCTCGAACCAGTGCAGGGTCTGGCGACAGACGCGCAGCAGATCCATGAAGGGCGCCCCCAGCAATTCGGCACTCCACATCCCAGCCGCGACGATCACCCGCTCGGCTCGCCAGCTGCCTCGGGCAGAGCGCAGGATCACACCCTGTCCGTCGCGGTCCACCTGCTCGATGACGGTGTCGGTGAACACCTGGGCACCGCGCTGCCGAGCGCCATCCAGCTGCGCCTGGATGCAGGCCTCCGGATAGAGGTAGCCACCGCCCGGTTCGAAATAGCCCAGGGCAGCGTTCTCGACCTCGAATTGTGGAAAACGGCGGCGAATGCCGGCGCCGTCCCACTCCTCGTGGGGGATGTCATAGCGTCGCGCAGACGTCCGATCTTCTCTTGTTCGTCTGATTACCGGTCGAGTCGTGGAGTTATATCTACCGGCTATTAGTGTAGGGGTGGTATTACCAGGGTAGAGAGTAGGCACAGGGACGTTGTCCATCCAGCGCCGAGCGAAACTCGACGGATCCCCCAGGGTGCAAGGGTGCATCCACCGGACGCCAGGCGAAGCGGCGAGCCAGCTCGCGGTAACCGGTGAAGACAAAATGACCGCTGCGTGCCTGATAGGCCGTCCGCCTGGCACGATAGACGCGCGGAATCTGGTACCAGGGCAAGCCCGGCAGATCGTGATGTACCAGATGCAGGCTGTTGTTGAGGAACAGCAGGCGCAAGGGCCCCCGGCTCTCGTTGAGCCCGCAGCGCTGCGCAGGGTCCTGGGCAGGGCGGTGTTCATAGAAGGAACGGACCAGGGCCAGCATCAGCGCCGGCCAGGCCACCCCCAGCACATAGACCGGCGCGGGCATCCCCGCCAGGTGCTGGATGCCGAGCAACAAGGCGACGACCAATCCCAGATGCATAAGCCAGACCCGCAGCACCCCGGACTCGCCCCGCCGCAGGCGGCGGAGTTCATCGCCGCCCATTCCCTGCAGCGACAGAAACGGCCCTATGAGCAGGCGCCCGACCAGGGTCTTGTCCAGCCAGAGCAGTCCGCGCCCCACCGGCCCGCGCCGCTCCCAGACTTCGCCCGCGAGATAGCGGCTTTCCGGATCGAGCTGCGGATCGGTGAGATGCTCGCGCTGGTGGTGCTGCAGATGGCTGTCGCGATAGAGCGGATAGGGAAACCAGAGTCCGAGCGGCGGATACGCCAGCAACGCATTGAGCCACTGCCAGGCAGTGGGATGCCCGTGAATGAGTTCATGCTGCAAGGACTGATGCAGCACCAGAATGAGGACCAGGGGTGGTAGGACCCAGTAACCCAACGAGGACCAGCCGGCGATCAACGCGAGCCAACCGCCGTAAACGCCGACCAGCAGCGCCCAGGTCGGCCATTCGCTACGCGCCGTGAAGGTTCGCTGCAGCCGTTTCACCAAGCGGCGTTGCCGCGCATCCAGATAGATCGTCACCCTTACACCCAAGAACATCGAATGAAGGACGACACTAATTAACCGCCAGGCGCAGGCCAAATAACCTTGCGGCATTACTTCATGCCGAAAGAAAAGCACTAGGTGCTTACTGTTGCTGGACAAACAGCGATTCTAGAAAACCCGCTGATAAAACATCTAGATGAGCACTTTCAAAGTGTTGCCAGAGAAACAGCGAAAGCCCTGTTTGGCAAAGGCATATACTTAGTTTTATTTAAGCTTGGCAACGTCCTAAAACACCCTTCTAGACTCCAGCGATCTTACGTCTCGTCAGGAGTGTCGCCATGTCTCTCGTCATCGAACCCCTCACTGGCCGGCGAGGTGCCCTTTGGCGTAGACGGCCGCCCCAGCCAGGCCATCAAGCCCAGCGCCGAGGCACGCTCGCGGCGCGCCCTCTCCCACCAAGCCCACACCTCACGGCCACCATAAGGACCGCTTAGCGCATGACAGTCATCTCCTCAGGCTGGGGCGCCGGCCCTTCGCCTCGCCATGCCGAACTCTCGGTCCGTTTTCGGCCCCTGTTCCAGCAGATCCGCGCCGGGGCCATCGAGCGCGAGTTACAGCGCCACCTGCCCGTCGAAGAACTCGGCTGGCTCAAGGCCGCCGGCTTCACCGCCCTGCGCCTGCCGGTCGAGCACGGCGGTGCGGGTGTCACCCTGCAGGAGCTGTTCGCCCTGCTCATCGAACTGGGTGAAGCGGACTCCAACCTGGTCCAGGCGCTGCGCGGCCACATGGGCTTCGTCGAGGGACTGCTGAACAGTGACGACGAGGCACGGCGTCGCCGCTGGTTCGCCCGTATCGCCGCGGGCGAGACCCTCGGCCCCGCCTCTAGCGAGGTAGGCGACGCCCGCCGCGCCGAATTCAGCACCCGCCTGCGCCGCGATGGCGACCAGCTGCTGCTCTCGGGCACCAAGTTCTATACCACCGGCTCGCTCTATGCCGACTGGATCGATGTGGGCGCCACCGACGACGCCGGCAACCGGGTCATGGCCACGGTGCGCTGCGACGCCCCCGGGGTGGAGGTGGTGGACGACTGGAACGGCTTCGGCCAGACCCTCACCGCCAGCGGTACCGCGACCTTCACTAATGTGCGGGTCGCCCCGGAGGATGTGGTGACGGTGGGCGAGCGCTTTCGTTATTCGCCGGGCTTCTTCCAGGTCTTCCACCTGGCCAACCTTGCCGGCATGGGCCGCGCCATGAGCGACGAGGTCGCCGCCGCGGTGGCCGCCCGCACCCGCACCTTCACCATCGGCAACGCCGACCGGGTCAGCCAGGACCCGCAGGTGCTGGAGGTGGTGGGCAAGGTGCGCAGCGCCGCCTATTGCGCCGGGGTGATCACCCTGAAGACCGCCGAGGCGCTGCAGCGGGTGCATGACCTGCGCCAGGCGGACGACCAGGCCGCCGAGGACCAGGCGGTGGCTCTGGCGGAGCTGGAGGTCTGCCAGGCGCTGAACGTGGTCACCGATCTCATCATCGACGCCTCCGGCCGCCTGTTCGACGCCCTGGGGGCCTCGGCGACCCTGAGGCCCCAGGGGTTGGATCGCTTCTGGCGCAACGCCCGCACCCTCGCCTCGCACAATCCGCGCATCTACAAGGATCGCATCGTCGGCGACTTCGCGGTCAATGGCACCCCACCACCGCCCCAGTGGAAGATCGGCGTGGCCTGAGTCGCCGGGGCGTATCGGCGGTCGCCCCAACCGCCGAAGCGCCCTCCAGAGCCGACCAAGACGCTACTCGCCAAGCCCGCCGATGCAGTAAGCTCCCAGGCTTTCCCGCAGGAGTGGCGCCATGGACAAGTCTCGCAGCAATCGTCAGGTCATGTGGAAGGCGATCAAGGACCCGCGCTTCATCCCGGTGGTGGTCGCGGTGGTCTGCATCGTGCTGTTCTTCGTCCTCGGTCTGGTGGACGTCCTCGGCAACTGAGGTCTGCCGCACCGGGGCGCCACGGCCCCGCGCGCGACCTGACTGTCAGCCCGCGTCCCGCTGCCCACGCGGCCGATCGCCGAGAATGGTCGCCCGGTGCATCACGCGCCGCTGGGGACGATAGTCGTCACAGGCGTAGTGCTGGGTGATGCGGTTGTCCCAGAAGGCCAGATCCCCTACCCGCCACTGCCAACGCACCTGGAATTCCGGGCGCGTGGCATGGGAGAACAGCAGCCGCAACAAGGCATCGCTCTCGGCTTCTGCCAGTTCGACGATGCGCGTGGTGAAGCCTTCGCTGACGAACAAGCCCTTCACCCCGGTCTCCGGGTGTATCCGCACCACCGGATGACGTACCGGCGGATTGGCGGCACGTGCCGCCTGGAAACGCGCCAGCGCCTCGGGCGTCTGGCCGAAGCGTTCCAGGGGGAAGGATTTGCTCAGGTCGTGCCAGGCCGTCAGACCCTCGAGCAGCTCGCGGATAGGCGCCGACAGCGCAGCATAGGCCGCCGAATTGCTCGCCCAGAGGGTATCGCCGCCGTAGGGCGGCAATTGCCGAGCGCTGAGCAGCGAGCCCAGCGGCGGCGTCTCGATGAAGCTGACGTCGGTGTGCCAGAGGGCGTTGTCGCGCAGGTCGTTGAGTTCGGTATCCAGCACCAGGATTTCCGGCTGCTCGGGGTGCTTGGGATAGATCGGATGGAGGTGCAGGTCGCCGAAATGCGCGGCCACGTCCCGCTGTTGGCGCGGCGTAAGCAACTGATCGCGCAGGAACAGTACCTGATGTGCCAACAGCCCTTGGTGCAGCGCCGCGTGACTGGCGGCGGTCAGGGGCTCGCGCAGATCCAGCCCATGGACCCGGGCGCCCAGGGCCGGACTCAGACGTTCGAAGGTAATGGTCATCTGGCGTCTCCTCAGTTCCAACCGGCGTAGCGCCGCTGCAGGGTGCGCAAGCCGAGTTCGATGGACAGGGCGATACTGGCGATCAGCAGGATGCCCACCACCACCACGTCGGTGGCCATGAACTGGGCAGCCGACTGCACCATGAAGCCCAGGCCACGGTTGGCGGCGATCAGTTCGGCGGCGACCAGGGTCGACCAACCCACCCCCAGGGCGATGCGCAGACCGGTAAGGATGTCGGGCAAGGCGCTGGGCAGGATCACGAAGCGCACCACCTGTCCTCGGGAGGCCCCCAGGCAGCGTGCCGCCTGGATGCGCGCCCGGTCGACCCGGCGCACGCCGCCCACGGTGGCGATCAACAGCGGCGCGAACAGTGCCAGGTAGATCAGCAGCACCTTGGACAGCTCGCCGATGCCGAACCAGATCACCATCAGCGGCAGATAGGCCAGCGGCGGGATCGGCCGGTAGAACTCCACCAACGGATCGAGGGCGGCATTCAGCGTCGGGTTCAGGCCCATGGCGATGCCGAGCGGCACGGCGCTGAGCACCGCCGCCAGCAGCGCCGTGAGCACCCGCAGCAGGCTGGTGCCCAGGTGCTGCCAGAGGCTGGCATCCAGGTAGCCATCGCTGAGCAGGCCCTGCAAGGCGCTGACCAGTTGCTCGGGAGACGGCAGGAACAGGGTATCCACCCAGCCCAGATGGGTCGCGGTCCACCACAGCGCCGCCACGCTGGCCAGGCTACCCAGGGCGGCGAGGCGGCGCCGGTCCACTGTCAGCGGACGCTTTTCAGCGACTGCGCGGCGGGCAGGCGCGAGGGAGTCAGAGGACATGGTCGGGCGTCTCCTGTAGGAAGAGGTCGAGCAGTTCCTGGCGCCATTCGGCGAAACGGGGATCGGCCTTGATCGCCCGCGCCGGCTCCCCGGCCAGGTAACGCCGGGAGAACGGCAGGTCCAGGCGGCGGACGATGCGCGCCGGCGGGCCGTCCAGCACCAGCAGTTCGGTGGCCAGGAACAGGGCTTCGTCGACGCTGTGGGTGATGAGGAACAGGCCCTTGCCGGTCCGTTTCCAGACGTTCAACAGCAGGAGCTGCATGCGCTCGCGGGTCAGGGCATCGAGGGCGCCGAAGGGCTCGTCGAGCAGCAGGAAATCCGGGTCCACCGCCAAGGCCCGGGCCAGCCCCAGGCGCTGGCGCTGCCCACCGGACAGCTCGCCGATGGCGTGCTCGCCATGCTGCGCGAGGCCCACCAGCTCCAGCATGGCCTGTGCCCGCCGCGCGCGTTCAGCGCGCCCCAGTCCACGCAAACGCAGACCGAGGGCGACATTCTCCCGGGCCGAGAGCCAGGGCATCAGGGCGTCGTCCTGGAAGACCACGCCACGTTCGCCACCCGACCCGTCCAGGGTCTGGCCATCGAGGTGGACCCGACCGCTGTCCAGCGGCTGGAACCCGGCGAGCACATTGAGCAGGCTGGACTTGCCGCAGCCGGAGGGGCCCAGCACCACCAGGGCATCGCCCTTGGCGATGGAGAGAGTGAGATTCTGCAGGATCGGCTGCGTCCGGCCGCGGCGGACGAAACCGAGATTGGCCTGTTCCAGGCTGAGGCGACTCATGACCGGCTCCTGTCGTAACGGAAAAAAAGCCCCTCCGAAGAGGGGCGAGGTCGTGGCGTGAAGAAAGGGTCACTGGGCCTTGCGGACGTAATCGGCGCTCACATAAGGGGAGTAGTCGTCGAGTACCGCGGGGATGCGTTTCTGCTCCTTGAGGAACGCCGCCGTGCGGGCGATGGCCTTGGCGGTACCCCCGCCGAGCAGCGCGGGACTGAGCTGCGCCTGGGCGTCCGGATAACGCGAGCCCGCCAGCAGCTCGGGAATGTCGGCGGCGGCGGCGCCGGTGAGACGGGCGATCTTCTTCGCCTGCTCGGAATCCGGCCCCCATTGCTGGCCATGGGCCTGGTAGTCGGCGAAGGCATCGAGGGTGACCTTGGCGTACTGGGCGAGGATCTCGGGGTGCTTTTCGGCGAAGTCCTTGCGGGCGACCCAGACCTCGAAGGTCGGCGCGCCCCAGGTGCCCACCTGGGCGGCATCGGTCAGCACCTTGCCGCTCTTCTTGATCTCGCCCAGGGCCGGCGACCAGACGAAGGCGCCGTCGATGTCACCCCGGCGCCAGGCCGCGGCGATCTCGGTGGGATTGAGGTTGACGATCTTGACTTTTGTAGGATCGACGCCCCAATGCTTGAGCGCGCCCAGCAGGCTGTAGTGCGAGGTGGAGACGAAGGGGGTGGCGATGGTCTTGCCCACCAACTGGCCGGGCTTGTCGATGCCGCTGCCATTGCGCACCACCAACGCCTCGGCCGAATCGATCTGCGTCGAGACCAGGAAGGTCACCAACGGCAGCTTGCGCGAGGTGGCGGCAGCCAGGGGGCTGGAGCCGAGATTACCGATCTGCACATCGCCGGAGGCCAGGGCGGCGACGACTTCCGGACCGTTGTTGAACCGCCGCCAGTCGATCGGCTGACCGATCGCCTTTTCGTAAAGGCCATCGGCCTGGGCGACCTTGGCCGGATCTACCCCGGTCTGGTAGCCGATCACCAGTTCGGCGGCGCTCGCCTGGCCGACCAGGGCGACCGCGCTGACCGCCAGCACCAGGGATTTGATGAGAGATTTCACGTTAGGCCTCCTTGTCTTAGCGCCCGCTGAGCGCGTTGGGCGCCATGGCGACGCCTGCTGGAGGCCAAGCTAAACGATCTAAAGATCGAAAAATAAATAACGAAATGGAATCAGCTTAGGCACGGGTGCCGTTTGGTCCGGGGAAGATCCGGTCGGCTCCCGGGAGCAAGGCGCCACTCGCAATGGAGCCGCGCGGGCCTCAGGCCTTGCGCTGATTCAGGAAGCGGAAGCAACCCGCCAGCAGGTCATCGAAGCGCCAGGGCTTGGGCAGGTAGTAGATGTCCGGCGCCCGCTCGGGCTGCAGCTCTTCGAAGTAGCCCGAGGAGACGATGATGGGCAGGCC
>Ga0157358_1001082_pt1 | contig 11789 bp, 6 predicted proteins | sample AttcapACBM2_FD_111484 | JGI IMG/M metagenome (GOLD analysis project Ga0157358, IMG submission 111484) | Fungus gardens microbial communities from leaf cutter ant in Botucatu, State of São Paulo, Brazil - Atta capiguara ACBM2 | ecosystem: Host-associated > Fungi > Mycelium > Unclassified ...
AGCGCTGAGTACAAAGCGCACAGATTTAGGTCCTTTATATAGGCTCTTTTGATACTTTTCTGCTTCACTAATACACGAAGTGTGTATCTTGTATTCTGTGGGACTGTGGAATGACGTCGAACAGTCTATGCAATCAAAACCACCATGACATCTTGACCAGTGCTGATCAAGCTTCGGTTTCTTCACAACATCGCCACAATCTAATTTTCGGAGATTGAGCTGGAATGCAGTGCTGGCGGAGTCTAGCCTTACTATGACACCTACAGCAGAACACGGAATATATCAAACACTTGTGTGGAGGGAAAGCATGATAACACACTGGAAGGATACCATTTTGCACAACAACTGTAAGTTTTTTGTGAGGATACAGCACAAGGGGAAATTAGCTGAAGATCACGGGACTCGTGCACCCGTTTTGATGATATTATCACTGAATTCAAAGTTGATGTCAAAGCTCCAGACCTGTTTTCCACTTCTATTAGTAGAAGGTTTCTAGAAGGTTTCACTGTGGTAAAATTGAGTCAAGAACTGAGTACCATATATCATCCACAAAACATAACTAAATAAAAGCATAACTTTGTAATCACTCAAGCACCTATCAGGACTTTGTAAGACCATTTATTTCCCCATCTTGACAAGACAAGTATTCTCAGGACCAAACTTCCTTGCATGTTCTAATCCTGGAAGTGTTGAATGAACTGATGAAAATGTCTCTGATCATGCTATTTTCATTATTCCTCCTCAAGTAAGCTAATCCAGGAGATTAGAATATAACTCTTAGCTATATAGAATGTTTGTCATCTCCAGAAACTTTACTTTGTTCTTTTAGTTTCTCATGTAGATAAGTAATGTATTTATCAGTACTATGTCAATAAATACTTAGGTTCTCCTAAAAATTGTGAAAGTTCACAAAACTCCATGAACTTCACTGTTGTTCTAACAATACTGTCATATGACTTGGCAGAACAGTAGAAACTACTAGAAGATTCAGAACTTAGTTATAGCTTTAGTGTAGGCTAGATGTACATAGACTAGCTCCCAAGATGTATATAAAGTAGACTATTCTAAGTTAATAACAATAACAGTGCAAATGCTTTATCTCAATCAGTAATGAGCTATGACATATGTAAAGTTCAAGAAAGTCCTGTGAGCATAAAGTGATTCAGAGATCAGCTCACATTCATAACAAGCTTACGAGCAACAAGATATTAGTTCAACTAGTAAAGTTGGTCAAGCCCTTCTCATCAACAAAAAGCAGTCTAAAAATGATCTTCAGAAGAAATCTAAGTTATATTATCTATGAGAGATATAGAATAGGACACATCTTTGGGAAAAACCTAAGAGAACAGCTAACTGAAGATCAAGTCCATAATCTGTTAGAAGAAACAAATACATAACAGTATAGTACAGTGTGGACAACTAACAACCACTTACTAATAGAGTAAGATTGTTAGTAGAGAGCTTAGAATATGAGTGGTATATTACTAATATAAATACTATATAAATAAATGATACTTAAGTAACTTATTGTAAGTGTTGTGCTGATCACAGTATATGTATAAATAAGTAAATTTTTTATTTTCTTGCTGACTTCTTATTGGTTTTCTAAGAAAATCTTTCCATTCTTTCTATCACATCCTAATCTGGCTACATCCATCCCAAACCATAGATAACATACCCTTTCTCATCTACACTCTCTAACTTCTTCTAGTACAGATCACATTCTCTATTCCATCTTAGATATTCTTGCTAGACCCTCAACAACTCTATAGATTTCTATCCCAGACATCTGAGGATTACTCAGAACCAGAGTAACTTGCTTAGCAGTCTCCTTCCACATTCTGCATACTTAGATAATGCAAGTTACTTATTTGGACTTCTGAGAGCTCATTATTAGATCTCAGATAATGAGGTATAAATCACATCTAATACTCTCATGGTTATTAGATATAGTTATAGATATAGTCTTGTATCCTTATACTTTACTAATTGATCATCTTCTTTATTCTTACTTGTGTTTTTGCCTAAGTTACAACCTGAGCCAAGCTTAGAATTGTAATAGTAGTAATGACAGAAGCCTTATTCTGTTCTCTTAGGTTTCTTGAGACAAGTCTTGTAATTATCACTACAGTTATAATAAATTTCTTAGACTCTTAAAACTTATTTATGCTTCCATTCAATTATCCTAATATCTTCTCTCTCTTCTAATCTACACAACCTCTTCTAGTATAGATTTATCAGGCTTTATTCTATGGCTGATCACTTTTTAACTAATCACATGATACCCTGATGATCTCTATAAAACTCTGGACAATATCCAAGAATTTTAGTGTAACTAAAGTAATTATATCTTTTATTTCTTGAATATTGTCTTAGTTACCAAGTTTTAGTATATAAATACTCTATACTCCTTAGCTTGGAAATTGACTAGTGTTAGCACTTCTCTCTGGTACCAATGGCAACATGCTATCATATGCAAGTCCACCCATCTGGAAATTATATCTCCATGATAGTATCATCTCCCAAATATACAAGCCTACCTTTCATGGCAGCCACTTTTCTCACAACATGCCTTACAGTGATGCTACAACCATTCAGGTATTCCGTCTTTCATGACAGAGTTACTCCTATCAGTGTCTCAACACTGAAACCTTGAGTATCTTCTATAGTAGGAACTCATATATAAGACTAGTAATTACACTATAATTCACTAGTCTGATAATCAACAAAGATAAAGTCTTATTGAACTCAATCCCTGGTGTTCAACAGCAACATACTAAATCAGCACTCACTCTCATCTCGGACTTCTCCCAATCATCTAAAGTTGTAACCACATGGAAGATAGATGGTGCAGCACATAAGCTGAAGCCAAGGTCATTCCACAAGTCCACACAACTCCAAGTCCATCTTGTAGACTTTCACCCCTGGTGTGAGCCATGCCTAACACATGCCTAACTTTCTAACCTCTCTCATATTCCATTCCCTTCTGATTCTTTTTCTCAAATTGCAACTATGTCATATACTAACTGATTACATCCATTATCTATCCCAGATAATACTAATCTTATTCAAACTCACTCATCTCCTTCCAAAATAGATTATACTATATTCCAATCACTTATCACTCAGTTAAAAAGAGCCTCTCTGTTAGGATAACTGAATAAATTTTATAGAGTTATATGAAGTCTATATTTTCAAGAGAAACCTAAGTATATTATCTATAGAAATGATCAAATAGAGCATATTTTCAGAAGAAACCTAAGAGAACAGAATAAGGTCTTCTAAAGGCAGTGACTACCATAAGTACTTCTATAGTCCATTCTAATCTAACAGAACAGTTCAGAGATAAGCAGGAAATAATGGAGACTAGATGGCTAGAAACCTTGCTTCCATTAATAGAAATATCTGAAAGATTGCCTAAATAGATAGAGAGTATGGAGCAATGATGATGATGGAATCAGTAGTTGTAAGTATAACTTAAGATAGTAGCACTACAGATATATAGTAAGGTTCTTATTGGTCCTCAAATACCATAGGCTTTCTATAGGGTTTAGATTAAGTTACAAATACTGTAAACTTGCTGTGGTATTCTGAGCTAGCTGTAAAAAAAGATTAGGTTTCCTTATACTCTCTATTCTACAACAAATCCTATGGAGTTCCAATTGACAATTCTTGTGATGTCCAACAAATCCAGAGTATATACTATTACAGTACTTTATTATTAGAATACCTCTTTTTGTATTTAAAAACTACAGCTACTATGTACAATTTCTTAGTCTGATAATCAACTTAGATTAAGTACCACACTTACTCTTAGTAAACATTCAAATCTCTTCTTCCTAAATCATAACTACATAATAAAGTTAGGCTAAGCATCTTATAGTTAAAGCTAAGATCATTATTCATATAGCACTTTACTTCCAAACTACTTCTATGCTTATTTTCTGCTAAGTTCAGAACTCAATACTATATTTGTAAATTTACTTGATAAGTATGAATCACTCCTAACAGTGTTATTGAACTACATAGCTCCATTACAAAATTAGTACTTTTCCTAATATACTATCCAACTTTATAGCATTTTTCTACTATAGTTTCATATCTCCACCTAGGATCCTAACTACTTAGTGTCTAAGTAAGCAATTTGCCAATATGGCTATTCTACCTCATTGCTTCAGATAACTAATAAGATCAACCCCAACATATCTTTTTTCTTAAAGAATTCCAAAAAGTATCTGAAATTATCTCAGCCAACAACAATCCTAACTAGATCAACATACCAGAAACAAAAAAACTTCTATCTCCTCTAGTATCTACTTCAATTCAACCACCTACTCAATCTATAGACCTTCTAACTGAGACTCTTGGAAAACTCAAAATCTCATATCCTCTATAACAAAAGCTCAGATACCTAATAACTTTAGCAGTATAGAACTAGACAAACTAAACAACTTCCTATTCCAGTATCAACATGCAAATTTTACACAATTCACCACAGCTGTCACAAAGATAAATTTTGTGATAATATATCTAACAGAAGTTGTACAAGATTGATTTAAAATCAGGATAAACTAAGAAGAATAGGGAATCTAGTAAAATTGGCTTCAGAACTGATCACAATTCACAAAAGAGCTACATCATCATTTCAGATTATTCAATCTCATTAGAAATACTTTATTATACTTGACAGTCTACAGATAAAATCTCTAGGAAAATTTTAAGTTCTACTTTGTTATGATTCTAAGCTTAGCTTAGGTTGCAACTTATGCAAAGACTTGAGAAATAAGTAAAGAGATGATCAATTGGTAAAGCATAAAAATACAGGACTATATATATACCTATAGGCTATGAGGAACAAGTAAAATACCCTTAAGAAAACAATAAATAGAGAATAAGGAAAGTATGAGGATCCCTCCACTACTACATGAGGCACTAACTGATATAACATGAGGTAAATATAAGGCATAGTAGAATAGAAGACAAAGATGAGACAAATTCCACCATGTGTTAAGGTTAAGATAACCATGAGATGAACATCTGTAAGACATGAGATATAGATTACAACACTTCACTTGACTTCTCTTGTTCATTGATACTTAAATACAATTAGCTTGCCCAACATAATCTATTGATTGACTAAGCTACTAGGTCTATTACTTTCTAACCAAACTTATGAAAGAACCCCTGTCCCTCCAAGAAATCCCTAGCTCCTTTGCCCTCTAACAAACTTATATCTATACTAGACTTCTCTGCTTTTCCCATCTCTGCATCTAACTCTCTCTCTCTCTCTACATCCTTATATTACCATTATTGGTGCATAGGCATACATCTGAATATTATAGATAACAGGATCAATTACTTTCTACCTTGCACTCTGCTCTACAAACTTAGTCAGGAAAGCAGTCAAGGCCACAAATAACTTAGTCAATCTATCTACAATTCCAACTGAGTATCATGAGTTCACTAATATCTTCAGCAAAGCCAAAGCCAAAACCCTGGCTCCATACCACTTATATAATCTATAAATCAAACTGGAGAATGAAAAAAACCCACCTATTGGAATTATCTACTCACTCTCTACTGTGGAACAGAAAGCACTCAAGAACTTCATCAGTGAAAATCTAAATACCAGTTTCATACACCCTACCTTTTTTCCTCACAGAGCATTCATACTCTTTATTAAGAAAAAAAATATTCTATGTCAACTTTCAAGAACTCAACCACATCACATAGAAGAATAGATATTCACTTATTCTGATATCTAACCTCCTTGACTTACCTCAAAAGATACACATCTATACAAAGATTGACCTCTATCATATATATCACTTAATTTATATTGTGGAATGCAACAAATGGAAAACTGCCTTCCATACTTGCTATGGATCCTTTGAATAAGCAGTTATTGTCAGAGTTGAAGACAGTAAACTCTAATCATTCTTCTTTATCATTCCTATTTTTCTTTTTCTTTTACTATTTATTATTCTGGAACTGAGGATTAGGAATTAGCATGATGTTATAGGTCATGTGACATGGTCACAATCATGATCACATGATCACATTTCACAGAAGATTCTAGAACAATGATATCATATAGCATATTCTACATATTTTGACCTTATAGTATATATATGTCTTTTTAAAGTAAGCTAGGATAGTATAGTACAAACCATGGGCCAAATATATATATAAGGTAGATATACTGTACTTGGAAACTCCATTGAGTTCTCTTGTGTAAATCCTATATAAGGTTCTCTTCTCTAACCAATACTAAGGTTATTGAATTGTAACAGTTATATCTTTTGGCCTCACTAACATTACACAGTCTTTTAGCAATTTATAAATGATATTTTCTCTGATCTTCTTGACATTTGTGTAGTGGTTTATCTTGACAACATTTTTATCTATTTGGATAACATGTTCAAACATCAGAACTATATTAGAAAAGTGCTATATTAACTTTACAAAGCTAGACTATATGTGAAAGCTAAGAAGTGTAAATCACTTGCTTCTTTCTCTCCTACCTCTATCTTATATAGTAGTGCCTTAACAAATATACACTTTTTCAACTCTTTAGCAAGTACAACTCATTTCTCAATGGCTCAAATACCTTCTAATATGGACATGAGTATTGATTATGACATCATCAGAGGGAGATCTGCTCTTTCTAGCAAATCTGACTCAAGAAGTTCATCAATTTCTTCTAGTACTTCATTGGTTCCATACCACAAACATATGGAAATGAACAATAACCTTCCAGATTTTAACATTTGGAACCCAATTGACAGCTCTTAGCTGTCTTATGTAGAGAATACAAATACAGGTAAGTTTGCCAGTAAGACAAATGGCAAAACCCCCCAGAGACAGGACAGTGTGTTATACATGAGGTACCAGCCCTCAAGACCACACCCAAGCCACAAGATAAGAGTATCAGGAGTACAGTATGAAGTACATATATAGTACCAGCCAGATGTCAAAGCTAAGCTTAATATTACACACTTTTAGCATAATTGATTCAGTGGCTAGTCTATTCCTAACATAATGTCAAGCTTCCAAGCAGTTGGTGGTTTAACTCCTGGTAAAACCATTCTCTTTAAATAGACAGCTGTTAGCATGGAAGCATGATGTGGCCAGGAGTGTCACTAGGAATAGTATTAGTTGCTTAGCTGCATATCTCTATTAGACTGGATACTTTGTAAAGCAGAGTTTACTGAGTTCTTTAGAAACCCCATAAAACTGTCAAGGCTCTAAGACCACAACATGTGGTATAATCCTTGGGTGCAGCTATTTATATAACTTCCATGTAGGAACCACATGTCTTGAAAGGGGAATACTGTCAGGAATATAGTATGAAGTATATATATAGTACCAGCTAGATGTCAAAGCTAAGCTTGACATTGTGTACTTTTGGTATAACTGGTTCAGTGGCTGGTCTGTTCCTAACAAAGGGTATTTCTAACAATAACTCAAACAAAAATCCACAGAAGACCTTTAATGTATAATTGTCATATGATGTAAGTCAGACTATAGAACAGAACATATGGAATGGGAACTTCTGTTCCATATCACTTTATGGGTTGCTCAAGCATCTTCCTTCTAATGTGAACAATATCAAGAAATCTCTTTATCAAATGACAAAATATATACTCAACGAAAAAATAAAAAATAAAAAATCAAATGAGGTTAATAACCTTAAAGGTATAGATGAAGCAGCTTGAAATTTCATTTCAGCCATCTATGAATTAGAATGGGACTCTCTCATTGCTGATAACAATAATGTTCCTTTCAGAAGCAAGGTTTCAGCTAAGTTTACTCTGAAAATTAATGGAGTTAACACTAACAAGAACAAGAGCAGTAAGAGTACTGACAAGCTCACAACTATCAACAAGATCTCCCCCATTCCAGCCAAATCACTTAAGAAAGTCAATGAAATTGCAAAATATTTCAAAAAGAATAAGCAATCTAGAAGAAAAAATAATCAAAAAACATTGTATGCTCAAGCCTTGACTCCAGTCAATAATACTAGAGAAGTTTTGAAAATCAAAGAAATGTTTCCTAACTTACAGGTAAAAAAAATTGAAAAAATCCAAAAAATAATTGATGCTGAATATAAGTCAAAGCTGAGACTTCATATAATAACAAAAGGGCTATCAAGAAAGCAGGTCATTGTTCCAATGAGCAATGATAACAAAACCAAGTTTATGATAGACTCAAGTGCTCACATTGTTAATATTAATAGAACACTCAAGAATATTAAGTCAGGAGTCAAGACTGACTTTATTTGAACAGACCAATCAGAGTTAGTCATGGTTACTAACAAAGTTGCAGGTCTATTGAATTTTCAAACCATTAAGCAATATATCAAGAATGCTAACCAAATTGAGATAGACAATGTTGAAGCTCCTTGTCTGCTCCAATCCAAATCTTATCTCAAAATAATTGGTATTCTATACTGACTCAAGAACACCAACACTCCAATAATAGCAGATGTGGTTGAAACAATTATCAAAAACAACCACATTTTCAATAATATTACTATTGTCTTGAGGCCAAGAGTAATTAAAATGTCTCCAAAATTGGACATGGCCATCATTTGGCTGAATATATGGGATATTCAAAGCAGAAGTAAAGCCAAAAGACTAATCAATAGATGCTTCAACATAGGAAGCTACATTACAACTATCTAAGGAGCAAACATAAACTTAGAAGTTCTGCAATGCAAGAACTATTGGAAGTGGGGGCATACAACCTTTTCATGTAAAATTCAAGGATCTAAGTGTGTAAAATGCAATGGTTCTCATAAGACCAAACACCACTGTCAATTCATATGGTATTGTAAAGTGAATTTCAAAACTAACCCTCCAAAACTTGAGACTAAGCATGGTGAACTATGTCCTTATATATTCAAGTGTTCAAATTGTAGAGGAGATCAACAGACTGACTCAAATCAATGCTCCTTCTGAAAACACCACTTCAACAGGGAGTGGTATGCAAAAAAGTATTAAGAGTTTCATAACAGTAGAAAGCAATTGATTTGTTCAGTTATAAATGACAACTAAGTATTATTTTGAAAGAAATCAAGATATTCTCTCAAAAAATTTGAAAGAACAATTTCATCATCAAAACTATTTTGGAAACACAAATTTCTTTTGATATGATTTTCATTCAAAAGCTATCATAGTCTTTCATACACTCCATACCAAGTTCAAAGAGCAAGGAGGGAAAAGAACTGGTAGAAACACCTAACCATCCAAACTGGATTACATTCTCCAGGAATTCCTCGAATGTCATTGACTCTCCTAAGGTCATAACTTATATTAATATTAGACTTTCTTCATTTCATTTCTCCTTACAAAAAGACATTTTCAATCACAGAGACATTTCTTATGCAATATCAGTAATGTTCTTATTATGACAGGGGATTTCAATATTATAGATAGTAGTTAGAACCCAAATTTTCCATATTATTTCATTCATAGTAAACTCTTATAGACATTGCCAGCTCTTTGCATTGATAACTGTCCAAACTTACTAACAAAGTTTCCACTAGGTATTTGTATAATCAACAGGACTCAAACTCAGTCATTGACCTAATGTTTCTTAGGCCAGGATTATTGGAATATGACAATCATTCCATCTACCCAGATTGTAAATTAACATCCAATCATACCCTACTTACTGTCAATATTACAATTTTTGAAGAGCATGTTCAAGTTGACATTTCAACAACACATTGACTTCTATGCCAATAAAGCTATATCAATGATCAAGTGCATGAAAATGCTCAGAAATTCATCAAGAGGTCTCATCCCTAATCAGAAGAGACTCTTATACAAAAGCTACATTTTACCCATTATCTTATATAGTTTTTAACTTTGGTATTACAACAAGACACTGCTATCATATCCCCTTAAAGAACTCAGGAAGATGCAAAGAAGAGTAGCTTTATGGATTTTAGAAGCTTTTCATACTTCTCCAACATCTAGTATTGAGGCTATTACTAGTCTTATTCCTATTCACCTCTATCTGCAAAAACTCAATGGTAGATTTTACCTCAGAGCACACTCTCTGCTATCAAATTACATCATAAAGTTGCTCCTAGAAATGAAACATACAAATGACAAGGAAGCTCATTGACTATTGCTGGAATAGCTTATATTAGGACAACAATCAAATATTAAAGGTCTAATTATGGATATGAATAATAGATTCAATGAAATTGTTCTGTTACAATCAATGTCTCATAGATACAATATAGACTAGAATCAAGAGTAATAATGATATGATTGGCTGCACCACAATAGTCTCAGTCAGTACCTCATATAGTAGGTGCTATATTCTTGCTTCATTCTCATGTTCTATAACTTATTTGTCTCATGTACAATAGACTGTTTCCTCATTGCTTATATATATATAGTGTAGATACATTCCTGTATCCTTATGCTTTACCACTTGAATCAATTCCTTACTTTCTCTCAAGTCTTTGCCTAAGTGTAACTTGAGCTCTAAGCTAAGATTGTTGTCAAAGTTGAAAACAGTGGACTTTATTTATTTTTATTTTTATTTTGACTTATTACTATTTTTCTATTTTTAGAACTTAGGGTTAGGGTTAGAGTGATGAGATCATGCTGTCACATATCAGTCACATCAGATAACATAGTCACAGTAATGGTCACAAGTCACATGATTCATAGAAGAATATAAAAGGTTCTGAAAAAGATGATGTTATATAACATGTGCAATACATGTTGACCTTAAGACAAACACATGGCTGTTTAGGATAGGGTAGAAGTAGCTAGCACAGACTATGTGAAGTTAGTATATAAGGTAGACTATCTTGTACAGAGTTCTCTATCAAGTTCTCTTGTATTAACCCAATACAAGGTTCTTCTTATTGACCAGCTCTAAGGTTTTTGAGTTGTAACAGTCATAACATGTTCCTTCTTTTATTTAATTTAGTAGTGAATTCTTCCCTGGAGATAGGGTTATAGATATTTTTCCCAGCCATTTTCCTTTCTATTCTTCAAACAGGAAAAGTAAAGAGGGTTTGAAAACTCATTTACACAATCTCAACAATATCACTCTCCAAGCATCAGCAGATTCACAATCTGCTATTATTGTATCAGATGCTAGTATAAAGAATCAAGTCACTACTTCAATAGCTTACATCCACATCCATGACAACCTAGTTATCAAGATGATTCATCATGCTATAAATGTCATAACTACTAAAGTAAAGCTCTTTGTAATAAGATGTAGTATCAACCAAATGATATGACTTAGACTCTGTGTTGAGTAAAAGACATACTCTTATATTAAGTAATACAAGAAAACTCGATAAAGTTCCTACTACAATCTAGTCTACCTTATATACTTTTTGGTGATGGTCCATGCTAAGTTAATTCTAACCTACCCTAAAGACCATGCTTCATCCATAAGGCCACTATGCCTTTGCTATGTTGTATAACTTTATCTTGTTCCAGAACCTTCTATGCCCTTCTCTGTATCACGTGAGCATGTGACTTCTGTGACAGTATCACACTTTGTCTTTTTTGTCTTGTACTCTTTCAATAAAAAATAAGAGAAAATAAAAGGAAAATAAGAGAAAATAAGATAGAAACCAAGTCCATTGTCTTCAATTCTAACATCAAACTATACATCTTTCCAACATCAGTTGAATTATTATTATCAGTGATTCTATCTATGCTGCTAAGAGAATCTTCAACTCTTTATTCCACCCTTACCAATTACATACACTAGCAATTTCCAGCAAACTCAGTGAATTTTTC
>Ga0157358_1001084_pt1 | contig 11787 bp, 13 predicted proteins | sample AttcapACBM2_FD_111484 | JGI IMG/M metagenome (GOLD analysis project Ga0157358, IMG submission 111484) | Fungus gardens microbial communities from leaf cutter ant in Botucatu, State of São Paulo, Brazil - Atta capiguara ACBM2 | ecosystem: Host-associated > Fungi > Mycelium > Unclassified ...
GTAAGCATGATTTTAGCATCTGTGATGGACTTAAACTTGAGACCTCCTAGCTGATTTCAGTGGATAAAGTTGTTAGAAATGATGTGGAATTGAAGTCTATTACCAATATCTTTTTCAATTAATTTCCCCAACATGTTTAGAAGCACAATGGGTCTGAAGGATTTTAGTAAATCATATGATGTCTTATTGGGTTTTGGAATAACAATAGTCATCAAATTTTTAAAGTGATTAGGCTAATATTCTATCTCAAAACATGAATTAGCAATAGCAATGATGTTCTTCAAGCATGTTTTGTTCTTGATGATGCATTTGAGGTGTTCCCACAGAAGCCTGTTAGGTCCAGGTACTGACATGTTATTGCACTTGACTATAGCACTAGTGAATTCTTCCTCAGAAAACAATATCCATGGTGGTAAAGAATATAAATCTAATTCATTTAGCACACTTTTATCTATTTAACAAAATTGAGCTGTGTTGAATGAAGAATAAAAAGCTTACCACAGATCTTCTAAATCCAAGCAAGGTTGACCATTGTACTTGATCATCTCTATAGCTGGGAGTTTGCACTTATTAACCCAACTCATAAGTTCCTAAGGACCACACTTTTTATTGGCTATTTCTTGGATTTTGAGATCAAAAAAAGACCATTTTGTGTTTTTGACAGTTTTTCAGAAAGTCTTCCAATCTTCAATATTCTTCGAAGCCCTATATTTTTCCAGGTTTTTGTTACACTTATCATTCTACCAACTTTTTGCATGCTTTGTAATATTGACAATTTTTGAGTTCTTCATCCAGATATTGTCTATGATGTTAGCAAAATCATTAACAACTCTTTCCAAATTGGGTATATCCAAAATGTTAGATGTGTCCAAATTTTTTAATAATATGATTACTTCTTTAATAAACAATTCTTTCTCTTTGCTATTTTTTTTGATAGTTCTTTTATGAAAATCAATGTTTTCTTCAGTGATGGGAATGGTGATAGATAAAGGCACATGATCAGATATGAGATACCAGTTGAGATGAATCAAGTGGTTGTTCAATTTAGAAGAACCACATTATAGGAATATTAAGTTATTGTTGTTGTTAGAATACCTGGTTGGAACTTAATTAATAGGACACAAAAGATTTAAGTTAAAAGAGTCAGCAATGATAATAAGATTATCACTAATAGAAGAATGATGAGGAAAAGAAGGATCCCATAAATTATCTCGAATGTTGAAATCACCAGTAATAACCAAAAGATTGCAAATGTTTACTTCAGTATCCTTGAGATACTTTACAGCAGTATGCGAGGAATCAGAATATACATTTATCATTTAGAAACATTCACCTTTGTTGAAAAACAAAATTAATAAAATATCCCTATTATCAATAACATCTTTTCAAAGAGAAAAACAAAAAGAGGAAAGCCTAATGTTAACATAAATGATTACTCTAGAGTAATCATTTTTGTTCATATAAGGTCTGGTGAAATTTAACCAATTTGGGTAGTTAACTACACCAACCAAAGATTCTTCATTGCAATTAGAAGAGCTAGGGATAGAGCAGATAGTTGACCAGAAAGGTTCCTGAATGAAAATAATATCATAGTTAGTTTTGACCTTGAGTATGGTTTTTATGATTAGTGAATTTTTCTGAATGTTTTGAGAAAATAATTTAATGTCTTTGTAAATCATATTTTCTTACTATTCATGACTAAATAAATTGATTCTTTTTGAATTTCCTACATTTTCATGTATTTCTTTGAATGCCATTCTTTGTTAAAGTGATGTTTCCAGAAAGAACACTCTGTCAAGTCAGCTTAATGATCTCTCTTGCAATTGGAGCACTTGAACAAATGCAGGCACAGTTTGCTCTTCTTAGTCTCTAACCTAGGAAGGTTAGTCTTTTTATTAGCTTTGCAGCACCATGTAAATTCTCTGTGGTGAATAGTCTGATAAGAACTATTGCACTTAATATATTTGGTTCCTTGTATTCTGCAAACTCCAGCTGAATGGCCCCACTTCTGATAATTCTTGCATTGCAACACTCCAGGATTCATGTTTGCTCCTTGAACTATAGCAATGAAACTTCCAACATTGAATCTTTTATTGATGAGGCTTTTAGCCTTAAACCTGCTTTGAGAGTCCTATATATTGATACAAATGATGAACATGTCAGACTTAGATGATACTTTAATAATTCTAGGTTTTAAGACCAGACTATATTGTTGAACAAATGGTTGCTCTTGAGGATTTTTTCGATGTCATCAGATGAAATACAAGTGTTGGTAGCTTCAGCCAAGTACAGCACTCTAATAATTTTCAGGTATGATTTTGACTGAGATAGTCTTGGTAATTGAACTTAATCAGGTTCAACACTAACTGTGCTCTTGATATATTGTTTGATGGCTTGAAGATCCAACAAACTACCAATATTGTTAGTAGTAATTATTATACCTTTACTATCAATGCATATGAAGTCAGCTATAGTATTAGATTTGATGTTTTAAAGGATTCTGTTGATATTTACGACATAAGTACTTGAATTCTTGATGAAACCAATAGTGCTATCATTGTTCATAGGGATGATTACTTGTTTGTGTGAAGGTTCCTTGATTATCATGTTCAACTTGGGTTTGGACTTGTCTTGTCCATTGATAATTTTCTGAACTATTTTGATTTTTTTTGTCTTGAAGCATCTATGATCTTAAGTGTATTCCTAGCTATATTAGAAATATTAGTAGGGTTAGCAGATGCTTGTACATAGGATTTTCTTGCAGTATTTTGTGAATTTTTTAAAAAATACTTGAATATTTCATTTATCTCTTTGGCTGTTTTTGCCAGAATAGGAGAAGACAGAGAGAATATATACAAAGTATTGACCAAATTTTCATCTTTGTTGGAGTTATTTTCCTTGATGATTTGGGGGCTGAATTTAGATTTGATGTTATTTCTGAAGGACCTATTAGTGCCATCAACCAAAAGACCATTCCAGTGAGATTCATAGAAGGCTGTGATAAACCTCCATGCCACTTTTCTGACACCCTCTAGATCCTTAACATTGTTAGCTTCATCACTATTGATTGATTTACCTAAAATGTATTTTTGCATTCTGTGCAGAGATTTCTTGATATTTTTGATGTTGGAAGCAAGGTATTCCATTGATTCATGTAATAAGACTGCTTGAAACTTGCCATCCTATAATTCTAGGTCTGTGACCTGATTAATATTATAATTCAATTGAATGTTGAATACATCCTCATTGTTGTTCATAATATTTTGACTGGAGATAGGTGTAATATTTCGACCACATTTTTGCCTCATGTTTGGGTTTACATTAGCCATCTTGCTAATGCCAGGTGTTTTTCTTGGTGAGGTTGTATACTTGAGTTGAGAGCTATCCAACATGATAATAGGCTCATCCTCAACCATGTTGTCACTCTCTTGTTGGACCTTGTTATAATAGAACTTATCTCCAGAGTCCAGTTTAATTGAAGATATATTGGACCTGTTCCTAGTGTTACTAGAAGTAAGTGAGTAGCCTCTCACCTGTTCTCTTTCACCGCTATCACCAAAGATGATATTGTCAACATAAAATCTATTGGCCATATCAATATCGAGTTCTGAAGCCATGTTCTTAGCAATTGTTTGAAAAGTTGAAGTGTGAAAGGTTATATTTCCAGTGTCTCTATTAGGTACTACCATACAAGATGGTGGTTCAAAAGAGAGGAGGAGTGATCACACTCTTTATCTAAGTTTCAAATAAAGAAAAGTGAAAATTAAAAATAAAATAAATAAAAAATAGAAAAGAAAAATAAAAGAGAAAGAAAATAAAATGAAGTTAAGTTCATTGTCCACAACTCTGACAACCTTAGTAAAATCTCTTTTTTACTTGACCTTTATCATTATCTTTTTCTTTTATTTGGTTAATCTTCTTTTGTGTATAGATTTCTGCTATAGCTTCTCTAAGTTAGACTGGTACTACTGTAATCTTGTCATCTATTACTATAACTCTATTTCTCTTGAGAAATAATCATATTACTCTCCACCAGTCTTTAAACTTCATCTAATCACTATCAAACCATCTTAAGTTTAGAACCATACTCTTTGGTATTATTGTCTATGTTATTTTGTTGTATACTGCTGGTATTGGTGCTATCAACATTTCTTCTGATGCTAGTTCTGTATATTTATAGTCTCATTACAAATAATGTTTTGTTATTTCTTCAACAGCATAACTATCATAATATTTCAATAGCCTAACCACAATACACTTACAATACATTCTCCTTTTGCAAGATAAGCCTAACAATGTTTTACCAATTGGTAAAGTGTAAAGATACAGAATGGTGTCTATTACTATGTATACCTATAGACTATGAGAAAAGTATATAATGTCCATGAGTAATACAATAAAGAAAAATAAGGAAAACATAACAAAGCCTTCACTACTATATGAGATACTGACTGATATAACATGAGAAATAGATAAAGTGTAGTAGATTGCAGTAAATATGAACCAAGAATAGAATAAACCTCAATATATTTTTAAGTCATATTGAACATAAGGTAAATATCTGTAGAATATGAGGTAATTATCATAATAGAAGATAACTAATTATATTACTATATTAATATACTTATATCTTTATAAATACTAATTGCTATATAATATATAATATATCATCAGAAACAGTTTGATAAGTGTTTTATCAAGCTATTCCTGAGATAATAACTAATGAAACTTATAGTTATTACTAGTCTAATATCTCAGTAATCTGTTGTTACTTTTGTATATCTCACATATGTGCAAATAGCCCTTATTTGGGAATTTTCAGTGTAACTTGGTTTGTAAGAATCAGTCTACTAGTTATGAAGATACAAGTTGAATAAAGTTTGTGATAAACTGATAATAAAGAATGATATCAACTACTTCTGATATTTAACTATACTTATTTAGAGTACTATTGATATTGTAAACATATATGAGTTTCAAGAGTCTTCAGGTATTCAAGTGGTTTTTGTCTACAAAATTTCAATTAATGAAGATTTCTGTTTCTCTAAAGTTTACTAATGCCCACACAAAGAATGATTCAGAGGTATTGGTGGTTTTAATGGAGATTAGAAGATACAGAGAGATCTTGTAGGCATTAAGAGTAGAATATAGAGAGTGTTTCTTTTCCTATTTAGAATAATGAGTAGCCAAACTCTAGTGGTTATGTAGTGGATATTTAGATGTGCTTGTAGGAACACTATTCTATTTGCATTATTCTATAGAAAGTATAGTGAACCTATTTATTAGTAACCAGGATATACAATCTGCTGGTTACTCTATACAAAATTCTAAGTGCTATAAGAGCTGTCCTTATTAACCAGAGTATCTAGTTTTAGATATTTTTACATCCCAATATTCTCAAGAGTATTTGAATCCTTTATGAGCTCCTCTTGCTGCTCTGTGGTCAATTGTCTGATATTCAGTCTCACTAGATACTCTTAAAACAAATGGTTGGGATTTCTACAGTAATAACAGCCTCTGGTTAGTGAGGGGTAGGATTTTTTGAGTAATATCTATTGTTAGAATCATAAATGATGGACTCTATTTTATTTTAATTTCATTTTTCTTTTATTTTCTATTTTAGGACTTAAAGTTAGTGTTAGCATAACATTATATATAACTGTCACAAACTGTCACATGGCATAACTCAGTATTATATATCAGTTATATATTATAATGGAACATTGTAGAAGGTCTTAGAAGAAAATACTGTTATACAGCATATTTTACACATATTAATCTTAAAGATAGTATATAGTTCTTTGAGATAGGCTAATAGAAGTATAGCATGGACTAGTAGTCTAGTATATAAAAGATAAACAGTTCTATACTAGGAACTTCATTGAGTTCTCTTGTGATTACCTAATCCAACATTCTTTTTTTGATCCACTCTAAGATTTCAAGTTTATAATAATAGAACTCAATATCTATACTCTGAGAATGCCCAATATAAGATCTTCTCATTATTTCTTTTACTTTCTTATTATCTTTGACCAAGAGATAGCTTAGTCCTCCAGTCAAGAAGAATAGCTAGGCTTAAGGAATGTACTAGCTAAGCAGAGAAAGATTAGCTATTTGGTTATACCAAAGCCAACTGGTACAGTTAAATATATTACCTTTTGTAGACATATTAGTTAGCTTTTCATATAATAGCCTCATGCTGCTAGTCTTCTTGTGATCAGTTTATGCAGAGGAATAGTGGAGATCCTTAAAATACTATCTGGAGTAGGCATTCTCTTTTTAGGGATATTTGTATATAAATTTAATTAGAGCAGTGGTTAGTAGTTGAGATAATCAGTAAATAGTGTAAGGTAGGACAGGAAGAGGGCTCACTAGTACCTACTAAGACAGATTCTAGTTCTGAGTATGAGTTTGAGAGGAAAACCAGCACTAATTCCATCCTTCTCTTAAATATATCATTATCTTCTACCTTACTGCCACCATCATTTCACAATATCATAAGTCAACTCAACCAAATACAAATAGAGCAAATCATCTGACAATATTAGGAGCAAATTGCAAATATACAGGCATAGTTCCAGATATTGACAGGGCCAAGAGTAAAAGCAGAAGTAGTAGCAGAGATCTCTTGACCAAACACTAGGTTCAATGTAAAAGTAGCTAAGCCACAAACATTTGACAGGGCTGCAAGTAATGTTTTAAATTTTTTGACATCATGCAAGTTATTTATAAGAATGAGGATAAAAGATATAGCAGTAGAAGAACAAATTCAGTGGGTTTTGTTATACATGTAAGGGAGATCAATAGATATTTGGAAGAAAAATGTTTTGGAGGATTTGAAGATAGAAAGCTTAAAATATGAGATAGTTGGGAAATTTTTAGCAGATCTGAAAAAGGAGTTTGGAGGAGAAGATGATGAGATAATAAAGATAGTATAGTTAAAGAAGATTGAGCAAGGAATAGAATAATGGAGGAGTTCATACAAGAATTTAGAAGAGCAGCAAGAGGTAGTAGGTATAAAGAGAGATTATTGGTGGAGGAATTCAAAAGAGAAATGAATGTGGTGATCATAAGGAAGTTGACAGAGATAGAATAGCCTTCAAGAAGCATAGAACAGTGGTATGAGAGGACAATAAATTTAAACAAGTATTAGAAAGAGTAAAAGAGAAGAGGAGAGGCTGAGAGAAAGGAGAGAAACAGAAGCTCCAGCTCAAAGAGTAAATGTACCAGCAACTGCTGGAGAGGTGCAAGAGTAATGATTGCCTCAGCCCTAAATATGGCCTAGAAGACAGGAGACTTAGCAGTGGGTGCTAGCATGGCCTACTCTAGTGGAAAGAATAAATGTAGTTATTGTAAGCCTAAACCAATGGGCAGGGATTGTACCAAGGCATGACCCATATGCAATAGAGGTGGACCATAATAGAAATTACTATATTTATAGAGGATTTAGACATATAGTGAGAAATTATAGAAGTTAGGGAATAGTAGAATGAGAAAGAAGAATTGATTATGAGAACAATAGACAAAATAATTTAAATAGGAAAGAGAGTCTGGTAGTCCTTGACTAGACTCTAATAATAATAGGTTTGCAATACTCTCTAGAGTAATAGAAAATACATCCTGCTGTAACCTAGATAATAGGAATATGCTAAAAGAGATAACAGGTTGGAATGACTTGATACACAGGAAGGGGTAATGGTTGAGACATTGTTGGATAGTGGAGTACTTAGGTTGGTAATGAGTTTGGAGTTTGCTAGGAAGTAGGAGTTTAAGTTAAAGAAAATTGAAAGACCTATATATGTGAGAAATGTGGACAGTTTCTTTAACAAGAAGGAACCTATTAAGCATATAGTAGAGGTGAATATTTATTACTAGGAGCATAGGGAAAGAATGGAGATAAATGTGATTGGAGAACAGAAGTAGAGTGTGATTTTGGAAATGCTATAGCTTGCTTGTTACAATTATGAAATTAATTGGAGAATAGGAGAATTAAAGATAACAAGGTATCCAAAGGAATGTGATAAGCAGTGGAGGCCAAAGCACAAGAAGTTAAAATGGCAAAAACAGAAGGAAGACAAGAAGAAAGAGAAAGAAATAAGAAAAGAAGGAGTAGAAAAAGGAGAATTAAAAGAAAAAGATGAAAAAACAAAAAAGGAAGGGATGATAGAAGTAAAAGAGGTGACTGAAAAATGGGAGATTTGGGATGAGAAGGAAGAAGTGGAAAAATATAAAGAAAAAGCTAAGAAATTAGTATCTTAAAGATTTCATAAGTGGATTCATGTCTTTGGAAAGAAAGAAAAAGGAATGCCAATAAGAAAGGTATAGAACCATGTGATAGAGACAAAGGAGGGGTCTGTACTAAGGAAAGGAAAGGAATATTCATTATCAAGAAAAGAAAGAGGAGAGATGTATAAGTTTATGGAAGAACAATTGAGAAAGAAGTATATCAGACTCTTGAAATCACTTCAAATGGCACTGGTATTTTTGGTAGGAAAGAAAGATAGTAAGAAGCATATGGTGCAGAACTATTGGTATTTGAATAAATGGACAATTAAAAATAATTATCCTTTACTTTTGATTTCAGACATTGTAGAAAGTATGGGTACAAAGAAAGTATTTACTAAATTAGATTTATGATGGGGTTGTAATAATGTATGAATAAAGGAGGAAGACAAGTGGAAGGCAGTTTTCATGACTCCAGAAGGGTCATTCAAACCAATGGTAATGTTCTTTGGGCTTATGAACTTCCTAGTGACATTTCAAACAATTATAAATGAGATCTTATGGAACTTGACCAACACTGAAACAGTGTGAAGTTTTATTGACAATATAATAGTAAGAACAGAGGAAGAGAAAGGATATAATAAAGTAGTAGAAGAAGTAGTGAAGAGGTTGGTAGAAAATAGATTGTATGTTAAACCAGAAAAATGTAAGTGGAAGGTCAGAAAAGTAGGATTTTTAGGAGTAGTAATAGGACTAAAAGAGATCAAGACAGAAAAAGAGAAGGTGAAAAGAAGTTAAAGACATACAGAAGTTCTTAGAACTTGCTAATTATTATCAGTGATTTATCAAGGATTTTGCAGCAATAGCTAGACAATTATATGACCTAGTCAAGAAGGATTAGATGTGGGACTGGATAGAGGCAGGAGAAGGTATTCAAGAAGTTAAAGGAAAGGTTTACAAAAAAATAGTGTTAATAGTGCCAGATTTAGATTCAAAATGAGAATGGAAGTTAATACATTGGACTATGCAATAGAAGAGATATTATTTATAGAATGCAATAACAGACAATGAAGGCTGGTAGCATTTCTCTCAAAATCTCTAAATAAGATAGAGAAAAACTGTGAGATTCATAACAAGGAGGTGTTGGTAGTTATAAGAGAGTTAGAAAACTGGAGATATCTATTAGAGAGTATAAAGTTCAAGTTTGAGGTCTGGACTGACCACAAGAATCTGGAATATTTTATGAAGGTGCAAAAGTCAAACAAAAGACAAGTTTAATGAGTACTTTATCTATCAAGATTTGACTTTACTTTAAAACATATACTAGAAATAAAATGGAAAAAGCAGATAGACTGAGTAGAAGAGCAGACTGAAAAGTAGGAGTAGAGAATGATAATAACAATCAAATACTAATTAAAGAACAATGGATTTATAATTTATTAGAAGTAGTAATAGAAGGACCAGAGGTAGATATAATAGAAAAAATAAAAATAGCTTAGAGTAAGTATGAAAAGATAGTAGAAGAGATGAAGAAGACAGGTGTTAAAGTATTGTGAGGAGATGAATGGCAGATAGAGGGAGATCTAGTGTTGAAGAAAGGAAAGGTGTATATGCTAAAGAATAAGATATTAAGAGTGGAGATAATCCAGTTACATTATAATATATGAATAACTGGATATAGAGTAAGGTAGAAAATGATAGAGTTGGTAATGAGGAATTATTGGTGGCTGGGAGTAACAATAAATGTGGGAAAATACATGGAAGAATGCAATATATGCCAAAGAATGAAGAATAGGATGGAAGTACCAGTGGGAAAGTTAAAAATGAGCAAGATACTGAAGAAGCCATGGACATACTTGACAGTTGACTTCATTACAAAGTTGCCATTGGTAGCTAGGAAGAATGCAATCCTAGTAGTCTGTGATAGGCTATCCAAAATGACTCTCTTTGTGGTGACAACAAAGGAACATTGGCAGAGTGATTAATGAGACTGTTTAGAAACAATGTATGGAAGCTACATAGATTACTGGAAAGTGGGATGTTAGATAGAGGACTACAATTTATAGTAGAGCTGACAAAGGAGTTGAATAGAATGTTGAAAATTGAGATGAAACTGTCAACCTTATTCTATCCTCAAACAGATTGTCAAATGGAAAGGATGAACTAGAAACTAGAGCAATATTTATGGTTCTTCATTAATCATAGGCAAAAGAACTAGCTAGAGTGGTTAGTAATAGCAGGGTTTGCAGTGAATATTCAGTGACTAAGATGTCTCTGTTTATGGCAAATTATGGAAGAAAATTGAGAATGGAAGTAGATATCAGAAGGAAAGGAAAGGCAATGAAATTTGCAGAAAGAATAAAGAAAGTACAGGAGAAAGCTGGGATAGCATTAAGAAAAGCATAGAAGGAGATGAAATGACAAGCAGATAGGAAGAAGAAGGAAATAGAAGAATAGAAGAATGAAGATAGAGTAATGTTGAGTATAAAGGATTTGATGTTCAAAGAAAAGCTGGCAAGAAAGCTAGTAAACTGATATGTTGGTCTATATTTCATTAATGAGGTAGTTTCTACCAATACAGTCAAATTGCAATTGCCCACTTCAATGAGAATTCACCTAGTTGTAAATGTTAGTCAAATAGTACAATACAAGGGACAGGTAAAGAGATAGAAAGTAGAAGAAGTGAAACTGATAGAGGTAGATAGTATTGAAGAGTGAGAGGTGAAAAATTCTAAATAAAAGAAAAATATGAGGAGTAGTTAAGTACTTAGTGTGATGGAAGGGGTTTAAAGTAGAGTATTATACATGGGAAAGAGAGTAAGACTTAGAAAATGCAAAGGAAATGGTAACAGAGTTTGAGAGAAAAATAAATACAGAAGTAAGACAATAGGAGAAGGAGTCTGTTGATGTTCTATATATACTCATTAGCTTGTGAAATGATTGTCTCAGAGTTATTTGTGCTGATAGATATGATTATCTGTTTCCTAGAGAGACCTTTGGTAGTCATGTTGAACTTTGGTTTACTTTTCAACCCTTTGTTGTTAATGACATTATAGATTTCATTAATCTTATCAAAGAACAATTTGAGAAAAGTGTTCTTGATTTTGATGATTTCTTCAATGTTACCTTCAGAGGCCTATGTATATAAGCAGTTGTTTGAATTAGAAGCTTGAGTATATAATTGGTTGTTTGAATTTAATGATTGGATTTTCTTGAAATATTTGGATTTGGCTAAAACACTTTTGCTGGGCCTGGAAGAAATAGGAGAAGGAATTATTAAGATATCAATCTGTTTATCTTTTGTTGGCTTCAGGATTAGTGTAGATTTCATGGGTTTCCTATTGAATTGGGATGAGACATATTGCCTAAAAGATGTATTTTTATTATTAGCTGTTAACTTGTCTCATCCAGATTCATATATAGCAGTTATAAATTTCCAGCCTGCAAGCCCAAATTCTGCAATCTGAGGAATATTCTTAGCTGTTCTGTTATCTAATAGATATTGTTTAATGAACACAGCCATCCTAAGAAGAGAACACATGCCATTTTTTGCATCACTAGCTA
>Ga0157358_1001086_pt1 | contig 11781 bp, 6 predicted proteins | sample AttcapACBM2_FD_111484 | JGI IMG/M metagenome (GOLD analysis project Ga0157358, IMG submission 111484) | Fungus gardens microbial communities from leaf cutter ant in Botucatu, State of São Paulo, Brazil - Atta capiguara ACBM2 | ecosystem: Host-associated > Fungi > Mycelium > Unclassified ...
ATTATAAAGTACCAAACTACCAATGGAGTTTTGAGCACAAATAAGGCCAAATAACCGCGGGAATTTCATGTCATATTGAAGTCAAACATGTTTCGGACATGTTTTGGAGTTTGGGATATGACATAGAGATGGAGATTGAAAATAAGAAGAGAAAGACTAAAGGATGTAGAAATATAGGTATAGATGAGCACCTATTGAAAATAGAAGGGGACTGCTCTTATAAGTGGTGCTTGAAGGTAAAGTAGGAGTGCCTACTTCAGGCTCTCAAGTAACTGACCAGTAGCTTCCAGTATCTGTCTCTACTGATAATTTTCTAGCAAGTTCTATTTCTGCTTAGAGTATATGGTTCTCAAGCAGAAGTGTCAACTACTATGTATGAGAGAGAGTCTAATCCCTTAGAAGACAATTAAGGTGGCTCTCAAGACAATGGAGATGACAAGATTACAATTCTGTTATCCAAGCTCTTTGAGGAGTTCTAAGCAATGCAGGAGAAGATAACCCTCAAAACAAGAGTCTTTCATAAGTACATTGGGCAAATCTCAATGGGACTTACTGATAGTATTGTGAAGGAGTGAGATAAGGTAGAGATGATCTAGTGTCAGAAGCAGGAGACTCTTCACAAGATAGGCTGGAAGTTGATGTATTCAATTATAGAAAAGAAAGTGGGAATGTTAGATAGAGCAGAAAACAAGAAAGTTGGAAGGGAGTAGGCTCTAAAAGAAAGAGAGAAGAAGAAGGAATAGGAGAGTAGGGAAAAAATGGAATTTAATGTAAATGAGATCTGTCTATCTTCCTCTTCTTCTTACTAGTAGTGTTTTGGTTTTGTTTCTATTATTTTGAAAAAATGTATGTTTTATAGTGTAGTTTTAAGTATTATGAAAGTAAATACAGAAGTAAAGAGTGTATAGATAGCACTAGTAAGATGTGTAGATAACACAGGTAAGCTTGTGAATGTCTGCTATTAGATTTGCATGACCTAGATAAGGAGTGTACTAGTCAGGAAGTGGGAAGAGAGGCCACAGAAGTAATGATAACCCAGCCAGGGGACAGAAAAGTGGGAAGGGAGCTCATAGAAGTAGTAGTAATCCAGCCAGAGAACAAGACAAGACAGAAACTAGAAGGGATATGAGAGCTTCTTGTGGAGTCTAAACCTCTAAGAAATGGCAAACAATAGAGGAGTGTCAAAAGATGACAGACCAGTATTATTTAAGTAGAAAAGTCAGAAGTAGATAGATTTGATGCTGATAATTGTTGGATCATAATTGGGTGAATCAGGGGATCTGGAACAAGTGTTAAGGAAAGTTTGGTTACTCCTATGTTTTTACTAGGAAAGAGACAAGTAGGGACAATTCTAAAAGAGGTTTGATGGAAAGATATCATTATAAATAGGAAGTGCAGATTTCCTGCACTCAAAAAATATGCAACTGTAAATGGTGATCCTGGTAATACTGTTAAACACAGTTCACATCTCATTATCCAAGATTTAGTATAGTATTTTGGAAGTTCTAATAAGTGAGTTATATATTATCTGTGAACATGGAAGATAGACTAGAATAACCTTTGACTTTAGCTTGTATATTGTGCCTCTACTAGTTATACTAGCTATATATTTTGGAATGGGACTTGAGAACTTAGAAGATAGAAAGTAGTAAGGTGTGTTATCACTAACACTAGAGATAAGTGTTAGTTTTAGTGATTTCTAGGATAAGCTAGTACAGTGTAAACTACCAGATTATATACTAGGTATGCTACCTAGGATAGTTATCTAGAATGTAAACTGCTAAGCAAGTATCTTAAATACTGGCAATTCTCATATGTTAGAAGATGGAGTCTATAGAGTTAACAAAGGCCCAGTAAGAACATCTGAGGTGGAATGGACAGATGTGATCCACACCAGAAGAGGTTAGGGAGTGTGGATAAGAGAAAGAAGGTTATTTATGGGTTAGAACAGAGATGGTTGGAAGATGAGATATGACAGATCTAGTCTTTAATATAGCCAAGCTTTTTACTGCTTCAAAAATTCTATTTCTAGTTGACAAACTATATGCTCTTTGAAATCTATCATTATAGATAAAGAAAAAGAGTAGAAGATAGAGAAGGTCCTAAATAGTTATTAGCATTGGAAGAAACTTTAGTATCTAATTAAATCAAAAAAATTTGGTTAGAAAGCTAATTCTTGGAAAAATATCTTGAACATATTTATGTTATCAATTTCAGATTAATATTTTTAATATCAGATCTATATTAGAGTAACTATTTGCACTTCAAACTTCAGAAGAAATATAAGTTTATTGACAACACTAAGATACAGATGGTACTTACCTTTAGAAGAAACTTAAGAGAGTAGAATGAGGTCTTCTGAAGTCAGTAACTATTCTAAGGTACATTCCAATTTAGTCTGACATAACTAGGAAGTAATTGTTGCCAGGTAATTAAGAACCTAGATAAAAACATCTAGAATATTATCCAAAAACAGTATGCTGTAACTTAGGCTTAAGTATTAGAGCAAAAGCATACTCATGTATTAAGTAACACAAGAGAACTCAATAGAGCTCCTAGTACAGAGTAATTTACTTTATATTTTTAGTAGTTGATCTGTACATATCTAACCTACTATAAAGCTACAACTAAATCCTTCTAGTAGTTTCTACAATATTTTACCAAGTCATATGACAGTATAACAGTAACAGTAACAGTAATATATGATATCACATCATCCAAGTCCAAAAAAGAAATCAGAAAACAAATAATAAAAGATAAGAAAAATAGAAAACATCCAAGTCTATTTTAAGGATTTCTGACATAGTAAGACCTTTACAAATAATAGTCAAGAGCATAGAACAATAATTATTCAAAATATGGCACTTAACAGGATTTGAAAGCAGAGATGGTGGAGTTTGTTTGATAAACTCTATAGGCTTAGTAATAATGTTCAGAGTTTATGGTTTGGAAGAAAAGAGGAATTCTATAAGCTTAACAACAAATATCAGTAGTGTTTAGGTCTTGTCACATGCACATCCAGATTTATCTTTTAAGAACATATTTACTGTTTTTTTAAATCAACAATTTATTACACAGAATGCATTGGTAGACCATAACAATTACAATGTAGCTACTTAAATAACAAAAGAAGAGAAGAAAAAGAAAAAAAGAAAATTTGTAAGTGACACTATTTTCCACTCAGTAATATGATATCAGAGAAACTGCTATTAAGTAATGCCCCTATAGAAGGAGAACACTCCTAGATTGAACTCAAGAAAGGCAATGATGTCTTTTAATGAATCTCTTTTGTGGTTCCAGTACTTTCTAAACTGTCTACAACTATTAAGAATGTGATTTCTCAATTCAATTAAATAATCTTTGTATGGAGAGGTAAAGGATTCTTTGGGAAAGAATCCAAGATGATATTTACTGATTAGAGCATGATTTGTAATAGCTATGGCAGTATATGTGCACAATATGTTTGAGTGCCTGAAGTGTTTAAGCCAAGCATTACCTTTTGAATAAGTAGGCCTAGTAGGTAAGTTGTTGTTATTGTTTAAGTTTAGAAAGTTCTTCCTCTTGTAATCTGGTATTTGAAAAGTCATTTTCCAGTTCCTTAAAATAGAGTTGTATTCTTCTTTCTTGCCAAAATCTCATGAAAACTTGCATGGGAAAATAAGGTCAATTTTCAGCTATTTGGTTTCTTTGTCAACTGCTGAATGAAGAGGCCACTTGTTATTGCTAGGGCAATCCCAGAATGTAATGGAATTATTAGAGCTTTTGTCAAAGAAAGCTCTGAGATCTTGAGATATAGTGATGGAATACAGTTAAACAGGATAGGTGGATGAATCAAAGATATATTTTGTAGCTGGAATAACATCTGTAATGATAATTATATGTTCAGTATTTGAAACCTAAACAACTTGGTTAATTTCACATCTAATCAAAAACAATTCTACTTCAGTGGAAGTGACATTCATCACATAGTGAATTGTTTTGATAAATATGTTTCAACTATTACATATATGTAAGATTGAGATAGTGACATTATACTAGTATCAGAGATGATAAGAATAGCTTTTGAATTTCAAAGAGATTCATTGAAGATTTTGTTGAGTTGATTTTAATAAACATTCTTGGCTTCAGTGTCCTTACAGTCCACTGTATGAAAGGAAAATTGATCAGGGAAATTATCTACTAAGTGAAAGCCTAGAGAAAGTTTTTTATGAAGTCTATTAAAGAAATAAATTTTTTTTATTTAATCAAACATTAGTATACTCTTGATTTTAGAACATTGTTTGCATATAAGATAACCCATGGACAAATGATAGGATTTAGCCTTCTTAGCATGATATTCATTTAGAAGAGAGTTTAGAGCATATTACTAGAGTAGAGATATCACTTTCAGATGATATCTCCTACTGATTTTGTTGAGATGAAGGTAAATGGGAATGAAACCTACTATAGCCTTAACTTTTTATAAAGGTGAAGTGCAAAAAGCATTTATAATCCACAATACTGCTCTTCATTGTATTTTCTTTAATTCTTTGAGAGAATGGAAGAGGGGCACTCTCTTGAAATACCATAATTAGAAACTATAAATTGTAATGGATATAATACATATTCTGTAGAATAGTTATTTGTATGAAAACAACAAATCTCTTGTAGAATTCCCCAAAATTTTCATACCCTTAATGGTAAATAGGACTTTGTTGGTATAGAAGTGAATGTGATAATGGAAAGAAAGTTTTCTGTCAAAAATAAAATCTAAGTATCTTAACTTGTCCTTTGGTTGTAAAAGAGGTCCTCCTAATGGTCTAAGGTTCAATAAAGGAAGTTTATAATTCTTTGTTAGTCTAAAAAAATTTATATTTGATTTTTCATAACTTTATTCCTAAGAAATAAAGAGATCATGTTAAATACCAAGTCTATCTATTTGGATGATATATCTCCATATTGATACTGTCCCTCAACATTCATAACACAAGCTTGTCTTCTATAACAGCCATACTTTTTGCAATATGTCTCTGCAACAGTAATGTAACAATCTGCTAGATATCCAGTCTTTTATAACAGAGATACTCTTATCCAACTTGGTCTTCCATAGCAAAGTTTTCCTACCTTACTCTTGTTAGTATCTTATCACTGAAATCTCCACTTAGGGCAATAGGAGCTATACCACTGAAATCCTGAGCATCTCCTATATTACTTACTTGTATATAAGACTAGTAGTTACATTGTAATTCATTAGTCTGATAATCAATAAAGATAATTCTTATTGAATATGATCTCTAGTATTCAACAGCAACATACTAATCAGTACTCACTCTCATCTCAGACTTCATCTATTCATCTGAAGTTGCAACCATAGTAAATAAATGGCACAGTATATAAGCTAAAGCCAAGGTCATTTTATAAGTTCACGTTATCAAGTATAGAGTTTACACACTCTATACATCTCCAAGTCAGTTCTGTAGACTTTCATCTCCTAGTGTGAACTATGCCTAATATATTATTATCAATGAATGAAAGAGTAAAAACAGAAATAGGAGATAAAAGGTTTTTTGTTCTTTTCTTAAAAATATGAAAAATCAGGATAATATAAAGAGTAGATAAAATAGGAGAAAGAGCTGAACTCTGACCCACACCTATATCTGCTCTAAAAAAAAGAGAGACAAAGCTATTATATATATATTTGGTTTGTCTATTGATTAGATAATTAGAAAAAAATTAGAAATTCTAGAATTAAATCCTACTTTATTTAAAATAAAAGAGAGAAAATAGTAGTTAAGTGAAGGAAAGAACTAAGCTATATCAAAAGCTAGTATGCTTGTATATAGACCTTTTATTTATCTAGCATGTATTAAACAAGTCAAGTATAATCTCACATTCAAAGTAGAGCATTGCTTCAAGCTCCTTAATTGGTTTGAATGAGCAAAATTGGAGGTAATCAGATAGATTTGGAGTCTTTCACTAATGAATTTCTTGATAAGTTTTCTAAGTATGTTGAGAAGGATAATGGGATAAAACATTTTTGGAGAGTCATATATCAGTTTATTTGGTCTGGGGATAATAATAAATGTTAATTTCTTGAAATGTAAAGGCAAATAGCCAAGATTGATGTATGAATTGGCAATATTAGCAAATTAGTGATATATTTATTATCAGTCACCAAGATCTTGAGGTGATTTCATGAGATATGATTAGGTCTTGGAGTAAACAAACTACTACATTTAATAATGGTGTCAAATATTTTGGCCTTAGAAAATAGCAGTCACTCAGATTGAGGTCATAAAGGGATTTTGTCAAGTAAACAGAAGTTGATATATTGATTTTGAACAGAATTGAAAGTTTCTGTCTAGTTTAATATATGGATGCCCATTGAATTTGATGGCTTCTATGGCTGGTAGCTTGCATTTATTGACCCAGTTCATAAAGTCCTATGGTCTCTTGTTTTTCAATGCAATTTCTTGAATTTTCTCATTAAAAAATATTTTTTTGGTTTTTTTAACCATCCCCTTGAAATTTCTCCAGTCTAATTTTGACATATTTTGAATACTTAGTCCAAAGGTTTTCTGTAATGATCATAAATTCTTGCATAATTTTTTCTAGTGAGTTGCTGTCTTGTATATCAGAAGTATCAATATTACCAACTTTTATTTTCAACTCATTAATGAATTCTTCCTCTTCTTTGCTATTTTTAATAATGGTACATCATTTATCTTATATGAACTTTTCTTTGACAATAATGTTGACCATTAAAGAGGTATAGTTAGAGGAGATTTGTAAGTCCAGTAGAATGGTGTAAGTATCAAGTTCTTCTGAATTGGTCCAAAGAAACATTAAGTCAATTACCAAGTTTGGTTCACTAGTATTATTTGTATATCTTGTAGGAATTTGATTGATAGTTATAGATATCTCTAAATTAAATGAGTCAGCAATTTCTCTAAGGGTGTCAGTATATGTTGAATGATGAGGATATGAAGTGTCCCAATTGTTATCTCTAATGTTCAAGTCCCCTACCATGATAAGAACATTGTTCAGATTTACCTCAATATTCTTTAAATATTTTAAGGCCATTTGTTGATTGTTTGAGTAAATGTTAATAACAAAACAGATAATGCCACAATTAAAGAATGAGATGAGATTGATATCTCTATAGTTGATTATATTCTTTCTGAGTGAAAAGCATAACTGGAAGAGTCTTGCATTGATATAAGTAAGAACTCTTGGATAGTTGTTCTTATTGATCATTAGTCTTGAGAACATGATCTATAAGGGGTGATTGGGTGTGCCCACAATTTCTTCACCTTCTTCAGATGACAAACAAGAAATAGTTTAAATAAGAGATTATGGAGGTTCTTGAATAGAAATAATTTCAAAGTTTTTATTGTTTTTTAAAATAATGTTAGTGAGAAGTCTGTTCTTGCAAAAAGATTTTTAAATTTTTTATAATCATTGAATTGCCATGCCCACAACTAAGCAAATTGATTTGTCCCTTTTATCATGGAGCTCTTGATACTTCTTTGCATACTACTTTTTGTTAAATCAATGTTTCCAGAACAGATATGTGTTGCTATCAGCTTGATGTTCCCCTTTGCAGTTGATATACTTGAAAGAGTGTAGGTAAGATTCATCTTTTAGTTTCAAGTCTGGTAAAAATAGTCTTAAAATTCACCTTACAACATCACACCAACTTTCTATAATGTTCTACCATATGGGGATCATTGTATTTGACATATTTGGGCCTATGTATGTGACACACAAAAGTTATGTGTCCTTGTTTCCAACAATTCTTGTACTGAGGGATATCTGGGTTCATGTTTGTTCTTCAAACTGTTATAATATAACATCTAATATTGAAACATCTGTTGATGATACTTTTAGCCTTAGAACAACTTTTAGAGTCTCAGATATTGACCCAAATCACAGCCATGTCAGATTTGGGAGATATTTTGATAATATAAGGTTAGAATGTGAGAACAGTGTTATTGAAAATATGAGTGGTCTGAATGACCCTCTTAACAATATCTGCTGTTATAGGGAGGTTAATATCTTTGATATAATAAGATACACCCAAAATCTTGAGATAATATTTTGATTGTGAGAGTCTGGGACTCAAAACTTTGTTCATATTGACATTATCTACATTCTTAATATATTTCTTAATGATATTGAGATTCAAGTTGGCAGTTACTTTGTTAGTTGTAATCACTATACCTTTACCATCAACATGTATGAAATCAGCCAAAACATCAGATTTGATATCTTTTAACAGCCTGTTAATATTAGTGATATGTGTGTTTGACTTGGTCATGATCTTGTTAGTATTCTGTGAATTCATCAGTATAATAATCTGTTTCCTAGAGAGACTCTTAGTTATCATGTTGAGTCTTAGTTTGTCTTTCTTTGAATTGTTGAGAACCTTGTGAATCTCTTTGACTTTTTGAGCTAACAACTTCAGGAAATTCTCTTTGTTCTTAACAATGTTATTGATATTTATCTTCAAAGCCTGGATATAAGATTGACCATTGGGTTTGAAAGTCAAGCTAGAAGATGAGATCGTCTTATGAAATTTGGATTTTGCCAAAATGCTCTTGCTCAGCCTGAAAGGAATTGGAAAAGGAATCTTTGATATATTAGCCTATTTACTATTGTTCAGAATAAATTATTTGTTGTTTAAAAGTTTCTTGGAGCTTTTGCATTGAATTGCAAAGCTACACATTGTCTAAATAATCTGTTGTTCTTATTGGCTGTCAATTTATCCTATCCCAATTTGTAGACAGAAGAAAGAAAATTCCAGACAACAAATCCAAATTCTGAAATTTGAGATACATTCTCAGCTATTTTGTTCTTTAGTTTTTATTGTCTAACAAACACTGCTATTCTGTAAAGTGAGTAGGCAATATTTTTGGCATCACCTTCCAAGTACTTGTTAACTCCAAAGATAGAAATTGGACAGAAATTACTATCCTACAATTATGAGCCTGCTGGTTGATTGACCAAATATGGAATAGCTGAAGATTCTAAGCCTTGAGGTGAACACATATCATTAATTACCATTTTATGAGGATCTGGCATGGATTCAGTTGTATTAGTCTTGTCAGCCAATTCTGTTTCTCTTTCTTTCAAGGATATATAAGAAAGAGCAAATCCTTCAGTTTCATGAAGTTCAACTTGTCCTGCCCAAGTTGGATTATCAGCAAGTCCTTGAATGCAATCCACATACATCATGAAGAATATATCAGAATGTACTGATGTTTCTCTAGAACTATTAGTACTAGAAGACATTGACCAACCTCTTGGAGTATCAATTTCTATATCCATTAGTATATCTGCAGAAGGCTCTTAAGGATTGATTTGGAGACTTATGCTAAAAGAAAACAATGTATTTGCTGAATTTCTTTCAAATGCTACTATAGAAGATAGTAGTAAGAAAGAAAGAAGTGATAAACACATTTACTGTTGATTGCTCTTATTCATGATCTGAAATTATATTTATTACTACTCACTTATATTTATTATTTGGTTTATTATCCATTATATTAAACTTATTATTTATTGTTATTTTGTTCTGTTGTTGTTTGGTAAGTTTCTATTATCTTCAAGTTTTTGATCTTTTTAGAAAATTCTATAGTTTTTAGTAGTCCTTGACTATATTAACACAATCATTTTATGGTTATATTAGCAGTATTCATGTAGTTGCAATTTCAGAAAATAGCCTTGTAAGGAGTTATAAGGAAAGTATGTTACCATTGACACTAGAGATTTAGTGTCAACTTTATTCAATTATCAGACTAGCTATTACAAAGTAATCACCAGTCTTAAATATATAAAGTAACAAATAGAGTAATTAAAACAGATCTCTGAGCAGATGTTTCAGTAGCAAAACACTAAATAGAAGTTTAGATTGGAAAGGAGAAAACTCCACATAAAGTTCAAGTAATTTTGAAAGAGATAATTAGGTGATGGAAACAGATAAAGATAACTACAGATTTTGACTCAAATAAAGCCAAATAATCATGGAGATTTAATATTGTATTGAAGTTGGATATGTCTCAGATATGTTTTGGAGTTTGGGATATGAAAAGTAGGTTATATATGTACAGACTAGCTCCTAAAGATATAAATTTAGGCCTAAGTTATAATATTAGTATGAACTACTGGACTATTCTAAAGTATAATTAAGATTTTTTAGTAGGTTTTATAATATTCTATCTGGTTATGTGATAGTGTGACTGTGACTGTGACAGCTATATATAAAAAAAGAAAAAGAAATGATCATAAAAATGAGAAAATGAGAGACATCTAAGTTTACTCTTAGAAATTCTGACAAGTAAATATTAGACAATATATTTAGATTTTTCTTGAAATTTTAAAGTATTTTCTATAGTTAATCTGTGACTAGACAGAAATAGAAATTGGAGTTGATAATGAACAAACTTTGCTATAGAAGATAAAATGTTCATAGAGTTTGATAATCTATTATAGAAAATATTAATACTTGGAGTATAAACTTAACAGATAACTATAACTACTAACAACTCAAAGAATAATAATAATAGAAACCTAAAGAATTAGAAATAAAAATAAGATAACAAATTCTGGATATATTGAAAGGGTTGTGAATATAAGAAAAGAATGTAAGTATTATTTCTTAATTCTCTATATAGCATCTATCTTGATCTTGATAACTTTATTTTGACATCTGATCTGCTTTTCTATATGATATTACCATTGTATTAGAGTGACTGGGCAGAAGTATAGAAGATACTTTAAAACTCTAGGAAAAACTTAAGTATATTGTTCAGCATTTACTAGATATATAAATTATCTTCTTAGAAAAAAGAATGAGGTTTTTTGGAGGTAAAAACTTTCCTAAGTACTTTAGAAAGAGAAAAGAACATAAGTGATATCAAAAGAGTAGTAAATAACTATAGAAAGATACTTGTGTTACTAGTGTATGTTATTAGTTACTTAGCTAAATTCCATGGAGATGATTAGAGAAACTCAATAGGAAGCCCTTGTTGTATTTCTATACTAATATTATATAGTCTATACATACTTTGATTTACTCTATCCTAATGTTCATATATCTACAATGTGTCACAAACTTTATTCAGCTTGTATCTCCACAACTAGTAGACTAATTTTCACAAACTAAGTTGCACTGTAAAGCCCCAAATGAGGGCTATCTGTATATATATAGGATATACAAAAGCAATAACAAACAACTGAGATATTAGATCATCAGTAACTGTAAAATCTTTGTTTGCTAATATCTCATGAATGACTGGACAGATTCACATGATCAAACTTGTGTTGGAAAGTGCTCATCTCAAATTGTTTCCAACAATATATGGTATATTACATAGCAATAAGTATTTATAGAGATATAAGCATATCAATATACACCAACTTCTTTCTCTCGTACCACTATCTTGCATAATAGCACCTGTGAGAGACTTAGGGAATAAATTCTTCATTTCTTCAGCAAATATGCATTCTCAACAAGATTCCAACTCAACTTTACCAACTGTGTCTTTAGTAAACCACACAGGAATAGACAGTTCAACAGAACAATTATCTGTTTTCAACTTTGAGGTGAGAGAAAGATCTCCCACCGCTAATAGAAACTTTTCTAGAGACTCCTCAATGATGTTCTCTGGCTGGGCGATGCCATATCACGATAGAATGGATGTCAACATGGATTGCGACCCTACAGCAGCTAACCAACAGGTACTCACGAGGCCCACGAGTGGAAACAATGAGGCCCCCCAACATATGTATCAAACAAGA
>Ga0157358_1001089_pt1 | contig 11777 bp, 9 predicted proteins | sample AttcapACBM2_FD_111484 | JGI IMG/M metagenome (GOLD analysis project Ga0157358, IMG submission 111484) | Fungus gardens microbial communities from leaf cutter ant in Botucatu, State of São Paulo, Brazil - Atta capiguara ACBM2 | ecosystem: Host-associated > Fungi > Mycelium > Unclassified ...
TTCAGGCTCTGCTCACAGGCGTCGCGAGTATCAATGGCGCGATCGACTTTATCAAAATTCTTTTCCACACGCTGATTCACCTTGTTGCGCAGGCGATGGGTTTCATCCCACTGTTCTTTTTCCTGACGCGCCTGCTCTTGGGTAAGCGAGCTGTCGCCATCCTGAATAATCAGCCTGTCCGTTCTGGCTTGGGCGGACTGCTGAAAAGAAAACAGCGCACCAAACAGAACCAGCGGCAGAGCCGCTCTGGCAAGCAGGGGGGGCCAGAAAGTCATCTTTTTCATGAGTAAATCCTTATTCCTGTGTTACAGCCGCGCGGCTGCGTCGGACGGCACAGATAGTATATCATCTGCGGTCGCAGGCTAACCAGCTGGCTTGCATATCCGTTTAGCCTGTAGAGAGGTAACATGCTGCTGAAAACCGTCCTGCTTTTTTTTCTGACCGCACTCGCCGAAATCATCGGTTGCTTTCTTCCCTGGCTGTGGCTGCGCAAGGACGGCTCCGCCTGGCTATTGTTGCCCGCCGTGGCCAGCCTGGCGCTGTTTGTCTGGCTGCTGACGCTGCATCCGGCAGCGAGCGGGCGCGTCTATGCGGCCTATGGTGGCGTCTACGTAGTAACGGCAATGATGTGGTTACGTGTAGTCGAGGGCGTCAGGCTAAGCCACTACGACTGGGCGGGGGCGGCCATTGCTTTAGGCGGGATGCTGATTATCGTTATTGGTTGGGGGAGAGGGTAGCCCGGCGGAGAAACCTGGCGAACACTGGCCGCCAGGTCAGATGAGACGTTACGCCTTGTGCACTTTCAGGCCAGCCAGCGTTTGCGAGACCGGCATCATTTCCAGGGTATTAATATTGACATGCTTCGGCAACGTGGCGACCCACCAGACGGCTTCGGTCACATCTTCGGCCGTCAGAGGCTCGGTGCCGTCGTAAACGCTTTCCGCTTTAGCGTCATCGCCCTTAAAGCGGACGTTGGAAAACTCAGTGCCGCCCACCAGGCCGGGTTCGATATCGGTAACGCGCAGGGCAGTGCCGTGCAGATCGGTACGCAGGTTCAGGCTGAACTGACGCACAAAAGCTTTGGTCGCGCCGTAAACGTTGCCGCCCGCGTAAGGCCAGCTGCCGGCAATCGATCCCAGATTAATAATATGGCCGACGTTACGCTCAACCATTGCAGGCAGTAAGGCACGCGTCATATAGACCAACCCTTTATTATTGGTGTCGATCATCGCTTCCCAGTCATCCAGGTTGGCTTTGTGCGCGGGTTCGATGCCTAACGCCAGGCCAGCGTTGTTGACCAGCACGTCAATATTGCGCCATTCGGCAGGAAGCTGCGCCAGCGCGTCTTCAATAGCCGCACGGTTGCGAACGTCAAGCTGCAGCGTATAAAGGTGCTCGCCCAGCTCCTCTTTCAGCGTTTGCAAACGCTCCTGACGGCGTCCGGTGGCGATTACCTTGTGTCCTTCGCGGATAAAGCGGCGGGTAATGCTTTCGCCAAATCCGGCAGTTGCACCCGTAACAAATATGATCATCTCACTGTTCCTCAACACATTTTGGGTTCTGAACACCATAACACTTCAGATCGCTTCTGATAAGAACGTTTGATTAGGGTTAATAATCTGTCCTGCACGGTCAGGGTGCACCCTGCACCAAAAAGGGCGGAAAGCGGTGCCTGAAAGCGGACAAAACTTGTTACCCCGCAATGAAAATCGGATAGCAATCGGTTGCCGGGGTAGGCAATCGGTTGCGCATACGATTGCCTTGGGTTAACCCGGCGGGGTGAACGTTATTAATTTAACTACATGATAAATAAAGAATAAATGCGAATCCTCTTTTGGCACAGCAATTGCAACAGGGAAGGCAGGCCGTTCACGGTTTGCCAAAGACTTGTTCAAAAGGAAGCGCTATGTCGTCAGTTACCGCCATTCGCGGCAGTTTTTTTGATATCACCGCACCGGTCAGCCAGCCTGAAGAGCTACCGGAACGCGCCCGCTACATTGAAGACGGCCTGCTGCTGCTGCGCGAAGGCAAGATCGTTTCACTGCAGGCCTGGGAAACGGGGCGTCACCAGCTTGCCGATGAGCGGAAAGTAACCGACTACCGTGGCAAGCTCATCGTGCCAGGCTTCGTCGATAGCCATATTCACTATCCGCAGACGGAAATGATTGGCGCTTTTGGTGAGCAGCTTTTGGAATGGCTGCAGCAGTATACTTTCCCGGTGGAAAGCCAGTACCACTGTCCGCAACATGCGGCGAAAATGTCTGCCTTTTTTCTGCATCAGCTGCTGAGCAACGGCACCACCACGGCGCTGGTTTTCGGCACCGTACACCCGGAATCGGTGGACGCGCTGTTTAGCGCGGCCGAAGGTCTGGGCATGCGGCTGATCGCCGGGAAAGTCATGATGGATCGCCATGCGCCAGATTACCTGACCGAAACGCCTGAGCAGAGCTATCAGCAAACCCGCGAGCTGATTGAACGCTGGCACAATCGCGGTCGCCTGAGCTATGCCCTGACGCCGCGTTTTGCGCCAACCTCTTCACCGGCGCTGCTGGAAAAAGTCAGGCAGCTGAAGGAAGAGTGGCCGGATCTCTGGCTGCACACGCATCTGAGCGAAAACCCGCAGGAAGTTGCCTGGGTGAAGGCACTGTTTCCCGAGCGTGAAAGTTATCTGGACGTTTACCATCATTATCGGCTCACGGGGCGCCGCAGCGTTTTTGCGCACTGTATTCATCTGGAAGAGAGCGAGTGGAACTGCCTGCAGCAGACCGGGTCAGCCGTCGCTTTCTGTCCCACCTCTAATCTGTTTCTCGGCAGCGGCCTGTTTAAACTGCAAACCTGCTGGCAAAAAAAGGTCAGGTTGGGCATCGGCACCGACGTTGGCGCAGGGACCACTTTCAACATGCTGCAAACGCTGGGCGAGGCTTACAAGGTCGGACAGCTGCAGCAGTATAAAATGGCAGCCTGCGAAGCGTTCTATCACGCCACGCTCGGCGGCGCGCAGGCGCTGGATCTGCATCATAAAATTGGCAACTTCCAGCCCGGTAAAGAGGCGGACTTTGTGGTGCTCGATCCGGCCGTCTCCGCCCTACAAAAGCTGCGCCACGGCAACAGCCGCGATATCTGGGAAAAACTTTTTGTGCTGATGACGCTGGGCGACGATCGCAATATCGCCTGTACCTGGGTCAACGGCAAACTGGTCTGGCAGCCGCAGCACGAGGAGGAAGCCGCATGATCCAATTTTTACTGAATCAGACGTTGATAACCGAACAGGCGCTCGATCCCGGGACAACGGTGCTGAATTATTTACGCCAGAACAGGCGCCGTTGCGGCACGAAAGAGGGATGCGCCTCGGGCGACTGTGGCGCCTGTACCGTCACGCTGGGTCGTGTAGAAGCAGGGAAGATGGTGTATGAAACTGTCAACAGCTGTATCACCTTTGTCAGCAGCCTACAGGGCAAGCAGCTGCTCACGGTGGAGGATCTTCGTCAGGGCAACGAGCTGCACGAGGTACAAAAGGCGCTGGCGGGGTGCCACGCTTCGCAGTGCGGCTTCTGCACGCCGGGTTTTGTGATGTCGCTGTTCACGCTGCAAAAAAACAGTGATGGCTGGCAGCGTAAAGCGGCGGAGCAGGCGCTGGCGGGCAATCTTTGCCGCTGTACCGGCTATCGGCCCATCATTGATGCGGCACGTCAGGTCTGCGAACAGCCGAAACCGGACGTCTTCGCACACAGTGAGGCGCAGACGAATGCAAAACTGCTGGCTATCCAAAACCGCGAAGAGCAGGAACTGGCGCTAAACGGTAACCGCTGCCTGCTGCCGAAAAGTCTCGACCGTCTGGCAGAACTGCTGCTGACGTTTCCCGAGGCGAAGCTGCTGGCAGGCGGTACCGATTTGGCGTTACAGGTGACGCAGAATCATAAAGCCCTGCCGCTGGTTATTGCGCTGGATGGGGTGGAGACGCTGAAAGCGTGTCGGGAAGAGGAACAGGCGATTGTGCTGGGCGCGGGCGCTTCACTGCAGGCCTGCGCCAGGCTCTTACAGCCGCATATTCCTGCTTTTTCGCAGGTGCTGGAGCGCTTCGCTTCATTACAGATCCGCAACCGCGGCACGCTGGGCGGCAATATCGCCAACGGTTCGCCCATCGGCGACACGCCACCCATGCTGCTGGCGTTAAACGCGACGCTGACGCTTCAGCGCGGCGAACAAACCCGTACGCTGCCGCTGGATGCCTTTTTCCTGGGCTATCGTCAAACCGCCCTGCAGCCCGGCGAGTTTATTCGTTCGATCACCCTGCCTAAACTGACGGCGTCACAACATTTCCGGGCCTGGAAAGTCTCTAAGCGGTTGGAAGATGATATTTCCGCCGTTTTTGGCGCCTTTATGCTGGATCGTGCCGCCGACGGCACGGTCACCAGGGCGCGTATCGCTTTTGGCGGCATGGCCGCAACGCCTAAAAGAGCCACGCATTGTGAAAATGCCCTGACGGGCAAGCCGCTGACCCAGTTATCGCTGGCGTTGGCCTGCCTTGCGCTGGAACAGGACTTTACGCCACTGAGCGACTTTCGCGCCAGCGCGTCATACCGCTTACAGGTGGCGAAGAATCTGCTGCGCCGCTATCACGCTTCGTTTACGGAAGAGCTGACCCTGCTGGAGGTAACAGACTATGTCCAATAATCGTCCCCTGATAGCGGCCGATGTTATTGCCCGACAGCATCTGGCGGGTATTCAGAGCGGCGTCGGCAAGAGCAACAGGCATGAGAGCGCTGATAAACACGTCTCCGGCGAGGCGATTTATATCGATGACAGACTGGAACTGCCGGGCATGCTGCATCTGTGTCCGCGTCTTAGCGAGCACGCGCACGCCCGCATCCTCAGCATAGATACCGGCCCCTGCTATGCGATACCCGGCGTGGTGAGCGTGCTGACCTGGCAAAGCGTGCCGGGCGAAGGCGATATCGGCCCCCTGGAGCCGGGCGATCCGCTGCTGGCGAAAGAGGTCGTGGAGTATGTGGGACAGATAGTGCTGGCGGTAGCGGCTTCCACTCCCCAGGCGGCCCGGCAGGCAGCGGAGGCGGCCATTATTGAGTACGAGCCGCTGAAGGCGGTGCTGGACGTCAAAGAGGCGTTGACCAACTCGCATTTTGTGCAGCAGCCACACGTACACCAGCGGGGCGACGTAGAGGCCGCGCTTGCCTGTGCCACTCATCGGTTACAGGGCGAATTCCATATTGGGGGGCAGGAACATTTTTATCTGGAAACGCAGATCGCTCTGGTGGTGCCGGGTGAAGACCAGTCGCTGCAGGTCTTTTCCTCTACGCAAAACCCAACGGAAGTACAAAAGCTGGTGGCATCGGTGATGGGGATCACCATGAACAAAGTGACGATCGATATGCGTCGGATGGGCGGCGGCTTCGGCGGGAAAGAGACACAGGCTGCAGGCGTTGCCTGCCTGTGTGCGGTGGCCGCGCGCGAAACGGGCAGGCCGGTAAAAATGCGGCTGGCGCGGCGTGACGATATGCGTATTACCGGCAAGCGACACCCGTTCTACGTGCACTATGACGTGGGGGTGGATAATGAGGGGCGCTTCAGTGGCGTGAAAATCGATCTGGCCGGTAACTGCGGTTACTCGTTAGACCTTTCCGGTTCGATTGTCGATCGTGCCATGTTTCATGCTGATAACGCCTATTACCTCGGTGATGCGCTGATTACAGGCTATCGTTGCCGCACCAATACGGCGTCCAATACCGCTTATCGCGGCTTCGGCGGCCCGCAGGGCATGGTGGCAATTGAGCAAATCATGGATCATATCGCCCGTGAACTGAAGCTCGATCCGCTGGAGGTGCGCAAACGTAACTACTACGGCAAAGAGACGCGTAACGTCACGCACTATCACCAGCGGGTGGAAGACAATTTACTGGAGGAGATGACCGCTCAGCTGGAGGAGAGTGCGGAGTATGCAACACGTCGCCGTGATATTACGTCTTTCAACCGCAGCAGCCCTTATCTGAAACGCGGCCTGGCGCTGACGCCGGTGAAGTTTGGTATCTCTTTTACCTCCAGCTTTCTTAATCAGGCGGGCGCGCTGATCCTGATCTACACCGATGGCACCGTGCAGCTTAACCACGGCGGCACGGAAATGGGGCAGGGGCTGAATACCAAAGTCGCGCAAATCGTGGCGGAAGTGTTGCAAATCGATGTCGATCGCATCCAGGTCACCGCAACGGATACTGGCAAGGTGCCCAATACCTCGCCGACCGCGGCCTCAAGCGGCACCGATCTCAACGGTAAAGCTGCCCAGAATGCGGCGCAAATTCTGCGAGACAGATTAACGGCAATGCTGTGTCGTCTGCAGAACTGCGAGGCTGATCAGGTCAGCTTCAGCAACGGTACGGTCAAAGCGGGCGACAAGTATTTTACCTTTGCCGACGTGGCACAGCTGGCCTGGCTGAACCAGGTGCCGCTTTCCGCCACCGGCTACTACAAGGTGCCCGGCATTCATTACGATCGCGAAGCGGGCTGCGGCACGCCGTTCTACTACTACGCTTTCGGCGCGGCCTGTGTGGAAGTCATTATCGATACGCTAACCGGTGAATACCGACTGCTAAGGGCGGATATCCTGCATGACGTGGGGGCTTCGCTGAATCCCGCGATCGATATTGGTCAGGTCGAGGGGGGATTTGTGCAGGGCGTGGGCTGGCTGACCTGTGAGGAGCTGGTGTGGAACGAGCAGGGTCGCCTGATGACCGATGGCCCTGCCAGCTACAAAATCCCGGCGATCGGCGACGTCCCTGCCGACCTGCGGGTCACGCTGGTGGAGAACCGCAAAAACCCCAAAGACACGGTGTTTCATTCCAAAGCGGTAGGCGAACCGCCCTTTATGTTGGGGATCGCCGCCTGGTGTGCGCTGCAGGATGCCGTAGCCAGCGTCGGCAACTACCTCCAGCATCCGCTCCTGGCGGCACCCGCCACGCCGGAAGCCGTTTTTTGGGGCGTAGAGAAAATGAGGGAAAATGATGCGACCTGAAGACTGGATTGCGGTACTCGCCTCGCTACAGGAAAAACGCGAACCCTGCGTGTTGCTGACGGTACTGGAGGAGAAAGGATCGGTGCCGCGCGACAGCGGCAGCAAAATGGTCGTCACCGCCGATCGTACTTTTCTGACCATCGGCGGCGGGCACCTGGAATATCAGTGCATCACCCTTGCCCGGGAGATGCTGACGACGCAAAGTCATCAACCGCGCAGCGAGCATTTCAACCTGGGTGCACGGCTTGGGCAATGCTGCGGCGGCATGACCACCGTGTTATTTGAGCCGCTTATCCAGCCCCAACCGCAGATAGCGGTGTTTGGCGCAGGGCATGTAGGCCGTGCGCTGGTGACGATTCTGGCAACGTTGCCCTGTCATGTCTGGTGGGTGGATGAGCGGCAGGAGCAGTTTAGCCAGGTGCCGGCGGGCGTAACAGTCTGCTGCCCGGAGGACCCGCGTGATGCGGTCAAACAGCTGCCGCCAGAGAGTTACTACGTGGTAATGACTCATCATCATCCCACCGATCTGGCGCTCTGCGAGACGATCCTGGCACGCGGCGACTACCGTTATTTTGGGATGATCGGGTCAGCGACTAAACGTCAGCGCTTTGATTACCGGCTGGAAGGCAAAGGGTTCAGTCGCGAGCAGCTGGAAACGCTGCGCTGCCCGATTGGCCTGCCGGACGTGAAAGGCAAGCTTCCCGCAGAGATTGCGGTAGCGGTAGCGGGCGAAATTATTGCCTGTTATGGGCAGTAAAGCGGCCAGCATAGCTGGCCGGGGAAGGCGGGTAAGGTGACGCGGTAAAAACAAATAGTCACGCCGTTTGGGGTGCGCTCGCCCGTGCTGATAAAAACCGACTCTTTCAGCCAGGCGAGGCGCGGATCATAAACCTCAAACTGCGGCACGGTGCGAAAATAGAGCGATTCAGGCGAAATAGCATCGAAAAAACGCATATCATCGCCGAAAAGGTGCTCACGGAAAGCGGGTGGAACCCGCCGTATGCCGTTGTTTTCGATATAAACTGACCCCAGGCTGGTGGCCAGCGCGTAGCGAGCAGAAAGGCGGCAAAGCCCATCTGGTTCAATAATCTGGCTGTCTACGCCGCCGGGCAGCACGTGGCCCGTCAGTTCCCCGCAGACCACGCCACGCAGTATTGGGATCAGCTGACGCTTGCCGCTGTCGCGGCTGGTGGCCACTACCACGGGATCCCCTACCTCCAGCTCTACGGAAAAACAAAATGCCAGTCCGGGCCTGTTCTTTTCCTGGATCGTCACAGCATCCCCTTTAACTCGCTGATTATTTAAGGTTATCAGGGAAATTCGCAGGCAGCTCGCTTGCCGCGCAGGCGATTACGCTATCGTTATCGCGCCCACAGTCACGGACAAAAGTGATGGTAGCGAACTCATCGATAACTTCCGTCGGATAAGTCGGGCCGGCGGCGCGATAGCTTTCCATTTCTGCAAGATGATCGTTCTGGAAACAAACGGTTTTTTGCGGGTTTTCAATAACCCAGCGGGGGAAGAAAATAGTGCCGTGAAACAACCGGTCGCCCAGATTGGCCACCAGGCTGACGTCGGTGCCGGTGGGTTCGGTCCAGGAAATTTTATAGCTCTCCTCACCGATACGGACGATGTAAGCCCGCTGATCTTTTACCCAGCGGTTGCCGACCAGACCGCTGTGAATACGATAATCCAGCGTCTGTTCATTCTTGACGTAAATTTCATAGTTCCAGCCGTTGTCATAGGTATAAACCAGGTGTTTACCGATAAAGCCGCTCAAGTCATGTCGATCGAATTTCATCTTGTCCTCCTGTGTTTTTTAACACTCTATCGGTTTATTTTATGAATTAATAACGCTACTTTTAGGTGATATTTATCTAAAAAATGAATCAATCATGCACAAGACAACGCTTGAGCAATGGGCATTGCTGGATAAAGTGATCGAGGCAGGCAGCTTCGCCAGTGCGGCGCAAGCGACCTGTCGCAGCCAGTCTGCCGTCAGCTACAATCTGGCGCAGTTGCAGGAGAGACTGGGCGTGGCGCTGCTGCGGCCTCAAGGGCGGCGAGCCGTGCTGACACCGGCAGGCGAACAGCTGCTGGCACGCGTCAGACCGTTGTTGAATGCGTTTTACTATGTAGAAGCCCAGGCCGCTTTATTGACCACGGGCGTGCGGACGCGTCTGGAATTGGTGGTGGACGCGATTTTCCCCCGCGGTCGCCTGTTTTCCATTTTGCGGCAGTTTCAGCAGCAGCATCCGCACACCCAGGTGAACCTGACCGAAGTCCTGGAAAGCACCGTAGCGGAAAACCCGGGGGCGGACGTGATGGTGCTGACGCGCCGTCAGGATCTGACCGGGCGGGGAGAATGGCTAATGAATATCGATTTCGTTGCGGTGGCGCACTGCGATCATCCGCTGCACCAACAGCCAGCCCCCCTGAACGGCACGGACCTGGCGGCCTGGCCGCTTATCCGTATTGCGGGACGGGAAGATAGCGCACAGGCAAACCTCTTCGAGACAGGGGAATGCTGGACTTTCTCTACAATTGATGCGGCGGCTGAAGCCGTGATGGCGCAGGTCGGTTACGGCTGGCTGCCGGAAGAGCGTATCGCCGCGCCGCTTGCTGCCAGTACCCTGAAAATTCTTCCCATGACGCACGGCGGCAGACGTGCTACACCCTTACATCTTATTGTTAAAGATTTATCATCTGACGATCGGCAAATCCAGACGCTGGCCAGGCTGTTCAACACGCCTGAGTAATGCCGCCCGTTTCGCGTTGTTTGCAGAGCCGATAAGGAGTCTACCATGCGTACTAACCCGTTCAGCCAGCCCAGCCCGCTGCCGTTTCAGGCCCCACCGTTCGATCGCATTACCGAGGCCGATTATCGTCCGGCGCTGGAGGAAGGAATGCGGCAAAAACGTGAAGAGGTGGAGCGGATCGCCACCAGCGCCGAGCCGCCGACCTTTGCCAATACTTATCAGGCGCTGGAGCAGTGTGGACAGATGCTCAGGCGCGTGGAGAGCGTGTTTAACGCCATGACGTCGGCCAATACCAGCGATTTGCTCCAGCAGCTTGATGAAGAGATGGCCCCAAAACTGACGGGACTGGAAGATGATATTCGGCTGAATGGCCAGCTTTTTGCGCGTCTCGACAGCGTTTATCAGCAGCGCCAGACCCTCGGGCTGGACAGCGAATCCCTGCGGCTGGTGGAAGTGACCTGGCAGGCGTTTCAGCTTGCCGGCGCCAGCCTCAACGACGATCAAAAAGCGCAGCTGAAGGTTCTGAACCAGCAGGCGGCGACGCTTACTACCCGGTTTACCAACAAGCTGCTGGCGGCAACCAAAGCGGGTGGGCTAATCGTTACCGATGCGGCGGCGCTGGCCGGACTCAGCGAGGCAGAGTTGAGCGCCGCCGCCGCCGCGGCCCAGGAAAAAGGATTACAGCCGCAGTGGCTGCTGGTACTGCAAAACACCACCCAGCAGCCGGCACTGCAAAGTCTCAGCAACCGTGAAACGCGCGAGGCGCTGTTTTCGGCTGCCTGGCAGCGGGCTGAAAAGGGCGACGGCAACGATACTCGTGCGCTGATTGCCAACCTGGCAAGCATCCGCGCGCGTCAGGCGCAGCTGTTGGGATTCGCCAACTATGCTGACTGGAAGCTGCAGGATCAGATGGCAAAAACGCCGCAGGCCGCGCTCGATTTTATGCGTGAAATCGTGCCGGCCGCTACGGCACGTGCGCAACGTGAGGCGGCGGATATTCAGGCGGTTATCGATCGACAGGACGGTTTTCGCCTGCAGGCCTGGGACTGGCTGTTCTATGCCGAACAGGTGCGTAAAGCCAGCTACGATCTCGATGAAAACCAGATCAAACCCTACCTTGAGCTGAATAACGTGCTGGAAACCGGCGTGTTTTGGGCGGCAACCCAACTTTATGGCATTACCTTTAAGGCACGCAGCGATCTCCCGGTTTATCACCCCGACGTGCGCGTTTATGAAATTATCGATGTTAATGGCGACCCGATGGCGCTTTTCTATACCGACTATTTCAAACGAGACAACAAGGGGGGCGGCGCATGGATGAGTAATTTTGTCGATCAGTCCACTCTGCTCGGTACTCAGCCCGTTATTTATAACGTCTGTAACTACCCAAAACCGCTCGAAGGGCAGCCCGCGCTGCTCGCCTGGGATGACGTCATTACGCTGTTCCACGAGTTCGGCCATACGCTGCACGGTCTTTTCGCCAGGCAGCGTTACCCCTCGCTTTCCGGTACCGCCACGCCCAGAGATTTTGTTGAGTTTCCCTCCCAGCTTAATGAACACTGGGCCAGTGACCCCCAGGTGTTCAGCCATTTTGCCCGCCATTATCAAACCAGTGAGCCTATGCCCGCGGCCCTGCATGAAAAAATCATCAATGCCAGCAAATTCAATAAGGGTTACGACATGACCGAACTGCTGGCCGCTGCGCTGTTGGATATGCACTGGCATGGCCTCGCCGCTGACCAGCAGGAACAGGATGTCGTCGCTTTTGAACAGCAGGCGCTGGAAGCCGAGCAGATCGCACTGACGGCCGTCCCGCCACGCTACCGCTCCAGCTATTTTCAACATATCTGGGGGGGCGGCTATGCGGCCGGTTACTACGCCTATCTGTGGACGCAGATGCTGGCTGACGACGGTTTCAACTGGTTCAGCGAACACGGTGGCCTGACGCGTGAGAACGGCCAGCTTTTCCGCGATGCCATTCTTTCACGTGGCAA
>Ga0157358_1001090_pt1 | contig 11776 bp, 10 predicted proteins | sample AttcapACBM2_FD_111484 | JGI IMG/M metagenome (GOLD analysis project Ga0157358, IMG submission 111484) | Fungus gardens microbial communities from leaf cutter ant in Botucatu, State of São Paulo, Brazil - Atta capiguara ACBM2 | ecosystem: Host-associated > Fungi > Mycelium > Unclassified ...
GGCCATAGAAGCACCGTTCATAGTTGCTGTCAAGCAGATATCGATTGACGAACTCCAGAAGTCCATTTTGTAAGTGACTGAGTGGTCCATACACAAGGACTCGATTCCCAAAATACCCTGCCCGAAAGTCTAATTCAGAAGGGGTTTTCACAATCAAACCACACATAGACTGGAAGCATTCTTGATGATTACTTGATGATTAACTCTCAGGCACTATCACCATTTCTTATCCTGCGCCTGCTGGGAACAGTCGTCCTCATCTGAACTTAGATGACTATGCTCAACAGGAACGTCAAGGCTTTTGTGATTTCAAGATCAGGTTATGGGAGGCCAACATGGAACAAGTCCCATGATATAGATACACACTTCGATGCGCACAAACTGCACTATTGAGCGCGAAACTGCTGAGACTGTGTCTTCCGCATTCGCGAACCATGGCCGAGGATGAGATGTTCCGGAAAGCAATTCGGAAAGATGGACGTGTTGATCGATTGTGTAGCGCCCTTACGCTGACATTAAAAATCATATATTCACTGTGGTCGACTTAAGTGTTCAGTCTTTTTTTTTTAATTCAACAATTTATTACACGGGACGCGAAGGTAGACTGTGGTAGCTACGCAACGTAACTACTTACATACGAAAATGAGAGAAAGAAAGAAAGACAAAAAAGGAAAAGACAAAAAGAAAATGGAAAGAAAATGAAACCAAAGAGTAGAAAAATAGCAAAGTAAAACTAAGCTGAGATGCTATCCTGAAAGCAAAAGGCTTCAGAATTGAACTCTAAGAACAGTATATCCATGATAGATTCCCTACTAGGGTTCCAACACTTGGTGTATTGCAGACACCTCCTCGTTTTGATGGGGTAGTTACTAAAAGGACAAGCTATAGATTCTTTGGGGAAGAACCTGAGCCTGTATTCACCTATAGATGTGTGATTTGTGATCAATCTCGTGATCCATGCGCATAATGAATTTGAAAGGCCAAAGTGTTTCAGCCAAGCTCCTCCTTTTGTATACGTTGGACGAATGTGTTCTCCTTTGTCGTTGTTTAAGTCAAGGAAGTTTCTTCCTTTGTAATCGAAGGCTTGAAAAATCATCTGCCATCTGCGAATGATAGAATCACAATCTTCTTTTCTGCTGAACTCCCACAACATCCTACTTGGTAAGATATGATTGATTTTGATGTGTTTCAACTCATTGTCAACCAATACATGCGGAGACCATTTGATGCTGTCAGGACAGTCCCAAAATGAGATTGAATTGTGAGGATTTCTGTTGAAAAATTCCCTAAGACTCTTTGATATTGCAATCAAATGAATTTGATAGGGGTGAATTGAAGTGTCAAAAATCTGCTTCACAGCTGGGATAGCATCTGTGATGATGACTGTTTTTGAGGCATCATGTAATTTTGTAGCTTTGTCTATTCTGCATCCAATGGCAAAGAGTTCAGCTTCTGTGAAGTTGATGTTCATTGTATGATAGACATATTTGTTGATGATGCTATGGCCCTTTCAAATGTGAGATACTAAGGTGGCTACATTGTTTTTGACACTTGCATCTGTGATGATAAGTATAGTGTTTTGATTATTGAGAGAATCTTTATAGACATTATCAAGTCTATTACAGTGAGTTCTTAATGTGTCTGTGTCTTTGTGATTAATATGTCTTTGTGATTAACTGAAGTGAAAGAAAATCAATCAGAAAAAGATTGTTAATGTCTATAATAGGGCTTCTGATTTTTGCCCATTGCTTAGGTGTGAGGAGAGATATTGCTATATGATGAGATGTGGTCTTCTTGAAGTGTTGGTCATTGAGTAATGAAATAATGGCATGTTGTTTGGAAAGAGATGTTATGTACAGCTATAACTGACCAATGATTTTATCAAGGTGAAACTAAATTGGAATGAGGCTAGCTATAGCCTCAACATCCCAAGTAGAAAAGGCATGGAATACTTCTATAATCCATAAGGCTACTCTTCTTTGTATTTTCTTGAGTTCCTTGAGCAAATGAAATAATAGTGCTCCTTTGAAATACCACAACTATGAACCATATAAGACAATGGATAAGACATAAGTCCTGTATAAGAGTTATTTGTGTATAGGAGATAATCCTTTATTTGAGTTTCCCAATATTGAAGAAGAAACCAAGGTATTTCTATGTATCTTTCAGATAGAGTAGAGAATCTTCCAATGAACAGAGGTCTAAAGAAGAAGAATAAATATTTTTTGTTAACCTTGAAAAGTAGAAGACTTCTGAATTGCCATACTTGATGATGAGGCCAAACTGGGTAAAAACAGACAAAATAATATTATATCTGCAAAAGAGGTTCATGTTTGACTTTTTATAGCTTTTCTCTTGAGAAATAAGGAGATCATTATCTACAAAGAAGAGGATGGAAATTGGAATAAGAAGTAAAAGAGATTTAGTTCTTTTTTCGAAAATGTGAAAATGGGAGCAATATAAATAGCAGAAAGAATGGGAGAAAGAACAGAACCTTGACCTACACCTATATTAGCTTTAAAGAAAGGTAAAACAAAACTGTTCTATACATATTGCATTTGTCTGTTAATTAAATAATCAGAAAAAAGGAAGAAATTCAAAAATCAAAACCAGCTTTATTCAAAATCAGCAGAAGAAGTTGGTGATTAAGAAAAGAAAAAAATTAAGTAATATCAAAGACAGTAGTGCTTGTATAAAGGTTTCTGAGCCATCTTATATATATAAGTTTGAAACAATAGAGTAGACCTGAATTCTATTGCTAATGACTTTTTTAATCAACTTTCCAACTGTATTGAGAAGAACTATAGGCCAGAAAGTTTTAGAAGTATTGTATGAAGATTTATTTGGCTTCAGAATGATAATTGATATTGACTTCTTGAAATGAGATGGTGAATAGTTAAGATTGATGTAAGAATTAGCAATGTTGACAAAGTTCATGATGTATTTGTTATCTTTGATTAATATTTTCAAGTGGCTCCATAAGATGTGGTCAGGGCCTGAGATAGATAAGTTATTACATTTACTAATAACATTAATGAATTTTACTTTGGGGAAAGGAGACCATTCCATATTTGGATACAACAGAACCTCTTCCAAAAAACATAGACTTATAGGTCTATTTTGAGCTATATTATAAGATTGATGGAACATTTGCCATAATTCTTTTAATTTATTGCATAGATGACTATTGTACTTAATTGCTTCAATAGCCAGTAGTTTGTATTTTTTGACCTAATTTATTAGGTCTCATAGCCTTATATTGGTCATTACAATTTCTTGAATTTTGTTATCAAGAAAAGTGTATTCAGCTATTTTGACAGTATTCTTATACTTGGTCCAATTTGATATTCTTCTAGATGTCTGATACAATAATAGATTTCTGCTACATTCATCATTCCACCAAGCTTAGTAATATGCATCTATCTGGCATGTTCATACTAGAGTTTTTTATTATAAGATGAAAGAGTAAACAGACTTTAGTAAGATAAGATATAGATAGAACAGTAGTTATATTATTAGTCTATGATGAGAGAGAGAAGGCACATGACATTACATCATAAGGCCTAGAGTAGTCTAAAGCAGTCTGGAAGGACTTAGGGTCTAGAAGGATTGGGAAGAGTCTAGAGATAGAGTGATGTCAAGGAACATGTTAACAGCATGGCTTCCTCATGGTGTACACATGGTGCACACATGGACAATGGAGATTAAGAGTAGGGTTGAGGATATGACATCAGAGCATATGTATATAGCATGCTAGCCTTGAGATAGACATATAGTGGATGAGTAATAGGACATAAGGACAGGACATAGACATTAGAGTAGGTATAGAGAAGTCATAGTATGGACCAAGGACACTTATATAAATAGTCAGTAGAATAATGTTGTGGTTCTCTGTTGAGTTTTCTTGTGAATTACACAACTCATGTTCCCTACTAGATGTCCACCTTGAAATTTACTTGTAGTGCTGCTATTGGACATTGGTCTAGTGGTTGCCACAACATTCTTCTGCAAAAGAAGTGAATTTTTTAACTATTTCTTCTAAAGTCTCATAACTATGAATGTTGATTATATCAATGTTTCCTACTCTGCTCTTCAGATAGTTTACAAATTTCTTTTCTTCTTTACTATTTTAGATGATAGCTAGTTTTTTCTCTTGAATAAATCTTTCCTCAATAATAATATAAACTGATAAAAAAGCATGGTCAGATGGACCTCAAAGGTCAGGTAAAATGAAATGATTGTTTAATTCCTCTAAAATAGAACAAAGAAACATGAGATCAAAAACTGAATTTGAATCTCAAATATTATCAGCATATCTTGTGGGAACTTTGTTGACTGGAGTTGAAAGTTCTAGATTGAAACTGTCAGCTATTTCCTTTAAGGAGTCAGTGTAGTTAGAATGATGAGGAAATGAAGCATCCCATTTATTGTCTCTTATATTGAAATATTCTGTTATAATCAAGACATTATTCAAATTTACCTTAGTATTTTTGAGGTACTTTCAGGTAGATTGATGGTCATCTGAATATACATTGATAAGAAGAAATGTGATCTGGTGAGTCTGACATTGATATAAGTGAGAACTCTTGAGTACTTGTTCTCATTATTAGAGTTTTGGGTAAATAAAGTCTATAATAGGTGATTGGGAGCTTCTATAATTTCCTCACCTTCTTCAGAAAAAGCATAAGGAATGTGTTGAAGAATAGACCATGGAGATTCCTGAATAAATAAAATGTCATAGTCTTTGTAATTTTTCAAAAGAATGTCAGTAAGCAATTTGATCTGAACATTTTGTATATATAATATTTTTATGGATTTAAGAATCATTGGTTGTTGCTGCCTACAGATGAGTGAATTGAGTTAGCTCTGATTTCTCAAAGCTCTTGGGATTTCTTGTTGTGCCAATTGTGATTGAACCTGTATCTTTAAAATGGGCATAGATTGCTGTCTAGTGGTAAATGTCTTTGTAATTAATATATTTGAAGCTATGTGAGCAAGATTTTTCTTTGAGGGTTTTGAGTCAGAGAGGGTTGATCTTGAAATTGGCTTTGTAATACCATACTATATCTCTATGGTATTTGATCTTGTGAGATCTGTTATATTTTTGACATTTAGACCTATAAATACAATATCAGAATGTAGTATGTTCCCATTTCTAGCAGTTTTATACATTGGAGGATACTAGGATTCATATTAGTACCTCTGATCATGGTAATATATTAGCCAATTTTAAAGCATCTGTTAATTAGTATTTTTCCTTTTGTATTGTTTTAGTAATTTCAAATATTGGTCTAGATAACAACTATATCAGATTTGGGAGATATCTTGATAACATATGGTCAGAAAGCTAGGACAATATTATTAAAAATGTAAGAGGTTTCAATAATTCTTTCAATGATGTCAGAAGTCAAAAAAATATTAGTATTCTCTACAAAGTACAAAATACCTAAGATTTTCAAGTATGATTTTGATTGTGGAAGCCTAGGGCTCATTATGTTACTTGAATCAACATCATTCAAGTTCTTCATATATTCTTTAACAATGTTCAAGTCTGAGATTACTACAACTTGGTTAGTTGTAATAATAATACCTTTGTTATCAGACCTAATAAAATCAACAACCACTTCTAATTTGATGCCTTTGAGAAATCTGTTGATGTTAATGACATGAACATTTGATCAAGCCATTACTCTTTCAGCATTATTAGAGCTCATAGGAATGATTATCTGTTTGCACAAGAAACCTTTGGTTATCATGTTGAGCTCAGGTTTCCCTTTGTTGTCTAAGTTATTGATGATCTTGTGGATTTCTAAGATCTTGTTAGAAGAAAGTTTGGGGAAGGAATCCTTGATTTTGATAATCTCATTGATGTTTTCTTTCAAGACCTAAGTATATGATTTAGGCTTTGACATTTGATCTTCTTTGTAAAATTTAGATTTTACCAAGATAAATTTGTTAGGTCTAGAAAGAATAGGTGGAAAAATCCTGGAGATGTTAGTAGGTTTATCTTTACCTTTTCTCTGGTTTGAATTAATAGTAGGTTTTCTGTTGAACTGTAAGAAAACATATTAATAAAGAAATTTCTTGTCTTTGTTGGCTTCTAATTTGTCCTAATCCAATTCATAGATGGATGAAAGAAAGTCTTATGCTGTATATCCAAATTCAGTAATCTGAGGAATATCCTCAGTAGTTTTATTTTCTAGTTTTTATTGTCTAATGAAAGCTGCTATTCTGTGGAGTGAGCATATGATATTTTTAGCATCACCTTCCAAGTATTTGTTCATGTTAAAGATTGAGATAGGACAAAAGTTACCATCTAATAATTGACTATCTGTAAGTTGGTTGGCTGTATAAAGAATAGTTAAAGGCTCAAAGTCTTATGTAGGATGTGAGTTGTTAGATACAGTCTCAAGGAGAGCATGATTTGAGTCTAAAATTGGTGCCTGGTTAGTAGAATCATCCTCTTCTTCTATGCCACAACTAAAGAAGAAAGGAGTGAGCTGGAAATTTTTATTTTTCATCTAGTTAGCCTATGTAGGACTGTTTGCAAAAGCTTTGACTCTATTTGCATATACTACTAATGACATGTCAAAATGTGTGGAAAACTCTCTGGAACTATTAGCATTGTTGTTAAGAGATTTACTTTTAGAAGTATCTATTTTGATATCTATAAGTCAGAAGTTTACTCAATAGAAGGTTAATAACAAAAGAAAACAATGTATTTGCTGAATTTCTTTTGGATACTACTATATGAGATAGTGATATGAAAGAGAGAAGTGATCTGGTCAGAGTTGTGAATAATAGACTTGGCTTTATTTTATTTTTTCTCATTTTTCTTAATTTTATTTTTGGTTTTATTTTTCTTATTATGGATTTAGGTAAAGGGTGTGGTGTGATATCACATGTGATGGAGACATGACATATGTCACATTTACAGTCACACAATCATATGACACAAAGAAGATTATAGAAGGTTCTAGAATAGATAATATCATATAGCATAGCAATAATATGTTGATCTTATAGAAAACACATGTACTTTAGGGTAGGTCAGTTGTAGTGTATGCACAGACCATAGTCTGTAGTATATAAAGTAGACTATCCTATAATTAGGACTCTATTGAGTTTTTTTGTGTTACTTAATACAAAAGTCATCTTTTATCTTTAACTCAAAAGACTTAAGTTATAACAATATTGGCCTTATAAAGTGCACATGTACTTGAGAGTAGGTTAGTTATATTGTGTACATGAACCATTGTCTGTAGTATATAAGATACTACAGATAGATTAGTTTATACTTGGAATTCTAGTAAGTTTTCTTGTATCACTTAATATAAGAGTTGTTTTTTTATTTTTACTCAAGATTCTAAGTTATAACAACATTACTACAACAGTGAACATTACACTATATAATGAGCTTCTATGAAAAATATAGTAAATAGATTGCAAAACTTTTTCAAAGCTTTTAACAACACTATTTATTCTAGATAATATACTTTAAAGATACTTCTCAAGTCAAACTTTACAACTGAAGATACTAACTGACACTTACCTCACCAGTCTTTTCTAGGCTGCTAGAACTCTCTGAAACTTTCCTGAAAGTAATAGTAGATACTAACAATACCTACTTGATAAAATAGAAGTTTAAATTACTCTCAAGTAGAGGAATTTGGATGGAGGTTCTCTCTTTTACTTCTTTCTACTTGTGGCTTATGTATTAGTCTAAAATATATAAAAAGTAGAACTGGATAATAGAGACTAAGACCATAAAGAAGCTCTCTGAGGTCTTACAAGCACATGATTGTTACTTCATTTGCAATCTAACATTAAACCAATAATCACTTTTTACTTATGAGTATCTATTCTATTTTTTTACTATTTCCATAGGTTGCTCCTACTTGCAAAGCCATTTTGAACTTCATTAGCTTTCAATCTAACATGTTTCTATCTTATCTAAATTTTCAAACATTCATGACTATATAAAGTGTTCTTATGAGTACTTGCACTTTGTAGTTAGTCTTTTGCAAGTATAATGGTATTTCTTATCTTTAAAGATCCTGTCTTTCTGATATCTGGTTTGATTAATAGCTATCATGCTATTCCTCAAGTAGATTCTCACTTATGAGAACCTAAGGCATTATCTAAAAAATCTTTTTACTAATGCCTTTAAAGAGATCTTACATGCTTAAAATCCCTATGAGAGTATATGCTTTTATGAAAAAGTATTTTCCAGCATAACAATGGTAGTATTATTCTTATATACATCCATTCATAACATGTCTTCTATAATGTTGTTATTCCTTTATATATAACTTGTCTTCCATAGCAATGTTATCCTTCTGTTAAAACTCCACAAGTACTCTATTACAACTTAAAACTCAAATTTAAGTTAAAGGAAGAATCTTGTATCAGATTAATAAGAGAACTCAATAAAGTTTTTAGTATAGATTGTCTACTTTATATATACTAGCTAATAGTCTGTGCACGACTGTCACTAACCTACTTTAAAAACTATATATACTATATAAGGTCAACATACTATTAATGTGTTATTATCACATCCTGTTCTGACCACATCTGTTTTAACTCATAGATAATATCTCTTCCCTTATCTATACTTCCTGATCTCTTCTCTCTCTTAAAATCATTAGTAAACCAGAATAAATTGCTCAACAGTCTCTATTTCAGATAACTACCATAGATAGCATATCTAGTATATAATCTGGTAGTTTACACTGTCTTAGCTTATTCTGAAAATCAACTAAAACTAATACTCTCTTCTAGCATTGGTAATGACACATTTTCCTATCCATTAGTGGTTCTAACTTACTAAATTCTCCAAGTCCACTTTTGAAATATGCAACTAACATAGCTAGTAGAGATGCAGCATATAAGCTAAAGCCAAAGGTTATTCTAATTTATCTTCCATATTCTCAGATAATATACTAAATAACTTATTTGGACTTCCAAGATACCTTAATAGATCTCAGATAATGAGGTGTGAACTATATATAATAGTTATATGAAATTCATATAATTGTGTGATCATGGCTGTAATATCTTGTCACAGAAGTTTGTAGCAGTTGTAATATTATGCTATAACTCTAGCCATCATGACATATTTGAATGCTTATATTTTATTTTGATTTGATTTTTCTTTCCAGTTTCTTTTATTTCTTGGATAATGAAGAATGATGTCAAGATACATATCTAAAGCATATTTACCTCATGGTGTACACATAGTATACTTATAGTTGATATATGGATATTAGAATAGAGTTATTTATCATTAGCATTGACTATATGTTAGTAATATATATAATGTAGGAATACATTGGGAACTCTTTGTCAAGTTTTCTTGAGATTCCCATGAGATTCTCATTTTGTAAGACTACTTAGTATACTATTCATTGTTTTGATTAGTGGTTGCCACAACACTAGCTCTAAGTTCTAATAATAAAAATAAAATAAAAAGGAAAAGAAAAATGAGAGAGAAATAAGATAAAAACAAAATCCACTGTCTTTAGCTCTAACATTATCTTCTCTTCAAGGTTTATCCTCTAGAGAAACTGACTTTCATTTTCACTAGTTTTTCTCAAGCTTTTTTAAATATTTCTCCTTAAATTTTCCATTATTCTATCTATATAATATTTTTACTATATATTTTATGTTAGATTGACTGAACAAAGTCTGTGAAGCTCTAGCAGATTTTGTATCTTTAGGAGAACCTAAGTACTATTGTCTATAAAAATAACAAAACAAAGTATATTTTTAGGAAAATCTAAGAGAACAAAATAAGATCTCTTGAAGATAGTGATGACCATAAGTACTTTACCCTCTATTCTAATCTAGTGGAACAGCCATGAGGTAAGCAGGAAATAATAACAAACAGGTAACTAGAAATTTTAATAGGAATATCCAGAAAATTGCCTAGATAGGCAGAAAGTATAGAGTAATAATAATAGAATTTGTAGTTGCAAATATGGCTTAGAGCAGGGTTCTTAATAGTCATCAAACATAGCAGACTTTCAGTAGGATTCAGAGTGGATTGCAAATACTACAGACTTGCTGTGGAGTTTTGAGCTAGCTATAAAAGAAAGTTATATCTTCTTATACTTTGCTAGTAACTTTCCTCTCCTGAAATTTTACTCTCTTACTATATCTAATTTTTCTTGTTTTCTAACTTCTGCACTTAGCTTTCTCTCAAACTCTGTCATCACTTTTTTTATATTTTCTAAGTCTTCCTCTCTCTTCTATGTATAGTACTCTGCTATAAACCTCTTCTATCATACTAAATACTTTACTACTTACTACTTCTTGTATTTTTCATTTAAACAATATTTTTTCAACTTTTCATTCTTCAACTCTCTCTACTTCCATTAGTTTTTCTTCCTTTACTTTTTACTTTCTACTTCTCTACTAGTTTTCTATATCTTACTACTTAACTAACATTTACTACCAAATGAATTCTCATCAAAGTCAGCAGCCTTAGTTTGACTACATTAGTAGATACCACTTCTTTAATGATATATGGGCCAACATATTGGTTTACTAGTTTTCTTGCCAGTCTTTTCTTAAACACCAAATGTTTCATACTTAACATTATTTTGTTACTCTTCTTCCATACTTCTGCTTCTTTTCTTTTCTTGTCTGCTTGCCTTTTCACTTTCTCTTATGCTTTTTTTAACACCACTCCAACTTTGTCTTGAATTTTCTTCATTCTCTTTGTAAAATCCATTGTCTTTTTTACATTTAATGTCTGCTCCCACCCTTAGCTCTCTACTATAATTTGCTATAAATGGTGATACTTTTGTCACTAAATGTATTTTATTGTTAACCACAAATTCTGCTGTTACTAACTATTCTGGCCAATCTCTTTGTATATGATTCACAAAAAACTGTAAATACTATTCCAGCTCTTAGTTCATACATTCCATTTGTCCATCTACTTGTGGGTAGAATAATATTGACAACTTAATTTTAATTCTCAATATTCTATTAAACTTCTTAATTGACTCAGCCACAAATTGAGGTTCTTGATCTAAAATCACAATCTCTGGAAACTTATATAACTTCTATATATTGTTTTTAAACAATATTGTTAATTCCTCTACTGTTGTTTTTTTTATTATTGTTACAAAATGAGCTATCTTGAACAATCTATTACATACCACTAAGATTATGTCCTTTTCTACTACTAATGGTAACTTTGTAATAAAGTTAACTACTAAATACATTTATGATTCTCTTGCACCTTATTTGTCATCAGTTTTCCCACTAGTACTTTTATATAGATCTTTATCTTCTGGCATAAATTATATTTATTCATATATTTTCCTGCATTTTTTATTACTCTTGGCCACTAATAGCTCCTTGTTACCAAATCCATCATTGTTACAAACTTAAGACCTTAGAGTTGGTCAAAAGAAGGAACCTTGTATTAGGGTTAACACAAGAGAACTTAATAGAAAACTCTGTACAGGATTGTCTACCTTATATACCCAAACCTCATAGTCTGTGTTAACTACTTCTAGCCTACCCTAAACAGCCATGTGTTTGCCTTAAGTTCAACATATGTTTTACACATTGTATAACATTATCTTTCCAGAACCTTTTATGTCTTTCCATACATCTTGTGATTTGTAACCATATCATTTGATATGACTGTATAGTCTTGTCATTCTAATCCTAACCCTAAGTTTCTAAAAATGGAAAAATGGAAAATAAATCAAAAATAAAATGAAAATAGAATAAAAAAGAAAAGAAAAATAAATTA
>Ga0157358_1001091_pt1 | contig 11775 bp, 3 predicted proteins | sample AttcapACBM2_FD_111484 | JGI IMG/M metagenome (GOLD analysis project Ga0157358, IMG submission 111484) | Fungus gardens microbial communities from leaf cutter ant in Botucatu, State of São Paulo, Brazil - Atta capiguara ACBM2 | ecosystem: Host-associated > Fungi > Mycelium > Unclassified ...
ATTATTCTTATTGATACTACTCATCATTATCTCCTTATACTGAACCTCTAAAATACCACTAAGTTCAAGTATCACAACCAGTGAGTAGCTTATTTGTGATAGAGTAGATTAGTTTTAGTGTATATACAGATTATGGTCTGTAGTATATAAGGTAGATCCATTTGTACTTGAAACTCTATTGAGTTCTCTTGTGTTACTTAATACAAGAGTTGTCTTTTGTTCTATTACTTAAACTTAAGTTATAACAAGTAAGTTTTCTTATAAGAACTTGATAAAGTTCCTAGTACAAACTAGTCTATCTTATATATTACATAATATAGTTTGTGTATACACTATAATGAATCTACTTTATAATGAAGTCCATAAACTATCTATAAGATTAATATGCTATAACTATATTGTAGATATTATTTATTTTAGAATCTTTTATAATTGGTTTTATAATTATATGATATTATAATTATAAAAAACCTATGGTATATGTGACTATTATGTGTGATATTATATTATAACCTCTTAAATAAGAAAATAAAATAGAAAAATAAAGGAAAGATAAAATAAAAGTATATTATATACTCAACTAGCAACATTTGCTATCTATTCTAGATAACTATTATAGACTTCATTCAACTTGTATCTTTACAACTAGTAGACCAATTCTCACAAATAAGTATAAAAGTAACAATGAATTACTGGGATATTAGACTATTAGTAATTATAAATTTCATCAGCTATTATCTCTAGAATAGTTAGATAAATTTGCATGATCTAACTTGTATTGGAAAGTACTCATTAAACTGTCACTAGTAATATATGATATATTGTATAGCAACCAATACTTACAGAGATGTAAGCATATTAATATAGTGATATAATTAGTTATCTATTAAAATTAGTCTAACAGCTGTTATAATAGCTGTTAGCCTTATCAGATAGAAATAGTGAGTAGTAATTATATAATAGCAGTAGCTTGCATATAGACCATTATTTTTTTGTGTATAAACTTATATATCTAAGTGTTGGATTTTAGATTTAATAATATCAATCATCAATTATCATCAATTATCTTTGTTTATATTATTATTATTCTCTTGAAATTCTGAATTATTCTTTAATTTCTAAGAATTTACCTAAGGTTCAAATATTACAATTAACTAAGTAGCTCATTTTGTAATAATAATGACTAATATATATATAACAAGTATTCTTTTCTAATATGAATTATCTCTGTATTTTAGCTACTGATTACTTCACAAATAAGCCATCTCTATTTCATAACAAACTTTATAAACTTTCTAATGATAATCCTCTCAGTAACTGATAAAATCAGAGTATAAATCAGTTCTCTTATTCTTAGAAATCAATACCTATGTTATAACTTAAGTCTCAAAGACAAGATAAAAGACATACTCTTATATTAATATAAGAGAACTCAATAGAGTTTCTATTATAAGCTAGTCTATTTTATATATACTACAGACCATAGACTTAGTCTGTATACATACTACAACTAACTTATCACAAAATGAACTACTCACTTGTTTGTGATCAATACAGATATCAATGATAAAAAGATAAAAATTGATATTGTTAAGTCTAAAGTTTAATTCTCAGACATAAAAGTATTTATACAAAATAGTAATAATTTGTGTGCAAGTTGTTTCCATCACATAATCAAAACTCATATCTTATGGGGCTGTTATCTGTCATAGCAAATGTTAGGCTAATTTTAAAAGATAACTAATTATGTCACTACATTAATATGCTTGTATCTTTACAAATACTGATCTTTATATTATATATGATATATCATTAGAGATAGTTTGATGAGCACTTTCTAATACAAGTTTGATCATGGAAATCCATTCAGTTGTTCTAGAGATAATAGCCAATGAAACTTATAGTTACTAATAGTCTGATATCTTAGTAATCTATTGTTTTGTATATCTCTTATTTAAGACTTTCCAATACAACTTGGTTTATGAGAATCAGTTTACTAGTTGTGAAGATATAAGTTAATGAAGTTTGTGATATAATCTATTATTATGACTTAAGTCTCAGAAATAAGATGAAATCATACTCTTATATTGAGTAATACAAGAAAACTCAATAGTTTCTAAGTAAAATATATCTATCTTATATATATCAGGCTGTTTGCCTATGTTCTACTAAACTTAGCCTACCCTAAAGAACATGCATGTTACATACCATTGACATGTAGTATCAGAGTTGAAGATAGTGAACTCTATTTTATTTTTATTTTATTTCTTATTTTTATTTTATTTTCCATATATTTTGAACTTAAGATTAGAGGTTAGCATAACATTACACATGACTGTCACAAACTGTCACACAGCGTTACATGGTGTCATACATTGGTCATATGTTACATGTTACATAGAAGGACAAAGAAGATTCTGAAACAATAATATTATCTTATATATTAATAGTATATATGTATGGTTTTTAGAATAGGCTAGGTGTAGTATAGTATGAACTATTAGTCTAATATATATAAGGTAGATGACTTTGTACTTAGAACTCCATTGAGTTCTCTTGTGTAAACCCTATATAAGATTTCTCTTTTGACTTATTACTGAGACTTAAGTTATAATATATAATATGATATTATTCTCTATATTCTTTTATGTTATTTTATGTGTCACATGATCATGTGATATGTGACTGTGACATATGTGATCATCCTGTGACAGGTGTCATGTATTTATCATACTTTGTAACTTATGTAATCATTATACATGATATTATACTATATATTTTGTTTAAGTTTAAAATAAAGAAAAATACCAAGTCTATTGTTCACAACTCTAACACCTATCCTAAAGTTTATATGCTTTCTATAAGACTAATATGCTATTGCTATACTATATAATATTACTTACTTCAGAGCTTTCTATGATCTTCTTTATATCATATGATTGTGTAACCTGTGATTGTGACATGTGACATCACATCAAGAAATCAAAAATAAAAATATAAAATAAAAAAAATAAAATATAAAATAAAGCCAAGTTTATTGTTTACAAATCTAACAATCTGTATTCAAGGCCAATACTTATGTTGTATGATTTTCTAGTATTATAAATAATTCTACCTTATGTTTTATAGATGTTTATCTCATATTAAACATATCTTAAACATATATAAGAACTGTTTCATCTTATGATTCATAACTACTATATCTTGTGATTTCCTTATATTGTATTAGTCAGCACCTCATGTAATAGTAGAGGCTTTCTCATGTTTCTCTCATAATTTTCCCATTGTTTTTTCAAGAATATCTTTACTTTTTCTTATGGTCAATAGAATATGATCTTATATCTTTATGCTTTATCAATTGATCATCTTCTTTACTTTTACTCAAGTCTTTGCCTAAGTTGTAATCTGAGCAAAGCTTAGAATTGTAACATCTAGTCTGATAATCAACTTAGGTTAAGTTCTATACTTATCCTTTTTTAAACTATAGAATCTTATCCTCATAATTTATGACCACACAACAAATAAGTTAGGTGTAACACTCAAAGTTAAAGCCAAGGTTGTTATCCATATCACATATACATTCTGGATTGCTTACTCCTTACTTACAGATAAGTATCCTCAATGAATCCATCTTCTATGCAATATCTATGAATCCACCAAATAAGTGTGAATCACTTTCTCAAGTCCAATATTTACAATTTTTACCTTTTTTTTAAGGTTTCTTCTTCAGAGAAACAGACTTTACCTCTTCCAATTCTTTTCTAACTTTCTTAAATATTTTTTCACAAAATTTCCATCTATACAACATCTTCATTGTATACTTTACTGGTAACTCTTTTCTTCTAAAGTCCTTTGTTTCTGCCATCTCTAATTTTTTCTTGCTTTCTCACTTCCATAATTATTCTTTTTTTAAACTCTGCTACTGCTTCTTTTTGCATTCTCTAAATTCTTCTTTTCCCATATGTTTTGTAAACCTCTTTCAACATACTAAGTACTTCACTACTCCTTATATTCTTCTTTGATTAAGTATTTTCTCCACTTTCCACTCTTCTACATCTTCTACTTTTATTGGTTTCAACTTCTCTACCTTCTGCTTCTCTATTGGTTTTCTATACCTCACTATTTAACTAGTGTTTATTATTCTTATTGAGACTGGTAGCCTTAGTTTAACTGTATTAGCTAATATTACTTCTTTCACAGTATATGGTCTAACATATTGTTCTGTCAGCTTTTTTGCTAGTCTTTTCTTGAACATTAGGTTATTTGTACTCAACATCATCTGGTCCATACTTTTATCTCTTGTTTACTTGTTTCTTTACCTCCTTCTGTGCTCTCTTCAAATGCTATTTGCTAGGAACACAGTATGAAGTGCTTATACAACACTAGCTAGATGTTAAAGCTAAGCTTAACATTATGCACTTTTAGTATAACTAGTTCAGTGGCTGGTCTGTTTCTAACACTATTTGTCATAAACTAATTTCCAAGACTTCTGAGATATCCACTTTCTAATCTTGGATAAGACTCTAATTGTTAGGGCAACTAAGCAAAGACTGCAGTAATATAGTGGAGATTACAACTTCAATGAAATTCTAAGTATATTAGAATATATGATAGAAAAGGTATACCTTCAAGGAAATTCTAAGAGAATAGAATAGAGTATTCTTAAAAGCAGTAGCTTATAAGGTGAAAGACTACAGAGTTGGCTCAGAGATATACTGAGTATGGAAACTATACAAAGAGTGTAGTGATGAAAACTTCACAGAACAACCTTGGCTTCAGCTTATGTGCTATACTATCTGTCTACCATATGGTTACAATTTTAGAAGATAAAACAAAGTCTGAAGAAAATGAGTACTGATATAGTGGGTTACTGTAGAATACTAGGGCTCAAGTTCACTTAAATAATTGATTATCAAACTAGTGAATTACAGTGTAACTACTAGTCTTATATACAAGTAGAAATAATAGGAAATACTTGGGAGTTTTAGAGTACAGTCCCAAGCAGAGTTTTTAGTGATAAGATACTAAAAGGGGTCAATAGAAGAACTTCACTATGGAAGGCTGAGTTTGATGGGAGTATTTCTATTGTGGAAAACTAAGTACTTGATGAGTTTTAAATTGATTGTATCACTACCATAGAAGCATACTGCAGAAAATATGGCTATTATAGAAGACAGGCTTTTGTCAGAGATTGAGAAGACATCACCACTGTGAAGAATAATCTTTAGAATGAATAAACTTAGAATATGACATAGCTACCATAAGTACTTCTATGGTACATACTAATCAAGTGAAATAGTTATGATATAAGTAGAGAATGATAGAGACTAGATAGCTAGAAACCTTGATAGAAATATCTGGAAGGTTGCTTAAATAAGAGAAGCATGGAGAGATGATAAGAGAACTGGTGGTAGTAAGTGTGACTCAGAGTATTACAAACTTAAGATCTTAGAGTGAATCAAAAATAAGAATCTTGTATTGGGTTAACATAAAAGAACTTGATAGAGAACTCTGTACAAGATTGTCTACCTTATATATCTAGACTAATGGTCTATACTACTACTACAATTAGCCTATTCTAAATAACCATGTGTTTAACATATTATATGATATCATCTTCTTCCAGAATCTTTTACAATGTTCTATGTGACATGTGACCATATCTGTGACCTGTGACTAATCTGTGACCATCATACTAACCCTAACTCTAAGTTTAAGAAATAAAATAAAATGAAAATGAAAAATAAAATAGAAATGAGAAAAATAAAGTCTATTATTTACAATTCTGATACAGAGTTATAGTATCACAAGCTTTCATTGGAGTTCTTATTAGTTATCAAGCACTATAGACTTTGTACAAAATTCTATTTGGATAACAAATACTATAGAATTTTAGAATAGTTTAGAGCTTGTTGTACAAAAGTGTTGGATCCTTTTATACTAACTAACTAATTTTAGATATACTTCTATACTTTAGCTATAGTTACAACTATAGAATTTAGTATTTAAGATTAAGTAGATACTATGTAGTACTTTAGTCTTGTGTCAAGCATGGTTCACACCAGGAGATGAAAGTATACAGAGTTAGCTTGAAAATGCACAAAGTATATAAACTTTGTAAAAAGAGCTTAATAATACAGACTTGTAAAATGATCTTAGCTTCAGCTTATATGCTGTACTATTTGTTTGCTATATAGTCACAACTTTAGAGAAATAGATAAAGTCCAAGATGAAAGTGAGTACTAATTAGATATATTGCCATTAAACACCAGGGATCAAGTTCAATAAGAGTTATCTTCATTAATTATCATATTAGCAAATTATAGTGTAACTATTAGTCTTATATATACATTGGATGTATAGAAAATGCTCAGGGTTTCAGTATATCACCCCAAGCAAAAGTTTCAGTAGTGAGACACTAATAGAAGTAAGATAGGAGAATTCTGCTATAAAAGACTGAGTTTAATAGAAGTATTCCTATTATAGAAGACTGGATATCCAGATTGGTGCATTACCACCATAGGAACATGTTGCAAGAAGAGTAGACATTATGAAAGACAGGCTTGTCTTATAAATATTATAATAAACAGTATTGCTACAAGGACATATCTTCAGAATAGATAGACTTAACATATGACATCTTGTAATCAAACTCTAGTAATCTACTTTTGTTTCTAGCTATCTTCTATATTTGTTCTTCATCTGAAATTAGAACCACATGACAAGTAGTTGGTATAACAATTGTTATAGTCTGAACTTTAATCTGTATCTGTTTCTAATATAAATAAAGTTTAATTCATATCTAAGTTATATTTTTTTTCTATAAAGATGATATTCATCTATTCTGAGTAATATCCTTTTATATAGCTTAGATAATGAGTACTATTATCATAAAGGAGAATATAACCTAGAAATGATGAGTTTTACCTATTATATATTATGATTCAAGACTCAAAGAAATTAAGAAAGAAATCTTGTATTAAAGTTAACATAAGAGAACTCAATAGAGTTCCAAGTACAAAAGTGTCTATCTTATATATGTTAGACTGCTGGTCTATACTATACTAATATTAGCCTACTCTAAAAACTATATGTATTACATATGGTTAATATGTGGGATGACATTATTGTTCTAGAACCTTTTATATTTTTCTATAACATGTGATCTTATGACTGTGACATGTGACCAATTTGTGACACCATGGCATATTATGTAACAGTTTGTAATAATTATATATAATATTATACTAACTTTTAATTCTAAGTGAAAAATAAAAAATGAGAAATAAAATAAAGATAAAAATAGGTCCATTGTCTTCAATTCTGACATTATATTCTTTTTTACCAAAAGTTAGCCTCTATTAAAATCTGAGAGATAATTTTCCTTATAAAGTTTATACTTTATTTCTATTCTAAGTTATATTTCTTTCCATAAAGATAATACTCTAACTCTATAAGTATTTTGTCTTTTATAATAGAGTTTACTCCTATTTATATCTAAACTCTGTCTCTATAAAAACATAAATCAATTCTATTCAAATCTGGTTATTTATGTCATGATATGCTTGAATCTATATATTTTATTTTTATTTATTTGTTTCTTTTTAGGTCAATAAAAAGGAATATTAATATAGTTACATAATATATCACATCATGTGATATCATAGGTCTAGAAGATTATAAAAAGATCTAAAATAATAAAGTCAAAGAGTATAGCTATAATATATTCACTTTGTAGTTAAAGGATAATAAACTTATAAATGATATATATACTTTAGAGTAGTATTACAACTTTAAGACTCAGAGTTAAGTTAAAAGAAGAATCTTGTATAAGAATTATATAAGAGAACTTAATGGAGTTCCAAGTACAAAGTATCTACCTTATATACACTAAAATAATGGTCTATACTATACATATTCTTAAAAGTATATGTATTATATACTGTTATATGATATAACATCATTATTCTGGAATCTTCTTTATCTTTCTGTGATATGTGACAGATATGTGACACCATGCCATATTGTGTGATAGTTTGTGATAATTATATGTAATGTTATACTAACCCCAACTCTAAGTTCAAAATAAGAAAATAAAGTAAATAGAAAATAGAAAAGTAAAAAGAAATAAAAATAAATAAAGTCTATTGTCTTTAACTCTGACAAGCAGGGTTATATATTGCTAACATAGACTATGAAATATTAGTATATATAGAAATACATCAAAGACTTGTGATTTCCACAAGCAACTTAAGATTACTTAGTAATTTATTAACTGTGTTATAATTCTAAGCTTGGCTTAGGTTTTAAGATTTAAGTAAGAGTGAAGAAGATGATAAATTGCTAAAGCATAAGGATATAAGATTGTATCTACAACTATATATATTTAGTAGTTATGAAAAAAGAGAAGGATATCCTTAAGGAAAACAATGAGAGAAATATAAGGAAAATATACAAAGACTTCTATTACTATATGAGGTGCTAACTGATATAATATGAGGAATACAAAAGATACAGTAGTTATAAGTTATGAAGTAAAGTAAACTCTACATATATCTAAGTTATGTTATATATAAGACAAACATCTATTAAACATGAGGTAGTAATCATAACAAACTATTTATGTTAGTGTCAAAATCAAAGATGGTAAACTTATCCTTTTCCAGTTCTAGCTTCTTACTTAAAATTTACTTGGATTTTTCTATTTCTTTTTTCTATTTCTCTTTATCTCTTATTTCAGACTTAGAAGGAACAAGGTGATGTGACAATGTGTGACAACTGTCACAAAGATCACAGTCAAAGTCACAATGTTATAAAAGAGTAATGTCATACATCATACATAATATAATAACTTTATTTACATAGACTATCACAAATGAGCTACTTACTGGTTGTGATACTTGAACTTAGTGGTGTTTCAGAGGTTCAATATAAGAAGATAATGATAATAGGTGATGAGTAGTATCAACAGAAATAATTGATGTTGTTAAGTCTAAGGTCTAGTCTTCAAACACAGAAGTATATATAAAAGAGTGGTGGTCCATGTGCAAGCTGTTGCTATCACATGATCAAAACTCATATCTGATGGGAGCTGTCATCTGTCATAGCACCTGTCAGGCTAATTTTAGAAGGTAACTAATTATGTCACTACATTGATATGCTTGTATTTCTACCAATACTTATTGTTTTGAGATGTATTATGTATTACTGGAAACGGTTTGATGAGCACTTCCCAATGCAAGTTCAATTGTGTGAATTTGTCCAGCAGTTCATGAGATATTAGCAGAAGAAGCTTTTACAGCTACTGATGGTCTGATATTTCAGTTATTTGTTGTTGCTTTTATACATTCTGTATATGTGCAGATAGCCCTCATTTGGGGCTTTCCAGCACAACTTAGTTTGTGAAAATAGGTCCACTGGTTGCAGAGATACAAGCTGAATGAAGTAGACTATGTACTAGAGATATATAGAGTAGACATACCAGTACTAAGAACCTTACTGAGTTCTTTTGTGCTAAGTAATACAAGTTCCTTCTGTTGACTAAACTCTCAGTCTTAAGTTATAACAGTTAGTGGTTGCTATAACAGTTATGTTGTAGCAACTACTAGTCAAGATAGCCAATAAACTACTTAAGTAAACTTATAAGCAAAGTATCTCATGGAGATTACAAGAGAACTTGACAAGAAGTCCCTAATACATTCCTACACTATATATACTACTTACACATGGTCTATGCTAATGATAAATAACCCTATCCTAAGGTCTATATATCATCCATGAGTATACCATAAGGTTGACATGCTATAGACATGTACTTTGACATCATTCCTTTTAGTTCTTTCTACAATGTTTTAGACCTATGACATAGTTGTCATGTGATGCATCATGTGACTACAGTCACATGCCTCTTCATTATCCAAAGAAAAAGAAAAATCAAATTAAGAAAAATAGATAAAAAGAAAAGAAAATCAAAATAAAATATTAGAGTCCAAGTATACTATGACAAGTTATTTGTTGGAGCCAAATAAAGCCATTGACATCACTTAGAATAAAGACATCTCTAGTAGTCTTATTTTATCTTTACTTAAGCTTCATTATATTTTAAGTATATAAGGCTAGTAGTTACTCTGTAATAGCCAGCCTGATAATCAATTATAAAGTTAATATCTAACTCTATTTATCTATGATGTTAATAATAATATACTTACTCTTGTCATCATAACTTCTACTTAAATCTTTCTCTGAAATTGTAATCATATAACTAGTAGGAGATACAACATATAAGCTGAGGCCAAGGTTATTCAGAAGTCTATATTCACATATCATAAATAAGTCCAAGTACATTATCTAATTTTCTACAGATTTTTCCTATACAAGTGAAAATCTTAATAGTAATATATATAACTATGGTTATAAAATAGAATATGATAATTCAAAATAACATTATAAACATGTATGTATTAGAATAGAGTGGAACTTAATACTACAAAAATGTTGTTTAAGATAAAATAGACTTAGTAGTGTACAGACCAAAATATGGAGTAAGAATATAGCAGAAACTTCTTATTAAGCTCTCTTGTAATTTCTATAAGAGCTTTGTAAGACTACTTACTAAGCTCAAGTCATTAGTAGTTGCTACAATATAGTAGCTGCCACCCTGCTAGATAACACCAAATGGAGCTAAGAAGCTGATGAAGTTTGATCTGGATCAGTATTAGAAGGTGTTGGCGTGTGACCAAGATACTATAAAAGGAAAGTATTTATGCTGGATAGCGTCACTATTGGCAATGCATTACCTGCTATGTGATAAGGATACCTAAGATGGTTAAGTCCAGCGACCAGGCTTACTTAGATATCCAAATTTGGCAATGTCAAGTAGACCAATGTCAAACTGTTGGCAGAAAGTAATTGCGAGCCGGGTCACCGCGAGAAGATGTCGCCGAATGGACGTGAATCGCTAATGTCATGTGTTTCACCGTAGTCCGATGGCGGGAAGTAATTAACCCGTCAGCAGGGCCCGGAATGTGATATAAGGACGATGTTTGAACCCGAACCTTGAACCGTATTGATATGCATCCTTTCACGACCAGCGCCACTGCTCAGGGAGCTTTCACAACGAAACCCTACTCCGAGGATCCTTACCAGTATCAAGTCGGTTTTGGCAACCACTTTGCTAGTGAAGCTTTGTATGTTCCATTTGTGAATCTTTCAATTTCTTTGATAGTGTGTGCAGACCAGGGGTTCTCCCTCATGCCCAGAACAGTCCACAGAAGAACAAATACGATCTTTACACTGAGGGGGTAAAAATGAACCTCCTTCGCCTGCAAACCAGTCATTTATGATGACAATATCTAGGTGACGGGTTCCCCATTCATTTCGCCTCGCAGTGAAAACTTTAATGTGTAAGTGCAGTTTTGGACATGTCTACATCCCCATCGGGCTGACCTCTATAGCTGGCTGTACCGCATCAGACCATCTGTTTCCCACCAAGGTTTTACTCCCTTACCAGATAATCCTGACGTACGTGCACATGATTTAGTAAAGGACGCTTGAACTTTACCTTTATAACAGTTAGAGTCGACCTTCCTGACGATGAACCCAAAGGTGCACGTCAGTGCTACGCAGTTGGCGTGGTACCCGTTCAAGCTCCCGTTAGATAGCGACAAGATCGATTTTGTGGAGGGATTGAAGACACTCGCAGGAAATGGTGACACAAATTTACGTGAAGGATTGGCTATCCATGTGTACCTTGCCAATACTTCTATGGACAAGAGG
>Ga0157358_1001094_pt1 | contig 11758 bp, 15 predicted proteins | sample AttcapACBM2_FD_111484 | JGI IMG/M metagenome (GOLD analysis project Ga0157358, IMG submission 111484) | Fungus gardens microbial communities from leaf cutter ant in Botucatu, State of São Paulo, Brazil - Atta capiguara ACBM2 | ecosystem: Host-associated > Fungi > Mycelium > Unclassified ...
GAATGAATATTTGGTCCTCATGATGGCATTATTGAACACTTTCCAATTATCAATATGTTTGAACACTCTGTATATTGCTAGTTTTGTCTAACATTCTTTGTTACAAACTCAGAACCTTAGGATTGGTCAAGCGAATAAACCTTATATTAGGTTAATACAAGAGAACTTGATAGAGAACACTATACAAGATTGTCTATCTTATATACTAAACTACCATGGTCTATGCTACTACTTCTTTAGCCTACCCTAAACAACCATGTGTTTGCCTTAAGGTTAACATTTATTGTATACATTATAAATATCATTTTTTCAGAACCTTCTACATCTTTCTCTATGATCTTATAACTTGTGACCATTACTGTAACTATGTCATCTGATGTGACTGATATGTGACAGTATGATTATGATGTCACTCTAACCCTAACCCTAAGTTTAGAAAAGAAAAATAAATCAAAATGAAAATGAAAAAGAAATATTAAATGAAAAAACTATTGTCCAAGCTTCACATATTTGACATTCTTTAATCCACTAAGATTTAGAATGTTTTATGATTTGGAGTGTTTTTGTTATATACAATCCACACTTTTAGCAAATTCTTGAACAGCAAATTTAAGTTATTCTTTATTCTTTAAACAAGAGATATCTAGTTGTAATACTTGAACTTAGTGGTGTTTCAGAGGTTCAGTATAAGGAGATAATGATAATAGGTGATGAGTAGTATCAACAAGAATAATTGACATTGTTGAGTAGTATATATACAAAAGAGTGATGGTCTGTGTGCAAGCTGTTGCCATCATATAATCAAAACTCATACCTAATGGGAGCTGTCATCTGTCATAGCAGCTGTCAGGCTAATTTTAGAAGGTAACTAATTATGTTATTACATTGATATGCTTGTATTTCTAACAATACTTATTGCTTTAAGATATATTATATATTGTTGGAAATGGATTGATGAGCAGTTTCCAGTACAAGTTTAATCATGTGATTCCATCTAGCTGTTCATGAGATATTAGCAGATGAAGCTTTTACAGCTACTGATAGCCTGATATCTCAGTCATTTGTTGTTGCTTTTGTACATTCTGTATATATGTAAATAGCCCTCATTTGGGGCTTTCCAGCACAACTTAGTTTGTGAAAATCAGTTCACTGGTTGTGGAGATACAAGCTGAATGAAGTTTGTGACAATGAGATATTGTGTTGTAGTGACTACTAGTCTAGAAATAACCAATAAACTACTAAGTAAACTTAAGAGCAAAGTATTTCATAGAAATTAGAAGAAATCTCAATAAGAAATCTCCAGTGAATTGTTATCCTATTTATATAATACATACATAGTCTATGCTAACAATAAATAGTTCTACCTTAAAGTATACATATTATTCATAAGTCCACTACACTGCTATCACAGGACAAATATATTTCTTAATGTTATTGTTCTAGTTTCTTTTATTATATTCCAGACTTATAAAATCATATTATGTGACTGTGGTCATGTGCCTTTTTATCATTCATGAAAAATAAAATAAAAATAAAAGAAATATTAAATTAAGAAAAATAAATAAAAATAAATAAAAATGTTAGTGTCTTAGTAAACCATAACAATACCCTTTTCTTAAGGTTCTGCCTTTGGAGAAACTTAACTCCCTTTCTCTTTCTATCTTATCCAACTTATTTCTAATTTTTTCAAATATTCATCTTCAAATCTTCCATTATCCCATCCAAATAAAATCTTCACTGTATACTTCTCCAGAAACTTACTCCTCTTAAATATATCTGCTTCTGAATTTGACTCTCTCTTTTTTTCCCTTTTTTTCCCTTCTTTTTACTTGTCTTATTTCCTTCTCCCTAATTTTTTTCTCAAATTCTTCTACTAACTCCATTGTATTTCCCAAATTTTCTAATCTCTTCTAAGTGTCTTCCTCTGCCATATATCCTATCCATTTTACCAAATACTTCAGTTTCTCCTTCACATCTCACCTATTCAATATTTTCTCTATCTTATACTTCTTTTCTCTGTCTATTTCTACTAGAAAAGATGGAATCTTTTTCTATCTCTCTACTTGTTCCTGGTATAATGCTATTTTACTTATATTAACTACTAGCTGAATTTTCATCAACACTAGTAACTCCAATTCCACTACATTCTCTAATATTATTTTCTTTATTTTATATAGCTCTACAAACTTCTCCATTAACTTCTCCATCTCTTTATCTCTTATCTGCCACATCAAATCCTTTGTACTCAACAATACTTTATCTCCTACCTTATAATCCACCACTTTCTTCCTATTCTTATCTGTATATCTTTTCATTTCCTTCTGTGATTTTCTCAATGCCACTTTTGTCTCCTTATGTATCTTTTTTGTCTCTTTCACAAACTTCTTTGCTTTTTCATACTTCCTCTTTTTTCTTATCTCAAAACCCATTCTCAGTTCTCTCCCATAATTGATTTTGAATGATGATGACTTTGTTGCTATATGTACTTTGTTGTTAAAGACAAACTCTGTAGTTGTCAACCATTCCAACCAATTACTTTGTCTATGATTGATATATATTTTTAAGTACTGCTCCAGCTCTTGATTTGTTCTTTCTATCTATTCATCTGTTTGTGGGTAAAAAACTGTCAATAGTTTTGTCTCTATTCCTAACATCTCATTCAACTCCTTTATTAACTCTGCTGCAAACTGGAGCCCTCTATCTGAAATCACACTCTCTGGCAACCTATGCAACTTCCATATAGTGTTCTTAAATAACTTAGCTAAACCTTTCACTGTTATTTTTTCTATTGTCATAATAAAATGTGACATTTTTGAAAATCTATCACATACTACTAAGATTGAGTCATAGCCTTTTGATATCAGTAACTTTATAATAAATCCACTAATATATGCTGCTATAGTCTTTTTGGTACTGCATTTGGTCTTAATTTTCCTGCTAGCATCTTTGCTCTATTCTTTATCTTTTGACATTGATCATACTCTTCCATATATTGCTTCACTTCCTTTGTAATCCTTAGCCACCAGTAATTTCTAGTGACCAGTTCTACTATCTTTTACTGTCCTTTATGTTCTGCTATTAGCATATCATGATAAAGCCAAATAATCTTCAACCTTAACTCCTCATCCCTTAGAACATACATCTTCCTTTCTTTCAACACTAATTCATCTTCAATCTGCCACTCATTATTTCTCAATACTTTAACCCTGGCCTTTTTTATTTCTTCTACCACCTTTACTACCTTATCATTTTTCACTTCTTCAACTCTTTCAATCAACAACTATCTCTTTTCCATTGCTCTAATCTCCAGCCACTCTTTTTTCAACATTATCTGATTTTTATTATCTCTCTCTACTCCTTCTATCCAATCTGCTCTCCTACTCAAACTATCCACTCATCCCATATCTTTGCCAGCTACATGCTTCAAAGTGAAATCAAATCTTGTCAAGTATAATGCCTATCTAGCCTGTCTTTGATTTAAATTTTGAGCCTTCATAAAGTACTCCAAGTTTTTGTGATTGATTTATATTTTCAACTGACCCTTGGTGCTCTCTAAGAAATACCTCCATGCTTTTAAACATCTAATAATAGCCAACACCTCTTTATTATGAATTTCATATTCTTTTTTTTGGCCTTGTTTAACAATTTAGAAATATAAGCCACTGGCCTTCACTTCTCATCTTCACACTTTATCAACAATACTCCACTTGTAGCAAAGTCCAATGCATCTGCCTTCACTTTCATCTCTTTATTTAGGTCTGGTATAACCAAGACCAGCTCTATCATAAACCTCTCCTTCAACTCTTCAAATGCTTTCTATTGTCTTTCCCTCTAATTTCATTTCATCTATTTCCTTATTATCTCATGAAAGAGTTTTGTTACCCTTGTAAAATCTTTAACAAACTATCTATAATAGTTTGTTAACTTCAGGAATATTAGGCATGGTTCATATGCTACACCATTTGTCTGTCACATAGTTACAACTTTAAATGAATGGATAAAGTCTGAGATGGGAATGAGTGCTGATTTGGTGTATCACTATTGAACACTGGAGATCAAGTTCAAGAAGAATTATCTTTGTTGATTATTAGACTAGTGAATTACAGTATAACTACTAGTCTTATATACAAGTAGGAGATATAGGAGATTCTTGGAGTTTTAGTGTATTGCCCCAAGCAGAAGTTTCAGTGGTAAGATACTGACAGGAGTAAGATAGGAGAATTCTACCATAGAAGACTAAGTTGAATAGGAGTATCTCTGTTATGGAAGATAGAATATTTGGATTATTGCATCACTGCTATAAGGATATGTTGCAAGAAGGGTGGCTATTATAGAAAATAGGCTTGTTTCATAGAGGTAGAGAGGATAGCATTACCATAGAGATATGTCTTCAAAATGGGTGAACTTGACATATGACAAGGAAATTCTGCATATCTTTCACACTTCTTGGCACTTGCCAATATACAACTCCTTAACCTTTCCCTTCTTTACATTTACTTTGTCTAGTTCTATCACAACCCTTAAAAATCCAACTTTCCTGACCTTTTACACATATTTTTCCTAGTTTTACAAATAAGTTATTTTCCTCCATTCTTCTTAATACTTCTTCTACAATTTCATCATGTCCTTCTTCTGTCACTGTTTCTACCATTGTATTATCAATAAATACCACTATATCTCCTATCTCTATTATATCTCTAAGCAAGTCATTCATCATTGCCTGGAAAGTTGCTAGTGAGTTTGTCAGCCCAAAGAACATTACTATTGGCTCAAAAGCCTCTTTTGGTATTAAAAATGCTGCTTTCCACCCATCTTCTTCCTTTATTCTCATATTGTTATACCCCCACCTCAAATTCATCTTTGTAAATACCTTCTTTTTTTCTATGCTATCTATCAAATCTGATATCAGTAGTAATGGATAATTAGTCTTGATTGTCCAACTGTTTTAAATATTGATAGTTCTGCACCATCCTCTTCTTCCCATCTTTCTTTGGCACAAAGAATACTGGTAATGTCTATGGTGATTTCAATAGCCTAATATATCTCTTTCTCAACTGATCCTTCACAAATTCCTGAACTTTCTCTCTTTCTATTTTTGATAATGAATATATCTTCTACTTTTTTAGAACAAAACCTTCTCTGAGATCTATAGCATAATCTCATGTCTTCTTTGTTAGCATCCTTTCTGATTCTTTCTTCTCAAACATCTTCAAATATTTATGGAACCTTTTAGGAACTATTTCTTCTACTGTTCTAATCTCTATTAAAGTTTTCTCTTCTTTCTCTTTCTCTTCAATCATCCTTGCTATTTCCATTTCTTCTTCAACCTAAATTCTTCCTTCTTCTTTCTCTGCTCCTTTTTTTTTCCCTCTTTCTCTTTCTGTTTTTGCCATTCTTGCTTCATTTATCTTGTCTTCTATTTCTTTTCACACTCATCTGGATATCTTGTTATTTGTACCTCCTCTGTTCTCCAATTGATTTCTGGATTGTGGCATGCCAACTATAGCATCACTAATATAACACTTTACTTTTGACCTCCTATCACATTTATCAATGTTCTCTCTTTATGCCCTTTGAAAAATAACTCTACTTCTACTGTATGTCCTTCATAGTTAAAGGTTTCATCAACATTCCTTATATAAATTGACCTTTCTAATCTCCTCATCTTAAACTTGTTATTTCTCACAAACTCCAAACTTATTACTAACTCTGTCATATCACTATCCAATAATGCTTCTATAATGATTTCTTTCTCCTCTTCTTCTTGCTTTAGTCTAATTTTTACTGTTACCTCTCTCAATAATAATCTCTTTTTTCTTTTTTACTTTTGTCTTTCATACTTCCACTATTTTCTTTTTCAATTTCTCCTCTCTTAAAATTGTCTTTCTGTTTTTTTCTACTTTACTTCCACTTCCTTTTTCTCTGTTCATCACTTTGTTCTTTGTTACTTCAAATCTATTTGAGAGCATTCATATTGATACCTCCTCTTCTATATTTCTATAGTAACAGACAATATGTCTAAATCCTCCACAAATAAAACACTTCTTCTCTTCCATTACTCTTTGCCTATTTTCTTCTCTTCTTCTTTTCCACATCTTCTGTTGTTTCCACTCTTTCTCTGCTCTTCTTTCTTCTCTTATTGTCATTTCTTCTATTCTTCTCTATTCATTCTCTACCCTCTTTCTTTCTTCTTTTTCTTCTTTTTCTTTTCTTATTTTTTGCTCTTTTTCTTTCTACCTTTCTTTGTTTTCTCTCATTCTCTTTTTTTTTTCTTATTGTCTTCTTCTTTTCTAATCTTTTGCTACCTACAACTCTATTATCTGTCTTTGCAAATTTAACAACATTACATTATTCTCCATTATCTACTTTAACAATCTAGTCACTTCTTCTTCTATATCTCTAATCAATTCTTCCATGTTTACCTGACTTATGTCTACAATACTACTCATTGCCATATTGTCTAACAATAGAAAACAATCTCTTTCAAAAAATATTTTTTCAAATATTTTCTCTGTAAGTACTAGCTAGTATTCTTCTTACCTAGCCTCATACTGTCTATTGACTACATATTTACTGCTCTACTAACTACTGCTCTATAAAACACTGGCTAATATTTCATAGAAGGAAATCCTCTAAACTAGGCACTCCTTAATAGACAATACTGCTGCTCTATATGGACAGATTACAAGGAAACTCACAGTATAAGCTTTCTATATAAAATATCTATCTACTATGTTCATAAAAAATATTATATCCAAAATACACTAGTAGGTTACAGCACAAATGAATGACCAAGCTTCTCTTACCTAACTAGTTCATCTTTTAAGCCTAGGGCTCAGCTATGTATCTTCTTTACTAAGAAGCTAAGCTGCCCCTCAGTTAAGGATAGAATAGAGTAAGAGTAAAAAAGAAATAAGAGATTATATAATGCAGTGTTCTTGAAGAGTGGTTGAGTTCTACTATTATGGTGACCATTAGTCTAGGAATCACCAATAGACTACTAAATAAACTTAAGAGCAAAGTATCTCATGGAAATTACAAAAAAACTCAATAAGAGGTCTCCAATAAATTGCTACCCTATTTATATAATACATACATAGTCTATGCTAACAATAAATAGTTCTATCTTAAAGTACATATGTTGTTCATGAGTCCACTACACTACTATCATAAGGCAAACATATTTTTTAATATTATTGTTCTAGTCCCTTCTACTACATTTCAGACCTATAATATCACATTATATAATATATCATATAATCATGATCATGTACCTTTTTATCATCTATAAAAAATAAAAATAAAAATAAAATAAAAATAAAATATTTTAAATCAAGAAAAATATTAGTATTTCAGCACACTATAACATACTAACTGATATTACATAAGAATTCAATAAGGTGCAATAGATTGTAGTAAATATGAGTCAAAGATGAAACAAACTCTAACATATGTTTAGAACATGTCAACTATGAGACCAATATCTGTAAAGATTGTAGCTATTATAATATGAACATTAGGATAATATGCAAGTCCACCCATCTGGAAATTACATCCCTGTGGTGATATCATCTCCTAATTATGCAAGCCCACCTTTCTTACAACATGTCTTATAGCAATGCTACAACCATCTGAGTATTCTGTCTTCTATAGTGGAGATACTTCTATTTAACTCAGTCTTCCATAATGGAGTTACTCCTGTCAGTGTCTCAACACTGAAACCTCTACTTGGGGTAATAGGAGCTTTACTACTGAAACCCCGAGCATCTCCTATAACATTCATTTATATATAAGACTAGTAGTTACACTGTAATTCACTAGTCTGATAATCAATGAAGATAACTCTTATTGAACTTGATCCCCAGTGTTCAACAGCAGCACACCAATCAGTACTCACTCTAATCTCAGACTTCTCCCTATCATCTGAAGTTGCAACTATGCAGCAGATAGATAGTGCAGCATATAAGCTAAAGCCAAGGTTGTTCCACAAGTCCACACATCTCCGAGTCCATTCTTGTGGACTTTCACCCCTAGTGTGAACTGTGCCTGACATAGGTAAGTTGTAGTGTTCACACAGACTATAATCTGTAGCATACAAGGTGGACTATCTTGTACTAAGAACTTTGTTGAGTTCTCTTATGTTACTCAATACAAGAGTGTATCTTTTATCTTACTTTAAAAACTTAAGTCATAACACTAGGATAACTTATTTAGTAGTCTCTATACTAGATAACTACCCTAGGTAAAATACTTAGTATATAAACTGGTAGTTTACACTGTACTAGCCTTATCTCAAAAATTGACCAAAACTAACACTAATTCCTAGTTTCAGTAACAGTATATCTCATTATCTTTCAGTGGTTTCAATTCTCTAAGTTTACCAAGTTCTCTTATGAAATATGCAACTAGTATAACTTATAGAAACACAGTACATAAGCTAAAGCCAAAGATTGTTTTGACCCCCATCTTTTGTGTTCTTAGATAATACATAACTAACTATCTGAACTTCTAAGAGATCTTATTGAATCTCAGATAATAAAATGTGAACTGCATTTAATAGACATGACTTAAACATATGTTAGTGTTTATTCTATTCTTAGTTTATTCTTCACCTGTTCCTTATATTATATTAGTCAGTACCTCATATAGTAGTGGTGGCTTTCTTATGTTTTTCTTATTTTCTTCTTATTGTATTACTTATGGATATTATACACTTTTTTCATAGTTGATAGATATATAGTAGTAAATACAGCCCTGTATCTTTACACTTTACTAATTGATTATCTTCTTACTTCTTTCCAAAGTCTTTGCCTAAGTTACAATCTAAGCCAAGCTTAGGATTATAAAATTCCTTATCTTTTGGTATATATACTTTTTCTTCTTTCAATACTAACTTTTTTTTCTATCTGCCACTCATTATCTCTTAACATCTTTACCTCTACTTTCTTTATCTTTTCTACTGCTCTAACTACTTTTTCATTATTTTCTCCAGCTATTTTTATTTTCTATTATAGTTCTTTTACTATTAATTCTACTAGTTCTTATTAGAAATGATTCACACTCACCAAGAATATCTGTGAATATAATATGAAAGATGGAATAGAAAGTGTGATTTAGCAAATATGGAGTGGAAATAACTTAGAAGTAGTGCTATATAGATAATGACCTTGGCTTCAACAGAAAATGTTGTATATAGCTTAAACTTGTCACATAGTTGTTATAAGATGAGAAAGTGTGGACAGACTTTAATAAGATAAGATATAGATAGGACAGTAGTTATATTATTAGTCTACAACGAGAAAGAGAAGGCACATGACTAGAAAGTCATATGACATTATGTTATAAGGCCTAGAGTGGTCTAGAGTGGTCTAGAAGAATTGAGAAGAGTCTAGAGATAGAGTAACGTCAAGGAACATGTTAACAGCATGGTTTCCTCATAGTGTACACATGGTATATGTATGGACAATGGAGATGAAAAGTAGAGTTTAGGGTATAATGTCAGGGCATATGTATATGGTATGCTAGCCTTAAGATAGATATATGGTGGATGAGTAATAGGATATGAGGTAAATTAGTAATAGACATGAGAACAGGGTATGGATATTATGGTAGGATGCACAACAGATGTGTAGTTGTAGTACGGACCATAGATAGTCATATAAATAGTTGGTAAAATACTATTGTGGTTTTCTGTTGAGTTCTCTTGTGAATTACACAACTTGTGTTTCCCACTAGATATCCATCTTTGAGATTTACTTGTAGTGCTACTATTGGACATTAGTCTAGTGGTTACCACAATAATGGTTGTACTTCAGAAAAAAAGAATTCCAAAAGAACTTTGGATGAGTGTGGCACAAATCTAAGTTAGTTATTAGACTAAAGACTATACATGATAGCTATCATTCTTAAATATAGATAACCTTTTCCTAATAATACCACTACTGTACATGCTCTAAGTTGGGCACTATAAAGATTATTGTTTATAACAGTATAGGATTAATAAGAAATGGAGAGGTTTTAGTCCTTAGGTTGATGTGTGATTGAAATGGAGTTGATCTGTACCAGAAGAAGATAAAAGGGCATAGATGTCAAATACTGTTGGATAGTATGTGATAGTCCTCAAATTTATTCTTCTTTTATTAGTTTTTGATTTTCATTATCATTTTCTCTTCCTACTTTACAGTCTAATCTCTTACTCAATCTATCTGCTTTCCCCATCTTTATTCCTAGTATATTTTTCAAAGTAAAATCAAATCTTGACAAATATAATATCTATCTTACTTGTCTTCTGTTTAATTTTTATATCTTCATGAGATACTCTAAATTATTATAGTCTGTCCAAACCTCAAACTTGAATTTAACACCTTCTAGTAAATGTCTCCAGTTTTCTAGTTTTCTAATAACTGCCAAAATTTCCTTGTCATGGATTTCATAATTCTTCTCTATCTCATTTAGAGATTTTAACAAGTATGCTACCAGCTTTCATCAACAAAACCTCTCCTATTGCATAATCTAATGTACTAACTTCCATTTTCTTTTTTTATTATTTAAGTCTAATACTACTAATACCAGTTTTTGTGAACCTCTCCTTCAACTCTCTAAAAATCTTCTCTTACCTCTCTGTCTAGTTCTATTTCTGATTCTTTTTTACCATGTCATATAATAGTCTAGCTATAAATACAAAATTTTTATAAAGAACTACCTATAATAATTAGCAAGTCCTAAGAACTTCTGGATATCCTTGATTCTAGTAACTGTATGTTGTTAAAAGTCAAACTATAAATATTAGTAATTTTTTGTAAGTACTTTTGGAAACATTTCTTTGATTTTTAAAATGTCTGATTTAATTAGCTAAGCAAAAAGACAGTGGATTTTTGAAAAATTTGTCAAAGTCTTCTAATTTCTCAATTACTGATTTGATTGACTTAGTCTTAGGGAAACAAGAAAATTTGACAACTTTGAAAAAATCTTCTCTCTTGGAATTTTCTTAGCCAATGTTTTTGGCCCTATTCTCTTGTGTATTCCTACTAAACTGCTTAGAAATATATTGTCTAAACATTTAATTGTAATTTCCATTAGTTGAAATATTAAGCTTATTCTAATCAACTTTATAAATAGTAGAAATAAGTTTTTATACCACTAAACCAAATTGATTGAGTTGTAGAAGTTAATTGATATTCCTATTCTTCAGACTATACTGTTTGATGAAGTGTTAGGAGTATAGTATGAAGTATATATAATACTAGCCAATTATTAAAGCTAAGCTTGACATTGTGCACTTTTAGCATAACTAGTTCAGTAGTTGGTCTGTTTCTAACATAAAGATTATGATTTCTTGAAAGAAAGATAGAATATTGTTACTATTAGTCCATGCTAATCAAAGCAAGATAATTTATAAATTAGAACCAGCATATTCATACTGTAAGAAATTGCTATAAGAAAAGTTTCTATAGAATTATATCATTATATGTAACATGTTGTTGTTTATTCCTATTTCTATACTATAACAAACAAACTAGTGCTAAAACATGGTGAGTATTCCAAGTAATTATACTCTTTTAGTAGAGTAGTATTTACATTTGTAAAATAAAATCAAATTATAGTTTAGAGATGAAATGTGAAAATGTTTAGTTGAGAAGAATGTTAGAGCAGGTCAGGTTAGTAATGTTAGCTGTAAGAATAGGCAAAGCTAATAGTAGCAAATAATAGACATCAACTAGAAAAGAGATATTAGTATAATTATAAAAGATATAAAAGA
>Ga0157358_1001095_pt1 | contig 11746 bp, 7 predicted proteins | sample AttcapACBM2_FD_111484 | JGI IMG/M metagenome (GOLD analysis project Ga0157358, IMG submission 111484) | Fungus gardens microbial communities from leaf cutter ant in Botucatu, State of São Paulo, Brazil - Atta capiguara ACBM2 | ecosystem: Host-associated > Fungi > Mycelium > Unclassified ...
AAGCTTTCAACTTAGTGCAAAGTTGACAGGTCAACTCAGACATATTGAATGAAATTCCAACTAGACTGTCAGACTTACAAAGTTTGGATCTAAGTTTCTTTCTCTTTTCTTTTCTTTTCTTTTAGTTTCTATTTTGGGAATGGAGGTTAGAGTTTAGCATGATATAACAGTCATAGTAATGGTCACAAGTCACATGGCACCAATCAAAGAATATAGAAGGTTCCAGAAAGATAACATCATACAATATGTGTAACAGATGTTGACTTTAAGGTAAACACATGGTCATTTAGGGTAGGCTAAAGTAGTAGCAGTATAGACCATGGAATTTTAGTATATAAGATAGACAATCCTGTACAGAGCTCTCTATTTAATTATCTTATGTTAACCCTAATACCAGGTCTTATTCACTGATCAACTTTCAGATCTTTAAGTTACAACATAAGCCTACAATAGTATAGACTTATTTTTCAACTGAGGAATTTAAAAGTGCTATTGTCAAGTACAACAATTTTTCTACATCTAGTCCAGATAGAATGTCTTGGAAACATCTCAAAGTGATCATCAGAGATAATATATGCTTAAACAAGTTTGTTAACATTGTTAACACATGTATCAATCTAGGCTATTAGTCATTATCTATCATTATCTCCAAGCCTAATAAGGCTTCCTACAACTCATCCAAGATGTTTTGACCTATTGTTCTATTAAATATGCTTAGAAAACTCATTAAAAAAGTTATCAGGAAAAGGCTTCAGTTCCAAGCCATCTCAAACAATTTTGTTCATCCTAATCAATTAGGAGGACTGAAACAATAGTCAACTACTGATATAGGTACTTTTTTAACTCATCTGATTTGAGCAAAATAGGTCAAAAATCTTCAAACAAACATACTAGCATTTGACATCACTCAGTTTTTCCCTTTGCTTAATCATCAACTTCTTCCATTGATTTTGGATAAGGCTAGATTTGATCTAAGAATATTTTTATTCTTTTCTAATTATTTAGTAGGCAGAAAAACCCAATACCTTTGGAACAATTTTTTGTCTCCTTTTTCCAATGGTGATATTGGTATAGAACAAGGCTCTGCTTTATCTTCTGTTTTATTAGCATTATATCTCTCTCCTATTTTTCACATTTTTGAAAAAAGAGCTAAAAATCTAAAAATTCCAGTTTCATTTATTTCTTTTGTAGATAATAATCTTTTTATATCACAAGAAAAATCATTGGAAAAATCTAATTCTTATCTTTTCTGTAATTATAATATTATTTCATCTCTTCTTAAACAATTTGGACTTATAATTGAACACAAAAAAACTGAGATTTTCCATTTTTCTAGATTGTATAGTCTTCAATCCTCTCTTATTAGACCTTAATATTCTTAAAGGTCCTATTCTTCACCTCAAAGATACATGGCAATATCTTAGATTTATTTTCAACAGAAAGCTTTTGTTTCAACAGTATGTCAAGTGGTGTTCTAATAAAGCTCTATCAACTATCAAGTGTATGAAAATACTTGGCAATTTCTTGTATGGTTTAATTTCTCAGCAAAAATACCTTTTCTATAGAACTTGTATACTATCTATTACTCTATAGGTTTTCTCTGTGGTACTACAACAGTGAACCACTAGCATACTCTCTTAAGAAGCTCAGAAAAATGCAAAGAAGAGCTGTATTATAGATTCTAGGTGTTTTTTGCACTTCTCCTACCTTAGAAATCAAAGCAATAGCTGGATTGGTTCTCATTCATCTACATATTTAAAAACTCAGTGGACATCATCAACTTAGGACTGCTATTCTCCCAAACAGCCATGTTATCAAGTCTCTTCTTGAAGGAAGACACTCAGAAAACACTAGTCCTCAATATCTATTACTAGATAACATGACTCTTAAGCAACAACTAAAGATTAAAGGTTCTGTTATAGATGCTAACAATTGTCTTAATAGTATTTTTCCTGCTTTCAACTCCCTTAGGAATGAATTTTCTCCTAAAACTCAATTAATTGACATTTTTCCTAATTATTTTTCATTTTATCATATAAATTACAAAAGCATAGAAAGCAAGCCTATTTATATTTACAAACTTAATAAATGTGTATTTCATACTTTGACTGATTCTAAATCTGTTATTGTAGTCTCAGATGCTAGCATTAAGAACAGTGTTGCTACATCCATTATGTTACAATCTCAAGACCTTAGAGTAGGTCAAGAAAAGGAACCTTGTATAGGGTTTACACAAGAGAACTCAATAGAGAGCTCTGTACAAAATTATCTACCTTATATACTACTAGCTCATGGTTCATGTCCTACTACTTTAGTCTGCCCTAATTAACCATATATTTGTCTTAAAGTTAATATATATTACATATACTGTATAATATTATTATACTAGAGTCTTTTACATCCTTCTATTGTGTTCCCATGACTGTGACCTGTAACAGTGTGATCTGTGACCAACTTGTCACATTAGCCTTTAACCCTTAGTTTAGAAAAGAAAAGAAAAGAAAATATAAGGAGAATGAAAAGATATTAGAAAAAACTTGAGTTCAGGCTTTGTAACTCTGACATATTCTCTGACATATCACACATATCCATTTGCTTTCAAATCCCATCAAGAACACAATTCATCATGCAATCAACATTACATCTATAGAAGCCAAACTATTTGTTATTAGATATAGCATTAACTAGACTATTCATATTACTCATATCATTGTTGTTATAGATGCCATTTACACAGTATATTGTATCTTTGACTCTTTGACTCACCCTTATCAACATTAATTGATAGCTATATTAAAAGAACTTCTTGAATTCTTCAATAAGAATTCTTTAAATTCTATCAATTTTTGGAATTGTCCAACAATAACTGGCCTCTTCACTCCATAGTTAACAAAGAAACTAAAGAATTCAACCTTATACCTTTATTCCTATGTAAATTGTCTTAGAACTTTGAAAGAAAGAGTGAATGCAATGATATCTTAAAAACTTAGAAAATGATATTTCAAGTATTTGAGACTAGAGATAAACACTTTCTTGATCTTCTTGATGATGATTTCTATTCTATAGAACCTTTGTATACCAAAAGAGGTTCTTAGATCAAATACTTCAAATACTCAAACTTAATATGTACAAGAGCTACAAGAGCCATTATTAATCATATGTTACAACCTTAGGCTTGGCTCAGGTTGCAACTTAGGCAAAGACTTGAGAAAGATATAAGAGTAGATGTAATTGGTAAAGCGTAAAGATACAATACAGTATTTACTCTATATATATTAGAAGCCCATGAAGAAAGTGTTCAGAGTACATAATGTCAACAAGTCATAATATATGAGGTAGAAGCAAGGATATAGTACCTACTATATAAGGTGCTGACTGAGACAATTGCAGCACAGCTGATCATGTCATCATTACCCTTGACCCTAGTCTATGCTATATATAGAAGGCATCAATTATAACATCATACTTTTATAAAAGAATACTATCTTTATTTTATTTCTAAAAAAGACTTTAATTGTTCATATGGAAACTATCCAATAGAGTTAAGACATCATATCCTCCACAATTGTAGAAGGTTTAACAATTATTGGAATTTGAGACAAGATACTATTAGTCATTTTGTGTCTTTTCTAGTGTTCAACAAAAATGTATTCTCTTTTAGAGAAAGTATCATGTAGCAGAGCAACTCTTGCTTATGTAATATCAAATCACACTTGTTTTCCTTTCTTTTTGTTTTTTTTCTTTTACATGTTGTTTGCTTTTATATAATGTAGTTGCAAAGTAACTACTATAGTTTGCCTACATATACTATGTAATAAATTGTTGATTTAAAGAAAAAAGCAAAGAGTGTGATATGACATTACACATGATGGTCACATGTCACATGTGACACAATCATGTGACACAGAGAAGATTATAAAAGGTTCTAGAATAAGTAATATTATGGTAATCTATACTTTATATATTACAAATGTTTATCTTATAGCTATCTTCACTTGAACACATATTGGGGTTTTTTCATCTTGGTCTCTTATTTTACTGTAACTTATGCTTTTTTCATATTTTATCAGTTATCATCTTATGCAGTAGTAGAGACATTCTTATGTTTTTATTCTTTTCTTCTTATTGTTTTCTCAAGAATACCATATATTCTTCTTGTGGCTATTAGGTATATATAGTAGGAGATACAGACATGTATCCTCATGCTTTATTAATTGATCATTATCTTACTCCTTTCTCAAGTCTTTGCCTAAGTTGCAACTTGAGCTAAGCTTAGAATTGTCTTTTCCTTTTATTTATTTTCTTTGATTTGATTTCTCTTTTCTTTTTATTTATTTCTTGGATGATGAGGAGGCATGTGACTGTGGTCACATGATGCATCACATGGCATTATATCATAGGCTTAAAATCTAGGTAGAGGAGCTAGAAAGATGATATTAAGATACATGTCTATAGTATGTTTATCTCATAATATATATAGTGCACTCATGGCTGACACATGGACATTAGGGTAGGGTCATTCATTATTAGCACAGACTATGAACTACTTGTATCAATAGGATAGTAATATATTAGAAACTTCTTGTCAAGTTCTCTTATAATCTTTATGAGATTCTCATCTTATAAGACTACTTGGTACACTATTGACTATCTTGGTTACTAGTTTCCACAACAAATCTTACAAAAGAAGAGTCCATTATAGTTGGGCTACTGGAATGTTATAATAGTTAAGCTATTAAAGAGATACCAAAACAACATTGTGATAAATATCATAAACAAGACAAAACAAGATAGACAAAGACTATTGTAGTAGAAACTATAGATAGACAAGACAGACAGACACAGTCAAGGAATTACTGGCATTGAGATACTTGAAAAGATATTGAGATCATTAAAGATCATTAAAGAATATATCTTGAAAGAAAACAGAACTATAGAACTAGCATCAGAGAAAATGTTGATAGTACTAGCACCAGCAATACATGATGAGACAGCATAGGCAGTTATGCTAAAGAGTGTAGTCTTAGACCTAAGGTGGTTTGATGATAACCAAACAAAGTTTGAAAACTAGTAGAGGAGGATACAATTATTTAAAAGTAACAGAGTTATAGCAACAGACAACAAGATCACAACAATATTGGCCCAACTGAGAGAGTGTATAGCAGGAATTTATATATAGAAGAAAATCAACCAAATAGAAGAAAAAGATGATATTTAAGACTAGAATGATTTTATCAAAGAAAAAAGCATATTGCAGATTTCATGATAGAATTTAAAGCTCAAACTATGAAGTAAATTATATATATATACTATCTTTTTATCAAAGAAGAATTGCAGGAGCAATATCATAATGACCATATTGGAATACTCACCCATAGCAGTACCAGATTCACTCAAAGAGTAGAAGATAGCAATTACATCAGTTGAACAAGGATATAAATCTACAAAGAACAGACAAGACTACAGAATGGGATTAGGAATAACCTATGAAAGAAGAGAAGCATCTATAGACATTGAAAAGGTCAAAGATAATTATGATAAAGATGGAAAGCCTAGGTGCTTTAACTACAATATATATGATGTTATGCCATAAAATGCTTTTTCATAAAAGAACATACTCTTAAAAGGTTTTAAGTATTTAAAACCTCTTTGAAGGCATTAGTAAGAAGACTTTAGACCCTAAGATAATGCCTCAAGCTCTTTCAAGCAGATATCTACTTGAGAGATGGTGTGGTAGCCATTAATAAAACTAGATCTTAGGAAGACAAGGTCTCTAGAGATAAGAAACACTACTGTACTCACAAAAAAACTAGCTATAAAGTAAGAGTACTCATGAGTATAATCAGCATAGTCATAAATGTTCAGATAACAGAATAAGACAGAAACATAATAGGTTAAAAGCCAATGAATTCATGAGTAGAGGCAACTAGTGGAAATAACTAAGAAGAAATAAGATTGGTACTTGTAAGCAGACAATGATTATCAGCTTGATGTTGGGTTGCAAATGGAGAAAGAACTATGTGCTTGCAAGACTTTAGAAATTTTTCTTATAGTTTTGGTCTTTATTCTCTATATTCATTCTTTGTATTTTTAGACTAATATATAAGCAATGAGTAAAGGGAAGAAAGAGAGAGAACTCCTATCCAAACTTCTCCACTCAAGAGCATTTTAATTACTAATCACTATTTTATCAAGTAAGTATTGTTAATTGTTAGTATCTATTATCACTTTTGAGCAAGTTTCAGATAGTTCTAGCAGCTTGGGAAAGACTTGCAAAATAAGTATCAGTTGGTATCTTCAGTTGTAAGGTTTAACTTGAAGAGTGCCTTCAGGATATATCACTTGAGATAGATAATATTGTTAAAAGCTTTTAAAGAGCTTTGAAATTTATTTAGATTTTCCAAAAGAGCTTGTTACATAATATAAGGTTCACTGTTTCAAAGTGTGTTAGCAAGAAAAAGCATTCACAAGTGGATGTTATTCATTTCTTTTTAATATCCTTCCTAACTTAATCCTTTTGTATTTACAAGAGCTCTTTTAAGAGTTTTATGTGTTCTAATTTTCTTTTATGTTATTTTTTCTGCTCCTTCTTTCAATTTCTGACACTGATATTATTCTCTTTGAATTTTTTAGTGCATAATTAAGGGCTAGTGTTATATAGTTCTTGTTGTATTCTAGCATAACCTCTTTTTGCTTGACTCTTGTCAATAGACACATATCAAAGGATTGTAGAAAACTGAAGAAAGAAAAATAAACTAGGAAGTGTTATAAATGTGACAAAGTAGGACACCTTGCAAAAAACTGCAAATCAGGCCAGAACATGAAGAACAGAAGTGTATAAGATGATTCAGACAATAAAGACAAAGAAAACAACAACAAAGAGGAGGATTTTGTTAGAGGTTGAGAGTAGACATGGTATGATGAACCTCTGTATATAGTAATTTCCTGAAAAAATCAATATATTATTTTGTAAAGAAGAGATAACAAAGAAAGAGAACTCAACATATGCACAAATGTAAAAACATCAAATAGAAACAAACAATAGCTTAAAGTACTGGTTGACTTAGGATGTATTCATACTGGAATTAACAAACAATTAGTAAAAGAGAAATGGATTAAAACAGAACTACTATTTAGATCATTCAAAATTTGATGTAGTAGTAATAGATCTAAATAGCATGGACTATTCTTGAAATACAACTGGCTGGTTTAACATAGTACAGAAGTAAATTGGGACAAGGGAATAATATAGTTTACAAGATATCCAAATGCAAAATCTAATATCAAGACATTTTGTTCAGATCAAGAATCAGAAGAATTATACCAATAGTAAAAGACATTATTTAACAAGAAGGAATGTGAAAAGTTGCTGAAAAGATGAGAATAGGATCATAAAATTAACCTTCTGAAAGATATACCAAAGGAGCTAAATACCAAGATATATGCAATGGTCAAGAAAGAAGAAGTATTAAACCAATAGCTATATAAATAACTCAAGATAAAATTAATTGTGGAATCAAGTTCAAGATATACAGTATCATTTTTGATATTCCAAAAAAAGATGGATTTCTATGATTAGTACAAGATTGTAGGAAGTTGAACCAGCATACAATAAAGAACAAAATGCCACTACCATTGATTAGAAAAGTAATTGACAAACTCAAAGATACTAAATACTTCAACAAATTAGATCTTATCTGAGAATATAACAATGTATAGATCAAAGAAGATAATTAATAGAAGGTAGAATTTTTAATGAACAAAGGACTATTCAAGCCAAAAGTAATATATTTTGGACTATGCAACTCACTAGGAACATTCTAACAGATAATAGATAGTATACTCTGAGAATTCTCATATAAAGGAGTACTAACAAACTATATGGATGACTTTGTAATACACACCAAGACCAAGAAGAAATTAGAAGAAAACAATAAGAATATTAAGATGCTCAAAAATGAACTATGAAAGAAAAAACTATTCACAGAAGCAGAAATAGCAATTTTCAGAAAAAACCAGATAGTAGAAAAAACTATATTATTGGAGGAAATCTGAATGAACAATACTAGAAAACAAGAAGTGCCAAAGAAGCTCAAAAAAGAAGATGGACAAGCATGGAAAGATAATGAAGTGGTATACATAGAATGTTATAGACTTAGAATCTTAGAGCTGGTCAAAAGAAGGAACCTTGTATAGGGTTTTCACAAGAGAACTTGATGGAGCTTCTAAGCACAGTGTATTTATCTTATATATATTTTACTCATAGTTTGTACCATACTATCCTAGCCTACCCTAAAGAGACATATGTATACCATTGCACATGCTATATAACATCATTATTCTAGAACCTTCTATAGCACATGATTGGGTAATTGTGACTGTGACTATATAATGTGATGTGTAATATCATGCTAAACTCTCATCCTCAGTTCCAGCATAATAAAAAGAAAAAGAAAAAGAATTTAGAGTTCACCATCTTCAGTTTTTGACATTACCTCCTCTTCAAGGTTTCTCCTCCAGAGAAACTATCTTCCATCTCTGCTAATTTCTCTCTAACTTCTTTAGATATTCATCTTTAAATTTTCTCTTATCCCATCCATACAATATTTTTGCTATATATTTTTCTAGTAACTCCCCTCTTCTAAAATTTCTTTCTTCTACCACCTTGTTGTAGCAACCACTCACCAGAACGGCACTCGTGATATGCTGACTTCAGCAAAGCTCTCAGATGGCTATCTAGTAGTAGGGATTACAAGAGAACTTGACAAGGAGCCCTCACTGCATTGTTCCTCTATTTATATAAATACAAGTAGTCCATACTACAACAATATCTACCAGTTCTTATGTCCATGTCTCTACCTCGTGTCCATTACTCATCCACCATGCATCTACCTCAAGGCCACCATGCTATGTTCATGTGCCCTAACATCATACTCTTTAATCTCCGTTGTACATGTATGCACCATGTGTACACCATGAGGAACCCATGTCCCTTGATGTCACTCCTAACCCTAACTTCTATCTAGACTCCTCTCGATCCTTCTAGACTGCTCTAGACTTCTATCACATGACTTCTAAGTCACGTGCTCTCCATCTATTGTAGACTAATAAAATACTATCTATCTATGTCTGGCTAATCCTAACCCTAGCCAAAGTCTGTCTACACACTCGTCTTATAACACACCTCCAGCTTCTCTTGCCATCTGACTTCTGTATTTAATCTTTTTTAAAACTCTGTTAGTACATTTTTTGCATTTTCTAAGTCTTTCTCTCTTTCCCAACTATTATATTCTACTGTAAACTCCTTCCATTGTACTAAGTATTTTATCATTCTTCTTATTTTTCTTTTATTTAGTATTTTTTCCATCTCCCATTCTTTAACTTCTTCCACCTCTACTAGCTTCACTTTCTTTATCTTTTGCCCTCCTACTTGTTTTTTTATATTATACTATCTGACTGACATTCATAACTGGGTGAATTTTCATTAAGGTGGGCAATCATAATTATACTGCATTAGTAGATACCACATTCTCAATAAAATATGGATGAACATATTACAACTCAAAAATCTTAGAGTAAATCAATGAATAAAACCTTGTATTAGGGTTAATATAAGAGAACTCGATAGAGAGCTCTGTATATAATTGTCTATCTTGTATATCTAAAACTAATGGTCTGTGCCCTACTATATTAGCCTATCCTAAATGACTATATATTTATTTTAAGATTAACATGTGTATAACATGCTGTATAACATCATCTTTTCAGAACCTTCTATTGTCTTTCATCATGATATATGATTGTGTAATAGTGTCATGTGACTTTGACTAATGTGTAACACCAAATCATGCCAAACCCTAACTTTGGCTCCCAAAATAAAAATAAATGGAAAATAAAATAAAAGTGTAAAATAAATTAAATAGAGTTCATCATCTTCAACTCTAACATGGCATATCTATTCACCAACTTCTTTGCTAGCTATTCCTTAAACATCAAGTCTTTTGTACTCAACATTACTCTATTACCTTTCTTTTATTTCTCTACTTCTCTTCTTCTTTTATCTGCTTATTGGTTCATCTCCTCCCATGCCTTTCTTAATACTGTCTTTACTTCTTCCTGCACTCTCTTCATCCTTTTCATAAACTCCTTTGCTTTTTCTATTTTTCTTTTTATCCTTATGTCTACTCCTATTCTTAATTCTCTGCCATAGTTTGCCATGAACAGAGATACCTTCATTATCAGATGTACTTTGTTGTAAACTGCAAACTCCATTGATGCCAGCTATTCTGGCTAATTCTTTTGCCTATAATTAATGAATAATCTTAGGTATTGCTCTAGTTCTTGGTTTATTCTCTCTGTCTGACCATCTCTTTGAGAGTGAAATATTATCAACAACTTCATTTCTATTCCCAACATTGTGTTAAACTCCTTGGTTAATTCTGCTGCAAACTGTGGACCTCTATCTGATATCACACTCTCCAGTAACCCATGCAACTTCCACACATTATTTCTAAACAATTGTGCCAACCTCTCTGCTGAAATTTTCTCCATTGTTGCTACAAAATATGTCATCTTGGACAATCTGTCACAGACCACTAGAACCACATCTTTTCCAGCTACTAATGGTAACTTTGTGATAAAGTCAACTATTAGATATGTCCATGGCTTCTCTGGTATCTTACTCAGTTTTAGCTTTTCTACTAGTACCTTTATCTTATTTTTCATTCTTTGACACATATCACATTCTTCTACAAACCACCCCACATCTCTTGTCACTCCTGGCCACCAATAGTTTCTCATAACCAGCTCCATCATCTTCCACTTCCCTCCATGTTCTGTGTCAGAGTTGAAAATGATAGACTTTATTTTCTTTCTCACTTTTATCTTATTTTCTGTTCATTTTTATTTTAGGAGCCAGAGTTAGGGTTTGGCATGACTCAGTATCACACACTGTTACAAGTTACACTATCAATTACATGTCATGATGGATAGAAGGTTCTAGAAGAATAACATTATACAGCATGTTATACACATATTGATCTTAAGATAAATACATGGTTATTTAGGGTAAGCTAAAGTAATAGAGTATGGACCAGTAGTCTTAGGTATATAAGGTAGACAATCCTGTACAGAGTTCTCTATTGAGTTCTCTTATATAAACCCTATACAAGGTTTTATTCATTGATCTACTCTAAGATTTTTGAGTCATAAAATTCTGCTACTGGTATATTATGGTGCAACCAGATTATTTTCACTCTCAACTCCTTATTCTTTGAGACATACACCTTTCCCTCTTTTAATACTAAATCTTCTTCTATCTGCTATTTTTTCCCTTATAATCCCCTAATTTCTGCTTTCTTCATTTCCTTTACTATTCTAACTACCTTTTTGTTCTTATCTGTTATAGGACGCTTTGGACACTAACAATTTTTATTTTATTTTATTTTATTTTTCTGATTTTATATTGATTTTATTTTATTTTTATTTTTATTTTTCTTTTGGACAATAGAGGTATATGACATTGTGGTTACATGACAAGTCACATGATATGACGTCATAGTCCTAGAACAGGATGGAAGGATCTAGAAGATGATGTTAGGGCACATAATATACACATGGTGGCCTTGAATAAAATGTGAGATGGATATGAGGTAGTAGCATGGACCAACCTGTAACAGTATAAATAAGACTCTAATTTAGCAGAGGCTCCTTGTCAAGTTCTCTTGTGATTTTCCCCACTTGATTG
>Ga0157358_1001096_pt1 | contig 11745 bp, 5 predicted proteins | sample AttcapACBM2_FD_111484 | JGI IMG/M metagenome (GOLD analysis project Ga0157358, IMG submission 111484) | Fungus gardens microbial communities from leaf cutter ant in Botucatu, State of São Paulo, Brazil - Atta capiguara ACBM2 | ecosystem: Host-associated > Fungi > Mycelium > Unclassified ...
GCCACGAACGCGCGTAGTAGGCAACAAAGGTGCTCTAGGTGTGACAACTTTGAGGATGTTCATACGAGGGAGAAAGCTACGAGCAAGGAGCATGGGCATGGAAGAGAAATAAGAATAAGAAATGAGAAATAGTGCAGAAAAGTTGCATCACCGATCATGCCGCGGCAGATTTGGTAATTGTTAGCCTACAGTATCCTCCCATCATGTGTTGGTCTATAAGAATGGCAGGTCAGAGGGGTAAGCAAGACTATATGTATATGTAATAAAAGAGCACAACTTAGACTATTACTAGAGATAAAGTTGAGTTCTAAACCTGAACCTTCAAACCAAATCTACAGGTTCAAGTGTTAATCCAATGCTGTAGCCAGATATCATAGACTACATCTGAGACATCTACCCTGGTATAGACACAGGCATTGTGAAAAGAGTTTAGAAGGTCTGTAATTTGGAGAAGTAGGTAGCTATCATAGACCATTCCAAAGTTATCTATCCTAAATGTGTTGTAGTAACTACTAACCTAAATGGTTGGTGCTTACTCAAGTAGTCTTATGGCATAAATGGCCTATACAGTGTCTATATGTTTACTATATAAGAATAACATGCTGTAGCCATACCTTCCTAATATTATTGTTTTGGTATCTTCTACTTCATGTAATCATTATCATGTGCTTTGCAAAAGTGAAATAATGTCATGTGATGTATTATGTGACTTTCTGGTCATATACCTCTTCATAAATCATAGAATAAAAATGTAAATAAAATATAATGGTTGAAAGTGTATTATAACAATATCATTATTTTAAGGTCCTTCCTCTGAAGGAGCTTGTTTTCTCTCTTCCATCTTGCTTAACTTCTTTCCAACTTCTTTAAATATTTGTCTTCAAACTTTCTATCATTTTATCCAAACAACAACTTTACTATGTATTTCTCTGGAAATTTACTTCTTCTAAACTCCTCTACTTCTAGATTTAACATCTATGACCATTGATCTTTTCATTGTACTCTTCTTAACTTTTCTATTCTAATTTCTCTCTCAAATTCTTTCACTGATTCCATTGTATTCTCTAAGTTCTCCAACACTTTCTAAGTATTCTTTTCTACTGTGTATTCTTTTTATCCTACCAAGTCCTTTGGTTTTTCTCCTACTTCCCTTCTATTCAAAATCTTTTCTACTTCATACTCTTTCACCCTCTCTATTTCTATTAGATAAAGTAGGATCTTCTTCTGTCTCTTTATCTATCTCTGGTACATTACTATTCTACTCATGTTCATTACCAGATAAATCTTTATCAACACCAGTAACTCCAGATCTACTGTATTTTTCAATTTTTAAGATCTCACAAACCTTTCTGCCAACTTCTTTGTTCTTCTACCTCTTGTCTGTCATACTAATTTCTTCATACTCAATAATACTCTATCTCCTACCTTGTACTCTACTACCTCCTTCCTATTCCTATTTACATATTTTTTATTTCTTCTTATAAATTCTTTAATGCTACTTTTGTCTTCTCATGTCATTTTTTTATTTTGCTCACAAACTCTTCTACTTTCACATTCTTTTCCTTCTTTCTAATTTTGAAACTTATCCTTAGTTTCCTATCATAGTTGACTTTAAATGGTGATGACTTTGTTTCTGAATGTATTTTATTGTTAAATGCAAACTTTGTAGTTGCTAACCATTCTAGTCAATTTTCTTGTCTATGATTGATATACATTCTCAAATACTATACCAACTCTTAATTTGTCCTTTCTGTTTGTCTGTCTATTTGTGGATAAAAGGCTATTGATAACTTTGTCTCTATTTCCAATATTTTGTTCAACTCCTTTGTTAACTCTGATACAGATTGTGAATCTCTATCTAATATTTCTTTTGTTATTGCTGTAAAATATGACATTTATGAACAATATTTTCTCCAATCTCTTGGAAATTTATATTGTGATTTATTTTAATGATATACTCATCTACTCTGATGACATATCTGTACACCACAAATATATCAAAGAGGTCCTCAAGCATTTATTTCTGCAAGACTAGTCTTTATGCCAAAGCAGAAAAATATGAGTTTTATTCTGAGTTAGCAGAGTATCTAGGATATATTCTTTCTTCTTCTAAACTTACTATGTTAGACAATAGTGTTAGGACAACTAGCAAAGTCTATGGGATTTTGTAGAGTTTGCAGTCTCCAGAAAACCCCAAGTAAAGTTATTCCTAACTACTAAGTATATCACTCACCTCCAGGAAATCCTAAGAGAACAGGTTAAGATCTCTTGGAGATAATAACTACTCTAAATACTTGAGGAATCCATTTCTATTAGGTGTTAGATGTGGTTCACACCTTATTATCCAAGGCCTGTTAGTAAGCTCTCAGAAGTCAGATTAGCAAGCAGATATTATTTATGTATATGAAATACAAATGTCAAAATGACTATTAGCTCCAGCTTATATACTATACCTCTGTTAGTCACACTGTCACATATTTTGGAAAAGCTACTTAAAAATGACTGGAGAACAAGTCTATTAGAAGATGGTAAGATATGTCATCACCAACATTGAAGACAGTATCAGTTTTGGTCAATTTTTAGAATAAAAGTTTACAGTATAACTACTAGCTTATATACTAAGTATATTCTAGATTGTTCTCTCTATGAAGTTGTTGAAAAGTGCAATAAGGATATCTGAGGTGGAATAGAGAGAGTGATCTGTACTAGAAGAGGTCTGAAAGTATGGATGAGTTAAGGAGTGTTATTTGTAGGTTGAAATAGATATAACTAGATTAGAATGTGATATTAGATAGAACATCAAATGAAATACTTAGTAATCTAGCTGTAGAATGATAGAGCCCAGTAGTTAGAAACTTTAATGAAGAGACTTCAAATATTGCCAGATAGCAAGAGTTTATTGGTTGGTGGCTGGAGAAAGTATATTGGCAGTCATAAGAAAGTGAGTAGGGTTCTATAGTATTGCAGTGAAATTTTGGCTGAGCTAGAAACTTAAAAGAAGAGCAATCTTACAAATATTACAAACTTGAATTTTGGCAAGATAGCAGGTCTTCTTACAAATAAGATTAAAACTATTTAGGATTGGCAAAAGCTAAAAAAAGTCAAGAATATTCAATTCTTCTTAGATTTTGCCAATTTTTACTATTAATTTATTTTCAATTACTCTAATATTATTCTTTTACTAACTTACCTTACCTAGAAGAATACTCTATGGAAATTTTATAATTCCTACCATGATACCTTCAATTTATTAAAAAAGTATTCATTTCTATACCAATCTGTTATAACTTAAGACTTAGGGTTTATTCAAAAGAGAAATCTTGAATAGGGTTCATATAAGAGAACTAAACTGCTTAGTATATATGTTAGCTAGTAGTCTATGTGAGACTAATACTAACCTACCCTAAATGTTATGATTGAAGACTTAGAGTTAAATCAACAAAAAAACCTTGTATTGGGTTGACACAAGAGAACTCAATGAAATTTCTAAGTACAGTGTATCCTACTTATATATGTTAGGCTGTTGATTCATACTATGCTAAGTCTAGCCTACTTTAAAGAGCATGCATATTATATACTATTAATATATAGTATGATATCATTATTCTAAAACCTTCTATGTTCTTCTGTGTGACATATGACAGTTTGTGATATCATACTAAACTCTAATCTTAAGTTAAAAAAAAAATAAACATAAAATAAAAATAAAATAAAATAGAAAAATAAAATAGAGTCCATTATTTACTTAACCCTGAGTTCAAAATAAGAAAATAAAATAAAATGAAAATAAGAAAGAAAAATAAAATAAATCAAGTCCATCATCTTTAACTCTACCACAATCCTTACACACTAGATCTTTGATACTTAACATTCACTTAGTAGTTTTTTACTTCTAAACTTTCACCTTTATAAAGTATCAGATATAGTTCATACTAGGAGGTAAAAGTTTATAGAGTTGGCTTAGAGATGTACAAAGTGTGGAAACTCTATACAAGAAACTCAGTAATGTAGACTTGTCAGAATGACCTTGGCTTCAGCTTATGTACTGTACCATCTGTCTACTGTGTGGTTGCAACTTAATGAAATCCAAAAGAAAGTTGAGTACTGATAATAGTATGTTACCATTAAACACTAGGAATCAAGTTAAATAAGAATTATCTTTGTCAACTATTAGACTAGTGAACTATAGTATAACTACTAGTCTTATATACAAGTTAGATAGTTAGGAGATGCTTGGGATTTTCAGTATATAGTTCTAAGCAGAGGTTTCAGGTTTCAGTATTAAAATACTAAAAGAAATCAGAACAGGAGAACTCCACTGTTATCACATACCATCCAAACATATCTAACACATCTGAACTCCATCATGGATAACAATTACTTAAGCTCTGCTCCACCCAAAACATCTGTAGAAGTAAATATTCTCCTTCCAGTCAATACATTACTTCTAGTATGAATCAACCTGGTTCTATTTCATGTTGGATCACTCCATTACTAATCACATGGCTCCTTCTGATCTCTATGAAACTCTGAACCTGATTTCTGAGGACTTTAGTGTACCTAGAGTAGTTACCTGTCTCTTCTGATCCTTAAATAAACTTAGTACTAGTATTTAAGATACATAATACTCTGTAATTCCTTAGCCTGAAAATCACCTAGTGTGGTACACTGTTCTGAGTGCCTATGCTTATAAGTTTGACTTCTATAATTGTTTATTTCTTGTTACAATTTCCTTCCTAAATATGATCATAGCAACATGCAAAGATACAGCTTATCTGCCAAAGCCAAGGTTATTCTGGAATCACATCTGCATGCATCAGATAATATTTCTATGCTCTTCCAATATCTTTTGCATATTTTCCTATAGATAGATTTTTCTTCTGGGCATATTCCTTACTTGATAGCTATGAAAAACCAAGCCTAATAGGAGTATATTTGTTATAGAAGACCAAATACTCAAAAGACTAGGAGATGGCTACATTACCACTATGGGAATATATTGCAGGAAAGATAGCTGTCATAGAAGACAGACTTTTATCAGACATATTGAAAAGATATCACTGCTGCAGGGATGTGTTTTTAGAATAGGTAGTTTTAGCATATGATATCAAGTTGAAATACAATACTCATGATAAAAAACTCTTGGCCATTTTTAAAGCCTTCAGAATTTGGTACCATTATTTTGAGAGTCTAGTCTTTCTTATTAACATTGTTATGGATTATAAAAACCTTAAGTACTTTTCCACTATTAAAATACTAACCTGCTGATAAGTGAGATAGTCAGAATTTCTCTCACAAGTTTGATCTTATCTTCTAGTTTTATTCAGATTATCTTGGTATCAAACTCAATGCTCTCACTAGACAATGGGATTTTTATCTTAAAGGGAGAAATATTAGCTATACTATGATCAACTCTTGTAAACTTTGAACCTATTTTCACTTGTAAACAACTTGTTGCCTTGATCAGAGCAACAATCTTAGTCTCTTGTCAGGTGCAGTTCATACCAGGGAGGAAAAGTCTGCAGAATTGGCTTAGAAACAAGTAGAGTATAGAAACTTTATGCAATGAGCTTGGTAATAAGAACTTGTTAGGATGATCTTGGCTTCAGCTTATGTGTTACACTATCTATCTACTATGTGGTTGCAACTTCAGATGAGTGAATAAAGTTCAAGATAGAAATGAGTACTGATTTGATATATCACCATTGAATACTAGAGATCAAGTTCAATAAGAGTTATCTTTGTTGATTATCAGACTAGTAAATTACAATGTAACTACTAGTTTTGTATACAAGTCAGAAATATAAGAGATGCTCAGAATTTTAGTATATCACTCCAAGCAGAGGTTTTAGTGATAAGATACTAACAGAGTTTAGATAGGAAAACTCTGCCATAGAAGACTAAGTTTAATAGAAATATCCCTATCATAGAAGACAGGCTTGTCTTAGAGATGTTGTAATGATCATACTACTATAGGAACATATCTTTAGAATGGGTAGACTTGACATATGACATCTTTTCTTTATCTTGTACAGCAACTATTTTCAATCTTGACATTCTTCACTGCAATATCTGTACTGCACTTCTGAATGACTCTGTTACTCAAAAACACATCTTTGCTACAGAAGGTCACAGATCTATGAACTATTTAGGTTTTTTTATCTTGATAGTAAAATTTTTGTATTATCTTCTAGCAATCTCTATATATGAGTACTTTAGTGTAATTATGATTATATTCTAGCTAGCCACTTCAGTTAGAACAAAATACTAAAACTCATTTGCCATGAATATTCCTGGCCAATCCTTTATGCTGATATACAAAATTTCTGCAAATCATATATTACTTGCATATGATCCAAATTCCAGTGTCACAAGCTATATGGGTATCATGTACCAACCCAAACAATTGAACTATCATCATGAATAATACTTATATAACATCTGCTCCACTCAAAATATTTGTTGAGGCAAATATCTTTTTTCCAATCTGCATACTCTTTTTTAGTATAGATATACCTGGCTCCATTCCCTTGCTGATTACTCTATAACCAATTACATAACATTTTGATAATTTCTATGGAACTCCAGACTATATCTGAGAATTTTAGTGTAACCTAAATAATTATCTAACTCTTCTAATTCTTAGATATTATCTTAGTTACTGAGTACTAGTATTTAAGCTACATAGATCCTCTGTATTTCTTAGCTTGAAAATTGACTAGAGTTAACACTTCTCTTGTGTGTTCATATCTGACTTTTCTCATATCTGTCTTCACTCTATAGACTTCATTCAGTTGCTCTAATAATTGCTTCCATAGGGTTAGCATGATTCTTTGTTCTATTTTTTAGGCATAGCTGTAGACATGTGTCTCCACTTTACTTTCAGATATCACTCTAAAGATGATAGGCAAACAGAATGTGGGAACCAAACACTAGAGCAATCCCTCTATATATACTACAACTATTGGTAAGACAACTGGTCTAAACTCCTGTCTCTTGTGAAGTTTTTTTACAACAGTGCTTTCAGCATCTCTTCTTTCTGTAAGAAAACCATTTCATTTGTAAAAATTCAACACTCTATTACTGCTGTCAAAGTTTGTAGAGTTCTCTCCTTTTCTAGAGCACCAAACACTATTGTTAACCCCACATGTTCATTTAAGAAATTCCTGCTTTCTGCTGCTGTCCTCTATTAAGTCCAGTCTTGTCTATTGTTGCTGCCCTTCTCCCTCCATTGCTAGTGGTGACCCCCCTTTCTTTCTGGACTGACATTCTAGATGTTTCCATTAGAAATACCTCTGGCTATCTCATCATTCTTCATGAAGTAAGCTGATCTGGGAGATTGGAATGTGTAGTAGGAATATATAGGATGCCTATTATCTCTAGATTACTCTATTCTCTTAGGTTTTTCTAGAGGTAAGCTATATTGTCAGAATATCTAGTCAATAAAACTAGGTTTTCCTAGAGATTGTAAAACTCTGCAAACTCTGTGGCCTTTGCCCAGCTGCCCCAATACTCTCTTTGTTAATAAGGATTATCAAACTAGTATTTCAGTGTATTCTAAATATAATATTACTTTCTCCTGAGCCTACAACTTTGCTGTTGATCTTGATAGATTGTAGAATGCTCTTCAATTAGAGATCTTTGTAACCTAACTGTTAGAAAATCTCAAACTCTGAACTCTGAGTCTTTGGATTTGTCAGCACTGTTCTGCCAGATTGGAATATATCCTAGAATATTTAGCAGAGTTGCCATTTTCAGGAGACCTCATCCTGTTCTCTTAGGTTTCTTCTGGAGTGAACTCTATCACTCCACAGACTTTTTCCAGTTGCTCTAACACTAACATCTAATAGTAGTACCAAAAGTCTGCTAATACACAGCAGTTTCTGATCCCTGGTTTCAAAGTAAGTAATTAGATCTTTGTGAAAGCTCAATTCTGACCACATGGCCTTCCAAGAAGCTTTCCAAAAATCTTGATCTCTATGAAATCATTGCTTGACCTGGCACTCTATTGTTTACTTTCTGTCTTCCAGAGTCTATGCACTCTGTATACTCAGTCTTTTATGTCTTACTTATTTCACTTTCAAAGTTAAAAAACTAAAAAATTTAATTCATGAAAAAGAAACAAAAATAATGCTAATTACTTAGCAGAAAGAAGAAGGCATTCACACCCAACTTCTTCTTTGCTTTCTCATCACCAAACTCTGTAGAGTTTCATTACTCACTTTCCCCAGCTACTTTCTTCATCTTGACTTTTTCCTCTTCTTTCTTCTTGCTTCTTTTTGGTACAATTCTCCATTTATCTCTAAGGTAGCTGCAAGGTCTCTACAACTCATTTGTCAGGGCATGGTATTCTTAAACCAGTTTTCAGAGCAACTTTTCAATACTGTGGTGCTCTTGAACTAGTTTTCTGAGTGCTTTTTTGATAGTGTCCAGAATCTTATTATTTGTTAGACCTATTCTCTATGGTACAGTAGCATTTGCTTGAAGAGAAATATACTACTGTTTGATTACAGTGTACCCTATATAGGCCAGAGATCTACTGTAATAAGAGAAACATTAATAAAATAATTACTACTTAAGACTGGATACCCTTGCTCAGTCTATATACACCTGTCACAGAAGTTCTTACTATCTATCTTCACCAACTTTCCATCAACTCCATGGACCTTTTTTGGTTGTTTTCATTTTGCTTTCTTTGATGGCTCTGCTCAGGCCTCATCTTCAGAAAAGATCTCAATAATTTTCTTACTCTTCTTGGTAAATTTCTTAGTAAATTCTTCTGCTGCTTTCTTTTCATTTCCCATTATAGGAGAGATCTCAGTGCTTTCTATTACATTAGACCCCCTCTCTAACACTGCTAACTGAAGTCTCTCCAGCTTTTCTTCATACTACCTCTCCAGCTTCTTCTCACATCACCTCTGTGCTTTCTCCTTCTTGTTTTTCTCCTTTTTCTTCTTTAAATCTGTCTTCTTTCTTGCTTTAGCCTCTGTTACCAAGCAAGCCTTCTTAGCTGCCTTTGCTTTTTATTACACCTTTACTGCTACTTTTAGGCAGACTATAAACACTTGCTCTTTGATAACATGCTTTATGCTTTTTTTCTTTTGGCAAGCTAAGATCTTGTCCTCTGTTTTTGAGAGTTATGAATATAATAGAGGAGTTTCAGGAAAACATGGTGGTAAGAAGAAGCAAAATTTTTCTTCCTTTTATATTGACTTACAAAATAGTTACATAAATTCCAGGTAAACTCAATCAAACTTCAAAGACTCAGTCTTAAGGAGGAAATACTGTCATATATCAAAGTCTAAACTCCAAGTATAGAAGTCTTCTATGGTAAATTTACTCTTACTCTAAACCCCACAAGTAAGTTGTCTTCTACAGTAGAGTTATTCTCTTCAAAAGCTCAAATTCTAGCAGTGTCTTATCATAGATCATTTTAATTAGTCACTTGCTCAGCTTCAAGCTGGAAATAGACACTGACCTTACTTGATGTGGAAAACTGCTTGATTATGTAGTAATAAACACTACTTAAGTATCCAAGTATTTTAGACACTTCTTTATAGTATTCAAAAACTGGTAAATACTCTGTAATATCCAGTCTGATGATTGACTATAGTTTCCACTACTCTTATTACTAAACTCCAGTGTTAATAGTGATATGCTTATTCTTATCAGTACTTTCTATCTCAAACTCCATTTTACTATTTGAAGTTGTGACCAAGCAATAAGTAGACATAGCACATAAGCTAAAGCTAAGGTCATTCTGGAAGTCCACAACTCTGTACTTTTTGGATAAGTTTCCATACTCATAAAACTCTGTCTAACCCTGTGAACTTTTGCCCTTAAGTGTGAACTATACCTGACATGAATATACCATCTACATTTCTCACATATATTAGTCTTTTAGTTTTCTTCAACTTAAAACTCTGCTTTCTAGCAAACTCCAAGCTCATAATAATCTTTACCATTTTCTCCTTTAAATATTCCTTAAGTTTCTCTAAGTCTAATGAGTTCATATGCATAATTCTGCTAGATAATACATTAAATATTTGATTCTTCTACTGTTTTCAATGATTCCTTAGTTTTGGCCATGATATGCCAAGTATCTGAAATATTCACAACTATAACAGTTCCTTTCTTGATCAACCTTCATTGTATAAGTGTTCCTGTTCTTAAACAGAGTTCCATGTTACTCATTCTTTCAACTCCTTCTATTGGTACAGAGTCTGTGTATAAACTGACTCTCTTTCTGGTTGTCATTCCCAGATTTGTAGTAGAGATAGCCTTAGCCAAAACTCTTCTGTCATTGTTGTTGTGGCTTGTTTCTACTCTTGGGCATTGTTTCTGTAACTCAGTTTTGCTTCCTCTCTCTTACTTTCTCTTTAATGTTTATCCAGATTTGTTACTTATTCATACCACTAATCAATGCTCCTTGAAGATTATTCAGCTGGTTTCTTCTAATATGCCTACTCATTTTTCTTTTAAATTATTCAATTACTGCCTGACCTTTGTATATACTGTTTCTTACTATCTGTTTGAATTTCTGCATGAATCAATGTTGGTAGCAATACATCTTTCTATTCTTTGGGTAGATAAACCTCTCAAACCTTCTTAAGTATATCCTCCAAAACATATGACCAGTATAATGAGTAAAGGTATAGTATATTAGCTGAAGCCAAAAGTTATTTGTCATCCACATTCCATATATTCTAGATAAGTATAACACTTATCTGCTTTCCAAGAGTCTGCTGTGAATCTCAGTTTGTCAAAGTGTGAACTGTACCTAATGACTGGATAAGTTCAAGAAATATAGATTAGAGAAAGTCTATTATATATAATAGAAAGTGGATGTTGCTAGATTAGTATATGGCAATAACTAAGAAAATACTATAGAGATAAACTTGTAGCAACACTTAGAGTAGAGAGAAACTCAACAAGAAGTTCTTTTATGGAGTTTGCTTACAACAATGCTCCAAGTGCTACTATCAGTGTTTCTCCATTCTTTGTGAATAAGAGATATCATCTGAACATTACTGTTCACCCTAAATGTGATATTGCTTCCTCCCAAGCCAGTAACTTCACTGTAGATCTTGATGAATTATAGAGTACCCTTAAAGCTGAAATTTCCATGGCCCAACAGCATTACCAGAAATCTACTAATGTATGATATTTTCCTGCTCCTGATTTCATAATAGATAACAAAGTCTTTGTCAAGGCTCAGTTCTTCAGAACCACTCAGCCTTCAAAAAAACTTTCCAAAAAATATTTTGGACTCTACAAAATCATTTCTCAGCCTAGTACACTATCATTCACTCTCCATCTCCCAGAGTTTATATACTCTGTCCATTCAGTTTTCCATGTGCCCATGCTCAAACCCACTATGTCCAACTTTTTCCCCAAGAGAACACAACTGGCCCTTACTCTAGTTATAATTGATGAGGAACCTAAGTATGAAATTTCTTGGATAGTGGACTCCAAAATTGATTGCCAATGAGTATGCAAACTTCTGTATAAGATGATCTAGCTAGGGTATGAAGACACTAAAAATGAATCTAAGTGGATTCCCACATCCAAACTCACCTATACTACTGACTTGATATCCAATTTCCATATCGTATATTCCACTAAGCCCAGTTTAGTATTGTACTTGTTCCCTGCCTCTGTACACTTCTAATGGGGATTCTTTTATTATTTTCTTAGTATATTCTGTCTGCTTACTTATTGTATTCCTGTAATATATATACTGTA
>Ga0157358_1001097_pt1 | contig 11745 bp, 4 predicted proteins | sample AttcapACBM2_FD_111484 | JGI IMG/M metagenome (GOLD analysis project Ga0157358, IMG submission 111484) | Fungus gardens microbial communities from leaf cutter ant in Botucatu, State of São Paulo, Brazil - Atta capiguara ACBM2 | ecosystem: Host-associated > Fungi > Mycelium > Unclassified ...
TGATCATACTGTTGTACTTGTCCCCTGTCTCTACACATTTTCCAACAGGAATTTCCTTTATTAATTCCTTAGTATATTCTGTCCACTTATTCTTATTAACTTCTAGCTTCAGTATACTTTTCAGGGTTTCTTTTCAAAACTTTCAAACTTCTTTTCATTTTAATTTCTTGATTTTATTACTTACACATTTAAATCACAGAAAATAAAAAATTTTATTAACAAGACCACTATTCTAACAAAAGGTAGATGTCAGAGTTCCCTCCTCTCAACTTTCCTCAGGGCCATTCTCAGACCTCTTTTCTTCATCTCTATTCTCCTTCTTCTTGTTTTCTCTTTCTGAGCCCCATCTCTGCTCCATTGTAGCCCTAATTCTCTTCAACTAGGCTGTGGTCCTCTCTTGACTCTCCACCAAGTTCTGGAAGAACCTTCTGACTCCTCAGTACTCCTCCACTAGTTCTCAGAGTGCCTTTTCAATGGCATTTAGAATCCTGCCATAAGTAGAGATCATGGCTAGAGTGTTGGTATTGGTGTGGGGTACACACCACTGCTTGATAGCAATATACCCCATGCATGCTAGAGATTGGGTAAGGGAAAGCTATCAGTAAAAAAGAAAACATAGAGAAAATTCTTTACTCATCTTGAATTGTGTACTAGGTAGTCCTGCCCAGCATGTACATATCTTTCACAGGGATTAGCACCCCCAGCTTGATTCTAATGTCTTCTCAGTATCTTGCTGGTTGTTTTCTTTAAGCCTTTTTGGAAGGCTGGCAGTCCACACTGTCATCTGAAGGTACTTCCTTGCACTTAGGTTCTATGATCTGGAACTCTTCAACGCTCTCCAAAAGAGTAGCTTCTTTCTCTAACACCTTGTCTCAAAGTTGTTGGAGGTACTCCAATGTTTTCTTTTTCTTTTTCTTCTTTTCTTCTACAATCCTTTTCCTCTTGGCTTCCTTTCTGGCCTTTGCCTTCACTTTTCTCCTTGCTTTCTGAGCCATGTGCTCAGTACAACATAACTTCACTGTTTCTTCCAGTTGAAGCAGAAGCTGCTGCTGCTGCTCATGTCTCCACTGCATTTCTTGCCATTGCTTTTCAAGCACTTCAGTGTTGTTTTATGAAATGTTGGAGGGGACAGGGGAAGACATAATAATACAAAAGTAAGAGCAAAAAACTTTCTTTTCTGTTTATGTATTGTTGACCTAAGTACTATCATGGGATTTTTGGATAAACTTAATAGGACTTCAAAGGCTCAGTTCTAAGAGGGAAATACTGTCATATGCAAGTCTACCCATTCAGAAATTACATTCCCACAGTGATATTATCTCCAATTATACAAGCTTGCCTTTCTCATAACATGCCTTAAGACAGTGCTGCAACTATCTGGGTATTCTGTCTTTTACAGCAGAGATACTCCTATTCAACTTGGTCTTTCATAACAGAGTTATTTCTGTTAGTGTCTTAACACTGAAACTTCTACTCGGGGTAATAAGAGCTATACCACTGAAACCCTGAGCATCTTCTATAGTAGGGACTCATATATAAGACTAGTAGTTATACTATAATTTGCTAGTCTAATAATTGACAAAGATAACTTCTTATTGAACTCAATCTCTGGTGTTCAATAGCAATACACCAAATCAGTACTCACTCCTCTTTCAGACTTCTCCCTATCATCTGAAGTTGTGACCATGTGGTAGACAGACAGTGTAGCATATAAGCTGAAGCCAAGGTTGTTCCACAAGTCTACACATCTATGAGTCTATCTTGCAGACTTTCACCTCTAGTGTGAACTATGCTTAACAGAATGTCTTCTCTAGATGGGTGGACTTGGCATATGATATAATTGTAATGTCTTTAAGGCTTTTTTCAGGTTATTGATCTCTTCTTGTATAAATATTGGTTCTGGTATCTTTGGTCTACTTTCTTTTGAAGATATGTTGTAAGGTTTGTATAGCAACACTTTTTCATCTTAAATAACATCTTCTTTCTGTTTTCCTTTATTGATATCCATTGGTTAATGTGTTTCTTGAGGTAATTCTTGATATAATTCATTAACTAGTAAGACTTGGATGTGGTGTGCTTGTTTCTCCATATCTCCTTAGATAATATCTCATAGTTCCCCTGGTATACTAAATATGTTTCTACCAATTTGTATTTTGTGTATGTCACTTGTTTGAAAAATAGTAGTTTCAATTTCTGCTAGTTGAGTGTTTGCTACTTTAGCTAATCAGATTATATTCTGTAGTTGAAGTTAAATATTAGCTATCATTTTCAATCTTCTGATGATTTTGTGGTACTTCTTTGTCCAGTCCTTTCTTTTATTGTTTAGAGTGGTAATAAGATCCATGTTGTTGATAGTGTGAGAGATGTATGGGTTGGGAGGAGTGGATACAGTGAAAAATTGATAAGCCATTTGAATATTTCTTAATGTTAGTATAATTTGAAATGTTAATTTGGGATTTTATCTCCCTTCTTTATAGGTTTCAACTTGAAACTCTTGTCTAATAGTCTTGAATTGCTTTCTTTGTATGTGGTAATCCTATTTCAGATATCCATTGGTTATGCTCATTGCCATATTCCTTCCAATGCACTAAGAATTGCATGCTGTATCCTTATTTTCTGTGGTTTCTAACTTCTTCTACTTCATACTCTTTTTCTTCATTAACAATGTCTGATAGTAGTGTTAGTTCCATGTGTTGTTCCTTGAAATGTGATTTCTTGCATTGTGTCAGCAAGTCTTCATTAAACATGTTGTAAATCATTTATCCTTCTGATAGTTCTAGTTAAAACACTTCTTGACCAATGTCCTTTGAGATCTTGAAATGTATATATCTTTTCTAGTCCAACTTCTTTGAGAGTCTGTTTGAATGAATATTTTTAGCCTTCAATCACATGTTATCTCCAACCTTCAACTCTTAAGAATTCCTCCTTTTCTTATTGAATTATTTTTTCATAGCTTCTTTTACTATTTCTATTGACTTCTTTGCTACCTTCTAGCTTCTTTGTAGTTCTTTAAGAAATTTTTCTAATTTTGGCATTTCTGTTTTTATAATCAGGTCTTCTTTCCATAAGTGTATTCTAAAATTAAGTTCAAATGAAGTCTGTTCTGTCACCATATATCTCTTGTTATTATACTAGAACTCTGCTGTAGATAGCTATTCTGTCCAATTATCTTGCTGATAGTTCACATAATATCACAAGAATACTTTGATCTCCTAGTTAATTTGTTCTGTTTGGCTATTAGTTTGAGAGTGATATGTTGTAGATAATGTTTATTTTGTTTTCAATACCTTGGTTAAATCTTTCATGAACTTTGATGTGAATTGAGGTCCTCTATTACTAAGTACTTTTTGTGATACTCTATGTAGTTTCCAGATTTTTTCTCTATAGATTTTTATAATGTCCTTCAATGATATTGCTGTTATTGTCACTTTAAGCCTAATCATTTTCATGAACTAATCTATTATGTCTACTATTGCATCTAATTCATTTGACTTTGATAAAGGTTCTATAATGTTGATGCTAATTTCTTGCCAAGGTCCTTCTAGTGTTTCTAATGGGTAGAGTTCTTCTGCCTTTTTCATATGCTATACTTTGTTCTGTTGGTATTTGATATATCCTTGAATATACTTCTTGATATTGTTTTTGATTTCTGGCCACTAATAGTTCATCTTGATTAATTCAAGTATTCACTGTTGTTCTGAGTATTCTACATCAGCTAGATCATGATTTTCCTATAGAACTTGCTCTCATATCTTCCAGTTGTTTGGAATATAAATCTTTCTATCCATATAGACTATTCCATTATTTTCTTATGCTTGGCCTTTATTCTTTTCTAATTCCTTTTGAACTTTCTATTCTTTTATTTAATTTCTTCTGATTTCATCCAATAGTGTGGTTTCTTCTACCACTTGATTTCTTCAGATTATAACTATCTCTGCTTCTGTGGTTGCTCTTCTTGCCCATAACTCTTTCTTGAGCAATTTGATGTTCTTGTTGTTCTTTTTTGTATCCACTTGGTCTTTTCTTGATAGTACATCTGTGTTTGTATTTGTTTTTCCTGGAATATGTCATAGTATGAAGTCATAGTCTTGCAACTTCAAATATCATCTTGCTTGTCTTCTATTTAACTTGTATAGTTCTTAAAAGTACTTGAGATTTTTGTGATCTGTCCAGACTTCAAATTTCTCTGTAGCATCCAGTAGATATTGTCTCTGTATTTGTTCAATGCCTCATCCTTCTTTATTGTTATAGCATAAGTTTTGGCATTTAACTTTCTGGGTGCATTTTTTGTTAGGTTAATTTTGTGGTCTCATTTTCATCTTTCTGGTAACTTTTCTAACTTCTTCTTGTTGAACAAGTGTGAGTGGTTGAATGTAATCTGGAAGATTCTCTGGATTTATTAGGTCTAGTTCCTTTCCTATTTCTTGGTATTCTTTGTTCTAGTTATCTGTTGATTGTATTCTTCTGGTTTTGAATGATATATCTTGATATTGCATCCTGTATGTCTTTGGACATCTTGTGAACTGTATTTTTCCCATATTCCAATTTACTTCTGGGTTATGTTTGACCAACCAGTCATATCTTAAGAACATGTCCATACCATTTAAATCTGTAAATTCTGCATTAATGTTTTCTTTATGGTCTATTTATCTTAACTTTCAGTAGTGCATATCATATAACTTTTCCATTCTTGGTTTCATCTGTATCGAAGACCTTGAATAATCTGTTCATTGGTTCTATCTTGATCTTTTCTTCTTTTACTAGCTGTTTGTCAATTCTAGTGTGTGTGTATTCTGAATTTACTAGTGCTTGTAACTGTAGTTTCTTTTTGTTCTTTGTTTTGATGTTAGTTTTGATGTTTAATTCCCTTTCTTTGTTGTTTCATTGATTTGGAATAATATATCAATTTTGGGAATTATTATATATAAAGATTTGTTGTATTGTGCCTACTCTGAACCTTTAACAAAACCCTCCTACTTGTTATTATTCTCTTCATCAGATTCTTCTTGAATACTCCTATTCTTCATCTTCTGTTTTATCTTGCAGTTATTGGCAATATGCTCTATCTTATCACATTTATAACACTTTCTTATGTCTCATTCTTTCTTTGGTTTTCTATAGTTCTTTACTATGTATCTATATATATTGTAATTGAAACACTTTGGCTTTTTGTTTTTGTTGAAGTTGTCTTTGGCTTTTCTAATATTCATGTATATGCCTCTTTTTCCATATGTTGTTCCAGATCCTATTCTATAATCTTGTCTGTTTTCCATGGATTTGTATCCTTGTTCTTTTGAAGTAATTGCCACCTTCCACTCTTTAAGTGTCTCTGGTGCTGCTATTGGTGGGTATTCCAGTATTATCTTTATGATATCTGTCTTGATATTCTTCTTTAATAAGAATATAGCATGTAAGTCATCTGTTTCTGCCTTTATGGCTAATGTTTTGAATTCAATTATAAAATTAGCAATATGCTTCTTACTCTGTTTGAACATTTCAATCTTCCATTTGGCATCTACTGCCTTGCTTTTGTTGCTGAATATTGTCTTGAGTTCTCTGACAAACTCATTCCAATTCTGAGTATCTGTTTCTTCTTTAAACTTATCTAGCTTCTTCTAGATATAAATACCAGTTATGCCCCCTCTAAGTCAGGCTAGGATTGTAGTTATCCTATTATATGTTCCTGTTACTCTGTTACTCTTAAAGAATAATCAGATTCCTCTCCATCAGTTTTTGAATTTTGTTCTATTCCTGTTAAACCATCCTAGATCCAGGACCATACTCTTTGGTATGACTGCTTGTTTGTTCTATGCCATTGCTGATGCTAGTGCTACTAACATTTCATCTGTGATTTCTGTTTCTATCATTTTTGTCAAGATGTCTTTTTTAATAATCCTTAATAATCCTAGTCATTCTGACAGTGCCTCTAAATTGTTTTCTTGATGTTGATCTGTCCTGCTGTTTATGGGCTATGCCACAAGTATTATTTGTCTTCCTGATGGTCTAAAACCATAAACATTCTAATAGCCTAACTACTATACACTCTCCTTTTACAAGGTGAGCCTAACAATGCTTGACCAAATATTATGGCCTTTAGCTTGGCTCAGGTTGTAACTTAGGCAAAAACTTGAGTAAGAAGTAGAAGGATGATCAATTGGTAAAGTATAAGAATACAAGAGTGTATCTACAGCTATATATATCTCAAGACCATATATTATAGCCAAGGCAAATGAGTCATAATACATGAGAAAACATAATGAAATTATGCCTATTATATGAGGTACTAACTGAAACAATATGTGGTACAGCCAATCATTGAGTTAGAAAGAAGTAACCCCAATACCTATAGTCTATGAGCTAGCCACATTGAAGACATAAGAAATCAATTATAACAACAAGCCAATATTACTTGGTATACTTCAAGGTTTATTTCTGTCTTTTTTATATACTAGACTAGCTTATATTAGAGTAACTAGTAGAGTCCACAGGATTTCACAGACTTTAATAATCTCTAGGAGAGCCTAAGTGTTAATTAATATGGTACTGGTATATATACTGCTTGTCTTTAGGAAAACCTAGAAAAATAGAATAAGGTCTCTGGAAGTAACAAGTATTTTATATAGCTAAGGTCATATTCTAAACTTTTGGATTAGCTTACTTGAGGAAAAATGATGAAAAAGTATAATCAGAGACATTTCTAATGAAAGTATCTAAAATTTCAGCCTAAAAAAAAGAGGTTACTATTAACAATAAGTGAGAGATTAAGCTTAAAAAATAATAGTAAAAGATAGCAGAGTTAAAAAAACAAGCACTGTAGACTTTGGTAGCAGTGTTTGGCCTCTGATAAAAGTCGAAGAAGTAAATACTGTAGTCTTAGTTAGCAATGTTTAGCCTAAAGTTTTAAATCTTATAGGCATCAGCAGTGTTGTGAAAGAGCAGGTTCTTTTACATCTATCCTCTCTTAGATTGTTGTAATCTAAAGTAATGAAAATCATTTGAAACTTGATGGTCAAAAACTCAGTATCTTAGATGGACTATAAAACTTTAGAGTTCAATTAGTGGAAATTTGCTACCTTGTCTAAAATAAATACCTCAGAGATATATTTCTAAGAATTTTCTTCTAGACTGAAGTCCTTTCATTTAATAAGATACTAAAACTTCTTATAGTACCAATAGCTATCTAGAATCTTTTTGATTTTCTGCTCTTTTTATCTGTCTATAAGAATAGAGTCTAAGAGTAGCTTTAGACATCTATTAGATGTGAGATCTATAGATGTAACAGTTAACTTGATAGCATTAAACATGGGATACAGCCTTTTTAGTAACAGTAGGAGCTTTAGTCAGTAAACCATAGACTCTACTTGCTTCTCTACCATATAAGATTTGAGATGCTAATGTAATAATTTAGCTGATGGGTAGATGGTGTATATATCTATAGAATTGAGATATATCTTGTTACTAGGCTAAAAGACTGGTACAGGGTCCATCTTTGGTTGTAGTATAGAATTATGTCCTCCTATAACTTACAGATTATTGAATTTACTTTCTTTAGTACTATCTTAATCTATTTGGCAAAACTAGTAGCACTTTCTACCTTGAAATCTTGATAGTGTGATTTAAAGCCTATTTAGGGCAGATAATCTATATCTAAGAGAAATAGATATTGCTTAGTATTTATAAATATCCAGAGATACTAATCAAGCTCCTATTTAATGCATTCTGTCTATTTGTCTAACTGGGGATGCTATATTATGGATGAAGTAATCTCAATTCTGAGTATGTGGTAAAGTTTCTTGATAAAATATATAATAAATTATAAACTTTTGTCTAAGACTACATAAGTGAGAAGACTATGTAATTTTTATATATGGTATAAGAAGAGTTTTATAGTGCTCTTCACAGTAATAGTAATGTGAGTCAAAATGAAGTATATCCTCTTGGGTACTAAGTTTACTACTATTATAACTACATTAAACTCTGCAGACTCTAGAAGTTCTATAACAAAGTCTATACTTATAGTTTTTTATAGGAAGTTAGATACTAGTAGCAAGTATAACTCTCTAAGAGGAAGGTGATGTGCTAGCTTAGTATACAAACAAAAGTTATATATACTAATATACTGACTTATGTATCTTGATATCTAGGGCCACTAATAGTTTTAGAAAACTAAGTTCAATGTTTTCCATTTGTTTGTATACCCTGCTATCTTGGAGTCATGATAAAGGTCTATGATACTAGAAATATACATCTTTCCACAAAATAAGAGCAGTCTATTATTCTCAGACTATTCAGCAGATCACAATGACTTTGTTATTGAGTTATAGAGCTTATATGTAGTTTGTGCTACTGGTTTCTCTTACTCATATAATCTATTTCTTTACCAGATATTTATTAAGAGAGTTATTTTCTTACTTTCTACTGTAATATCTTTCAAAACACAAACTGCAAGAAACTCTAGCTTAAGTATTACTATGTTCTGGTTATCTTAGAAACCTGTGCTGTAGTCTGCTTGCCTAGATAGTACATCAGACTTTTCCATAGATTTCTCTGGATAGTGGTTTAGTAGAAAGTTGAACTATGCCAGGTATAAAAACTACTAGGCTTGTTACTAGTTCAGTTTCTTAGTGCTTATGAAATACTCCAGGTTCTTATGGTCTGTTCAGATCTTGACTAGAGTTGTAGCTTTCTTAATAAAATGATACCATTCTTTTAATATATGGATAATTGTTAGTATTTTCTTGTCATATAAATTACATTGAACTGGAGAGAGTAACTTGTTAAGAAAAGCAACTGAATACTACTTACCATTATTCTTAGAAGCCTAGAAGAGTACTACTCTAATAGTAAAGTCAGAACTATCTGCTTCTATCTGGAAGGGAGTAGAAATATCAGTAGAAAACAACATTAGCACCATAGTAGTAGCTTTCTTGAGTGTATCAAAAGCTACTTACTGAGAATCCAGGTTCAGATACTAATATCTCTGGTAAGATCAAATAAAAGCTAAGTGATATCTAAGAAACCATAGATAAATTTTTGATAAAAGTTAGCAAATTCCAGAAATGCTCATAGGTCCATGTGATTAGTCAGCATGAGCCAATTGCAAATCTTTACAAGGTTTATCTTGACTCAATCTTTGGAAATGACTAGATTTAAATACTTAATATAAGACTTGTCAAACTTATATTTTTTTAGATAAAAGAAGAATTTGTGCTATACTAGAACTTTCAAGACCTTGTAGACTGTTTTGTGATGTTCTTCTAGGATCCAAGTAAAAATCAAGATGTCATCTAAGTATACAATTATAATGCTCTTTGAAATGAGGTCTCAAAATATCATCTATTATAGTTTGGAAGATAGTTAGACTATTAGTTATGTTGAAAAACATTACTAGACATTTGATAAAGTACTAGATATTTTATAGTTTGGCAATAAGCTCAGAGATTAGCAAAAGTAGATACCTGTTTTTGATTGTCATTATATTAAAGCTTCTATAATCTTAGACTAGTATTACATCCTGTTCTGATCATATCTGTTCCAACCTATAGATAAAATCTGTTAAAAGCTAGAATAATGGACTTGGCTTTTCTTTATTCTAGTTTCCTATGTAAAGTTTTTCTATTTTTTACTTAGACTTTTTCTAACTTATATTTCACTTTTTTCTAAAAATAGAAGAAACTGAATACTATGACAAGGTATGATAATTATTACACAAAACACTCATGTCACTGTTACCATCACAAGGTCATGTGACATCATAGAAGGATGGTATTATACATTATAAAAGATAGAATGACTTTATTTAGACTTATAATATTTAAAGTAGGCTAGATACAGATATACACAGACTATATATACCAGAGATATATAAAGTAGACAATCCTGTATTAGGAATCTTACTGAGTTCTTTTGTGTTCAACAATTAAGTTCCTTTTTTTGACCAAACTCTTGGGCTTAAGTCATAACAATATCTTTTTCTTCATCTATACTTCCTGATTTCTTCCAGTATAGATCACATTTCTTTATTCCTCTTGAATGTCCTTGCTGGACCTTTGCCAACTCTATAGAACTTCATTTCCAACATTTGAAGATTATTAGTAAATCAGAGTAACTTATTTAATAGTCTCTATTTCTGATAACTATTCTAGATAATATACTTAGTATATAATCCAGTAGTTTACACTATATTAGCTTATCCTGAAAATTGACTAAAACTAACATCCTCTTCTAGTATTAGCAATGATACACCTCACCACCCTCCAGTAGTTTTAAATCTACTAAGTTTTCTAAGTCTACTTCCAAAATATATAACTAGTATAGCTAGTAGAGGTACAGCACATAAGCTAAAGCCAAAGGTTATTATAACCTGTCTTCTATATTCTCAAATAATATAATAACTAATATATTTGGACTTCTGAGATACTTTACTGGATCTCAGATAATGAGATATGAACTGCATTTAACAACTAGACAGAGTGAACTATCTTTCTTTTTGATAAAGAAGACTAACATAGTCATAGGGAACTTTGAAGATCCTATTTGTCTAATATAGAGATTTTCTACAATGAATATATCTAACTTAGACTGCTTTGTGAGAAATAAGAAATAGATCTTTAATAGCTTCAGTTCAACACCATAAATCAGTTTAATAGTGTAGTCTTATTTATAGTGATCCAAGAGGGCATTAAAGTCTTTTTTTAGTAAAGACTAATTTGAAATACTAGATATATGGAGAAAAAAGAGATGTGCAGTCTGTTAAGATGATTAGTGGGGTCTAATATTTAAACAGACTTTAATATTTCTAGGAAAACCTAAGTATTAATTGATGTAGTACTAGTAAATATATTGCTTACCTCTAAGAAAATCTAAGAGAACAAAGTAAGGTCCTTGAAAGTAACAAATATTCTACATGTTAGAGACAATTCACACTTACTAGAGTTATCTGCAAATGATAGCATGGAAGATGGAGATAGAAGAATAACTTAATGAGTTAAGAGGTGGAGAGAATCAGAAGTGGTACTATGCAGATAATTAATCTTGGCTTCAATAGATAATATTATACCCAACTTATATATTGTATAGTCATAAATTTCAGATAACAGAAGTTTAGAAGAATTGAGATGAGTGTGGTACAATCCAAGTTGATAATCAGACTAAAGAACAGTATATGGTAGCTAATGTTCTTAAATAAAAAAGTGATAATCTAATAATATTCTATCACTATGTATATTCTAGGTTATCAGATACTGCAGGGATTGTCATTCAGAACTCCATGAGATTAATGAGGAATATAGGGTTTGGTCCTTAGGTTGATGGGTAATTGAAATAAAGTGTTATCCATATTAGAAGAGTGTGGGTAGAATGTGGATGGAGGATAGTGTCAAGATCGCTGAAGGTGGACTTAATTTTTATTTACCTCTTTCATTTTTATTTTACTTTCTTTTTCATTTTCAATCTATTTTTCTATTTTTAGAACTAGGGATAGGGTTAAGTGACAAAGATCACACTGTCACATGACAGTTCACATCAGATGACATGGTCACAAGTCACATGATGCAAAGAAGGACGTAGAAGGTTCTGGAAGGATGATGTCATACAACATATTAAACACATGTTGGCCTGATGGTATCCATATAGCTGTTTAGGGTAGGGTAGAAATAGCTAGCACAGACCATGAGTCCAAGGTATATAAGGTAGACTATCTTGTACAGAGCTCTCTATCGAGTTCTCTTGTGTTAACCCAATACA
>Ga0157358_1001098_pt1 | contig 11740 bp, 8 predicted proteins | sample AttcapACBM2_FD_111484 | JGI IMG/M metagenome (GOLD analysis project Ga0157358, IMG submission 111484) | Fungus gardens microbial communities from leaf cutter ant in Botucatu, State of São Paulo, Brazil - Atta capiguara ACBM2 | ecosystem: Host-associated > Fungi > Mycelium > Unclassified ...
GCAATAAGTCCAACTTTGAAAAGGGTGTTCATGCCGGGGTTAGCCTCCGTTTCAGAACTGCAAGTGTTCTGCGCGCACAATCATTGCCATGCCGGAAGCGAGCTGGACCCGAACGCCGTCTTTCGATACTTCAAGAACGGTAGCGTCCATCGCACTTTTGCCTGCTTTAACTTTAATACTCTGGCCGGGTTGCAAAGTTGAGGTATCAGTGATGGGTCGGGCTTCCTGCTCCGGACGTGGGGCTGGTTTGCGATGCTGTGAGGCGGTCGCACGCGGTGCAGCAGTCTGCGGACGCGGTTTGCGTGCGGCGTCGCCCTCGGCAGGCTTACGTGCAGCAGGCTTGCGCGCGCGACGCGGTGCCGCGCCCTCTTCGCTTTCACCCGCTTCACGACGGGCGGCACGCTGCTGATTGCGCTGTGCCTGAACACGCGCTTTCGCTTCTTCAAGCTGCTTGCGCGCATGCTCGACGTGCTGCTCATCCAGCACGCCACAGGCGTTACCGTCGAGATCGACACGGATAGCACCGGCTTTGATGCCGTAGAGATAACGCCAGCTCGACGTATAAAGACGCAGCGCGGAACGCAGCTGTGTTTTGCTCAGGCTCATTTCGCCCTGAACACGCTCGACCAGATCCTGAAAGATACCGATTTTGAGCGGACGCGCTTCACCTTCAGCGCTAAAGCAGTGCGGAAAGCGCTCCGCCAGAAAAGTGATGACTTCTTTACTGCTATTCAACTTAGGTTGATTTTCCATGAAATTTCCTGATTACAACGGGTTTGCCGACCAGCGCAGGCATGAACAGGCGACATTATAATGACAACATCGCTAAATGCCATGTGATCCAGTCGATTAGCTGCGCGTCAGCTGCAGATATTTTTCTAAGTCGCTGTTCGCAAGCACTTCACAAAGCCCATCAGTCAGTGTGACCAGCCCTGATTCGTCATCGCTGTCAAAACGATTGTAATCCACGCTGTCGATGTCCAGCACCCCAACCACAGTGCCATTCACTTTCAGAGGAATCACAATCTCAGCGTTGCTGGCAGCGTCGCAGGCGATGTGGCCCGGGAAGGCATGCACATCATCCACGCGTTGCACTTTCTCTTCTGCCAGCGCCGTGCCACACACACCTTTACCGACCGGAATGCGCACACAGGCGATTTTGCCCTGGAACGGGCCCAGCACCAGCGTATCGGCTTCCGTCAGCAGGTAGAAACCTGCCCAGTTCACGCCATCGAGACGTTCATACAGCAGCGCGCTAAAGTTTCCCATCGCGGCGAGAAACGCCGTTTCGCCCGCCAGCAGGGCTCGCATATCGCGATTTAGATCGGCGTAAAAGGCAGTTTTGTTCATTATTCAACCGTTACCAATGACATCTGAACGGGTTTATTGAGACCGTTCGTTAAAAATAAGTTTTAATTATCCAGAGCGACAAGGTGAATCATAGCGTTAGTTACTATAACCTTAGCATTCTGTGGATCGAAGCGTGATGCCCGAGACAGGCACACAGACAATGTCTTAATGACCGATATCTGTTACTTCTGACGAGCGAAAATTGCACCACCCTATGAAAATTCACGCTATCAGCCAGACATTGCCTCACGCACGTTATCAGCGTTGCCCGCAATGCGATACCCTTTTTTCCTTACCGGATGTGAAATCGCATCAGGCGGCCTACTGTCCGCGCTGCAACGCCCGGATAGTCAGCGGTCACGACTGGTCGATGACACGTCTGATGGCCATGGCCGCCACCATGATGGTGCTGATGCCGTTCGCGTTTTCCCTGCCGCTGGTGGATATCCGTCTGCTGGGTATGCGCATCAATGCCAGCGTGCTGGAAGGCGTGATTCAGATGACGCAGCAGGGGGATGTCCTGACGGCGTCAATGGTGGCCTTCTGCACCCTGGGCGCGCCGATCACCCTGGTGGCCGGCATCTGCTATCTCGGTATCGGTCACCGGCTGGGCATGAACCTGCGGCCTGTGCTGCTGATGCTGGAGAAGCTGAAAGAGTGGGTGATGCTCGATATCTACCTGATCGGCATTGCCGTGGCGTCGATTAAGGTGCAGGACTATGCTTCGCTGGAGATTGGGTATGGGCTGGCGGCTTACATCGCCCTGACGGTGCTGAGCGTGCTGACGCTGATCCATCTCAATATGGAGCAGCTGTGGGAGCATTTCTACCCGCAGCAGCCCGGCAATATGGCGCGTGACGAGATGCAGGTCTGTCTGAACTGTCACCATACCGGCCTGCCGGACGAACGGGGGCGCTGCCCGCGCTGTCACACGCCGCTCGACTTCCGTCGCCGCCACAGCCTGCAAAAATCCTGGGCGGCGCTGATTGCCTCGATTGTGCTGCTGATCCCGGCGAACCTGCTGCCTATTTCCGTGGTGTACCTCAACGGTTCACGGCGTGAAGACACTATCTTCTCGGGCATTCTGTCGCTGGGTGAAGGCAATGTGCCAGTCGCCGCGATTGTGTTTATCGCCAGTATTCTGGTGCCCTTTACCAAAGTGCTGGTGATGCTGACTCTGCTGCTCAGCATCCATTTCCGCTGTGAACAGGGGCTGCGCACCCGCATCCGGTTACTGCGGTTTGTCACCTGGGTTGGCCGCTGGTCAATGCTGGATCTGTTTGTCATTTCGTTAACCATGTCGCTGGTCAATCGCGATCAGCTGCTGGCTTTTACCATGGGACCGGCGGCGCTCTTTTTTGGCGCCGCCGTTATCCTGACCATTATGTCTGTTGAGTGGCTGGACAGCCGCCTGCTCTGGGATGCACATGCAACAGGAAACGCCGACTACACCGACTAACGCCACGCTGCGCAATAAGCGTAAAGTTTCGCCCTTCTGGCTGCTGCCGATAATTGCGATGCTGATCGCCTGCTGGCTGCTCTGGACCAACTACCAGGAGCGCGGCACCACCATCACCATCAATTTCCAGACGGCGGATGGGATTGTGCCGGGCCGTACCCCGATCCGTTATCAGGGTGTGGAAGTGGGCACCGTGCAGGGCATTAATCTCAGCGACGACTATCGCCGTATTCAGATCAAAGCCAGCATCAAGAGCGATATGCGCGACGCGCTGCGCGAAGACACCCAGTTCTGGCTGGTGACGCCGAAAGCCTCACTGGCTGGCGTGTCGGGACTGGATGCGCTGGTCGGCGGTAACTATATCGGGATGATGCCCGGCAAAGGGAAACCCAGCGAGGCCTTTACCGCGCTCGATACCCAGCCGAAATATCGGGTGAACACCGGCGAACTGCTGATCCATCTGCATGCCCCCGATCTCGGTTCGCTTAACACCGGTTCGCTGGTCTACTACCGCAAGATTCCGGTTGGCCGGGTCTATGACTACAACATCAACAGCAAATCCGACGGGGTGGCGATTGATGTGCTGATTGACCGTCGCTTCACCCATCTGGTGAAAACCAACAGTCGCTTCTGGAACGTCTCCGGCGTCAATGCTGATGTCAGCCTGAGCGGTGCCAAAGTGCAGCTGGAGAGCCTGGCGGCGCTGGTGAATGGCGCGATTGCCTTTGACTCCCCGGAAAATGCCGGAGAGGCCAAAGCGGAGCAGAACTACCGGCTCTACCCTGACCTGGCGCACAGTCAGCGCGGCGTGCTGATTACCCTGGATCTGCCCAACGGCAATAACCTTAAAGCGGGCAGCACGCCGCTGATCTATCAGGGACTGGAGGTCGGCACGCTGACTAAGCTCAACCTGCAGGATGGCGGCAAGGTAACCGGCGAGCTGACGATTGATCCGTCGGTGGTCGGTCTGATGCGCAGCGGCACCCGCATTGAGATGCACAGCCCGAAAATCAGCCTGACCGATACCAGCCTCAGTGCGCTGCTGACCGGTAACACGCTGGAACTGGTTCCCGGCGAAGGTGAGCCGCAGCAGCACTACACCGTGCTGGCGTCAAATGAGACACTGCTGCAGAAACCCAACGTGCTGACGGTCAGGCTGAGTGCGCCGGAGAGCTACGGTATCGATCAGGGGCAGCCGCTGATGCTGCACGGCATGCAGATTGGTCAGGTGATGTCGCGCTCTCTGGATGAGAATGGCGTCAATTTCGTGGTCGCGGTAAATCCTGAGAATCGCAGCCTGGTGCACGGGGACAGCAAATTTATCGTCAACAGCCGGCTCGATGTGAAATTTGGTCTCGACGGAATGCAGGTATTGGGTGCCAGCGCCCGTGAATGGGTCGATGGCGGCATCCGGCTGGAGCCGGGCAGGAAAGGCGAGCCGAAAACCGCCTATCCGCTGTTTGCCGATGCGGAAAAAGCGGAAGAAGGCATTACCGGTGATGGCCCCTCCACCACCCTGACGCTGACCGCCAACAGTCTGCCTGACGTGCAGGCGGGTTCGGTGGTGCTGTACCGCAAGTTTCAGGTCGGTGAGATTGTGAAAGTCACGCCGCGCGCTGACGCCTTTGATATCGCGGTGCACATCCAGCCGGAGTATCGCAAGCTGCTGACCAGCGAAAGCGTCTTCTGGGCCGAGGGCGGCGCCCGCGTCAGTCTTAACGGCAGCGGCCTGACAGTTCAGGCATCGCCGCTAAACCGGGCGCTGAAAGGTGCAATCAGCTTCGACAACATGACCGGTGCGAAGTCGGCCAAAGGGGTCAAGCGTGTGCTCTACCCGTCTGAAACCGCCGCCCGCGCGGTGGGCAGTCAGATTACCCTGCACACCTATGACGCCAGCAAGCTTTCAGCCGGGATGCCGATTCGTTACCTGGGCATCAATGTCGGCCAGGTGGAGTCGCTTTCGCTCAGTAAAGATAACAATCAGGTCGTCGCCAAAGCGGTGCTCTATCCCGAATATGTGGATGATTTTGCCCGCCTCGGCAGCCGTTTCTCGGTGGTCTCTCCAGAGATTTCCGCAACGGGAGTGAATCATCTGGAAACGCTGTTGCAGCCTTACGTTAACGTGGACCCGGGCAAAGGCGGTGCCGTGCGCACCTTTGAGCTGCAGGAGAGCACCATTACCGATTCGCGCTACCTGAATGGCCTGAATATTTACGTTGATGCCACCGAAGCCGGTTCCCTGTCGCTGGGCACGCCAGTGCTGTTCCGCGGCGTGGAAGTGGGCACCGTGACCGGCACGTCGCTGGGCAATATGGCGGATCGCGTGCAGATTGCTCTGCGTATCAGCAAGAAGTATCAGCATCTGGTGCGGAATAACTCGGTGTTCTGGCTGGCGTCCGGCTACAACCTCGACTTCGGTCTGATTGGCGGCGTGGTGAAAACCGGCACCTTCCAGCAGTTTATTCGCGGCGGCATCCAGTTTGCCACCCCGCCAACGGTGCCGCTGGCTCCGCAGGCGACGCCGGATAAACACTTCCTGCTGCAGGATGAAGCGCCGAAGGATTGGCGCAACTGGGGAACGGCGATTCCGTCCCCGCGCTAAGTCAGGTCAGGCGGGCAGTCTGATGCTGCCCGCCTGGTTGCTTTGCATCAAGCAGGCTCAGGGAGCATACGCCCTCCGCAAAGACGCAAAAACCGCCATCCCTGGTGGGCTCAGCGCGGACCATACCTGGCCCGCTATGCTTTACTCCGGGCGTATGCTCCCATCGCTTCACGTTTTCAGCGGCCTGTATGCCTCTGCTCAAAACCGCGCCAGACTTATTCCTCCTGAGACGGGCAGCCTGGCTGCCCGTTTCCTTTCTGCATGGTACACTGCCGCCTTTGCCTTAACTGGAATGTGCCCGTGTCAGATGCTGCTTCGCTTTTCCCCGCCGATTTTCTCTCTTTAATGCGCCAGAGCCTGCCCGATGAGGCCAGCTTCGCGCAGTTCCTCGCCATCAGTCAGCAGCCGCTGCGCCGCACGCTGCGGGTGAATACCCTGAAGATCAGCGTGGCTGACTTCCTGCGTCTCACCGCTGACTATGAGTGGCAACTTACGCCGGTGCCGTGGTGCGAAGAGGGATTCTGGATCAGCCGGGAAGATGAGAGCCTGCCACTGGGCAGCGTCGCGGAACATCTCAGCGGCCTGTTCTATATTCAGGAAGCCAGCTCCATGCTGCCGGTCACTGCCCTGTTTGACGCTCAGACCGCGGTCAGCGCCGTGATGGATATGGCGGCGGCTCCGGGTTCAAAAACCACCCAGATTGCGGCCCGGATGGGCAATCAGGGGATCATTCTGGCCAATGAGTTCTCCTCCAGCCGGGTGAAAGTCCTGCACGCCAACATTACCCGCTGCGGCGTCACCAACAGTGCGCTGACACATTTCGACGCCCGGGTTTTCGGTCCTGCGCTGCCGGAACAGTTTGACGCCATCCTGCTTGACGCCCCCTGCTCAGGCGAAGGGGTGATGCGGAAAGATCCCGATGCCCTGAGAAACTGGTCGCTGGCCAGTACAGAAGAGATTGCCGCCACCCAGCGCGACCTGCTCGACAGCGCCTTCCATGCCCTTAAACCGGGCGGCACGCTGGTCTACTCGACCTGCACCCTGAATCAGATTGAGAATCAGCAGGTCATCGCCTGGCTGCAGCAGCGTTACCCCGACGCCGTGGAGATCCTGCCGCTCAACGAACTGTTTGCGGGGGCGGAGCTGGCCGCTACGCCAGAGGGTTATCTGCACGTTTTCCCGCAGATGTTCGACAGCGAAGGCTTTTTTGTGGCCCGGTTGCGTAAAACCGCGTCGATCGACCCGCTGCCTGCACCGGGCTATAAAGTCGGCAAGCTGCCCTTCTCGCCCGTCAGCCGCAAGCTGGAGAGCGACATCATTCAGGCCGCCGCCGCCGTCTCACTCCGCTGGGACGATTCGCTGGTGCTGTGGCAGCGTGATAAAGAGATCTGGCTGTTCCCGGCGGCCGTCACCCCGCTGCTGGGCAGAGTGCGTTTCTCAAGAATTGGCCTGAAGCTGGCTGAAACCTTCGCGAAAGGCTATCGCTGGCAGCATGAGGCGGTCATCGCGCTGGCGCAACCGGATGCGAAGCACGCCTTCGAACTGACGGCAGCCGAGGCAGAAGAGTGGTATCGCGGGCGGGATATCTATCCGGAAAGCGAACCCGCCGGTAATGAGATGATTGTCACTTATCAGCAGCAGCCGCTGGGGCTGGCAAAGAAAGTCGGCAGCCGTATCAAGAACAGCTACCCCCGCGAGCTGGTGCGGGACGGGCGTCTGTTCCGCTGAAGTTACTGCAGCTGAACCATCGTCAGATGATGGCCAAACACCGCACCGGTGTCGATATAGTGCAGGTTGGCCACCGTCAGCGGCTCCTTCAGCGGCGTATGACCAAAATAAAAGGCATCTGCCCCGCGGATGCCGCTTTCTGCGCCGGACTGAAGCCCCTCCAGCCGCTGACGGCTCCAGACCACCTGCTCCCAGTCCAGCGGTTTATCCAGGGCGTACTCCGCGGCGGGGTAATCCGCATGGGCAATCACCACGGTGCGCGCACCCAGCTGTAAATGCACGATCAGCGGCAGATCGCGACAGCGCAGCAGCGCGTGACGCGCCGAAATGATGGCACTGCCGCGCAGCCGCCAGAACCAGTCGCCGCCGTTCATCTGCCAGCGCTGCTTTTCGTGACCCTGTAACGCTGAAAGGGCCATCTCCTCATGGTTGCCCTTCACGCTGCGAAACCAGGGCTGCTTCAGCAGCGCCAGGCACCCCAGGCTGTCGGGCCCGCGATCGATGAGGTCACCCACGGCAATCAGCAGGTCCTGCTGCGGATCAAACTGATGCTGCTGTAACCGCGCATCCAGTTCAGCGCGGCAGCCGTGCAGATCGCCCACGACCCAGATATGCCGCCACGCTGCCCCCTCCAGAAACTGGTAAGACATTGATCCTCCGCCTGCGTCGCTAAAGCCTCTGCACAGTATAGCCAGATCCGCCTCTGCACCGACACAAGCAACGGCAGCGCAGTGGGAAAGCGGGCAGGCCCCGCGGCAGATCAGGGGCGCGTTTTCGCCGGATACGCCTCCAGCTTCTCCGCCGGACGCACCGGGCGGCGCACCATCTCTCCGCCGCAGTTGGGGCAACGGTGCTGCAGGTGTTCGGCACACTCCGCGCAGAAGGTGCATTCAAATGAGCAGATCCGTGCCGCCAGGGAAGATGGCGGCAGGTCACAGTCACAGCGTTCACAGCGGGGGCGAAGTTCAGGCATGGCGGCACTCCTGTCAGGATGATGCGTCAGCTTCGCGCGTGGCGTCCCGGCTGTCGAGTCAGCGGAGAGACAAAGTCGGGTCAGATCGGGACATTCTGCCTCAAGGGTGCAGACCGCGGCCCGGCTTTAGAGTTGCGTCTTATCCGTGGCGCGGTCGTCCGGCTCTTCCCCGGCTTCTGGCTGCTCTTCAGATTCATCGCTCTCCTCTTCCGGCTCCTGACCGCCCATTGACGCCTGGATCACCTCCTCTTCAAGCGTCGGGTTCAGGGCCGCACCCAGCGGTGAGGTTGCCAGGCTATCAGGCATCACCACATGCGGCAGCGGCACTTCGGTTGTCGGCAACGGACGTGGCGTTCGCACATAGCTCAGCCCGCCCGTCACCAGCGCGCAGACGGCGAAAAAGAGATAGAGCATATTGCTGCCCAGCGGCTGCATCAGCGCCCCTACCACCAGCGGCCCGATGCTGGCACCAATCCCAAACGCCATCAGCAGACAGGCGGTTAACGACACCCGTCGCTCGGCGGCAACCTGATCGTTCGCCAGCGCAACCTGCAGCGGATAGAGCGCGAACTGCATCATACTGGCCACAAAGGCGATGCCTATCATCCAGTGGAAGGTAAGATGCGGCAGCATAATCAGCGGCACGCAGGAGACGGCAAACAGCAGCGCGATGATAAATAACAGCCGCTGACGGTCGTAGCGGTCGGAAAGCCAGCTCAGCGGGAACTGTGAAACCAGACCGGCAAAAATCGTCAGGCTCATAAAGTAGCCGGTCTGACTGGTGGTGAAGCCTTTGCTGCTGCCGTAAACCGGCGCCAGCCCGTAAAACGCCCCGATCACCATGCCGGTTACCAGCGTGGTGCCGAGCAGTTTGGGAATGGTGCGGATAAAGTAGCCCAGCTCCATCGGCGCGGGGGTCATAGGCCTGACATGGGTACGGGTAGTCAGCGCAATCGGCACCAGACAGAGCGCGAAGCAGAGTGCCACGATCAGCAGCGTGCTCACGCCAAAGCCACTCTGCAGGCTCAGCACCACCTGACCGCCGCTCAGCCCCAGATAGGTCGCGACCATATACAAGCCGAAGATCATGCCGCGCTGAGAGGATTCCGCCTGGTCGTTGAGCCAGCTCTCCAGCACCATGTACTGGCACATCATGCAGAGCCCGATGATCAGACGCAGAAACACCCATAGCGGAATAAAGTCGGTCAGCCCGTGGCCAATCACCGAGGCGGTAATGATCCCGGCACAGGCGACATAGGCGCGGATATGGCCGACGCGGGCGATCAGGTTGTGCCCGACTTTGCCTCCAATCACCAGACCAATATAGTTTGCCGCGATGATGGCACCGATAAGTGCCCCGTTCACCTGCTCGCTCGCCAGCCGGAGTGAAACATAGGTGGTCAGCAGACCGGAGCCCAGCAGCATCAGCAGCGTGGTGGTGTAGAGCGGCAGAAACGTACTGAATATTTTTCCCATATGACTCCCTGTCTACACCTTCAGGCATCAGGCCAGTTAAGCCCTAAAGATAGTCGATATCCGCGTCCGGCGCGGCATTGCCTGCCGCTGACGGCAAAAAAAAAGCCCGCCCGCAGTGTGCGGACGGGCCTGGCATCAGGCGCTCGGGAAACTGATATTGCTGCCCGGTGCCTCACGGTTGAGATGGATGAAGTTCAGGTGCCGCTCGTACTGATCCAGAATGTCGATGATCACCTGCTCTTTGCTGTAGTCCATCAGGTCATTACCCTGGCTGCCCTCCATCAGGAAGGTTTCCAGTCGGTAGTAAGTCGATTTACCGCTGCGGGCGCGATAGGTAAAGCCCGGAATCGAGTACTGCTGCGGCCAGACCTGATAGATGAAGTCCTGCTCCTCGCCCAGATGCACGCGCAGATCCAGATAGCCGATCGGGTTGGCCGCATCCGGCGCGACGCTCTCCAGCGACACCCGGCCACCCCGCAGCTCCAGCTCTTTCGCAACCTCTTCCATCGCCGGATAGATGGTTTTTTCCATCATCTGCTGGGTATAACGCGACCCCGGATAGTTCATCAGCCGCGACAGGCGCTTTTTCCAGGTGCGACGATCCGTAGCGTGGGCCAGATAGGGCGCGGTGTCACGCGTGGCGCTGGCGCGACGGTGATCTTCAATCTTCAGCGATTTATAGAGCCCCGCCATCACAAAGAAGATTACAAAGCTGAACGGCAGACCCATGATCACCGTGGTGTTCTGCAGGGCCGAGATGCCGTTCGCCATCAGCATACTCAGGGTCAGAACCCCGATCGCCACCGACCAGAAGATACGCAGCCAGTTGGGCGCATCGCTGTTGATGTCTTTGAGACGTGAGGTGAAGTTCCCCAGCACCAGCGATCCGGAGTCTGCAGAGGTGACGTAGAAGAGCATACCGGTGATCGTCGCGACAGAGGCGCTGAGTTTAAAGGCCGGATACTGCGCCAGCAGGCTGTAGAAGCCACGCTCTGCATGATTCATCACCTCCTGAGCGAAGCCCGCATTGCCATGAATAATCTGATAGAGCGCGGCGTTACCAAACACCGACAGCCACAGCAGCGTAAAGGTGAAGGGAATGATCAGGGTGCCGAGCACGAACTCGCGGATGGTACGACCGCGTGAAATACGCGCCAGGAAGAGGCCGACAAAAGGCGACCAGGCCACCCACCACGCCCAGAAGAAGAGCGTCCAGCTGTTCATCCATTGCGTCGGACGATCAAAGGCAAAGGTGTTGAGCGTCATGCCCATGAAGCGGTTGATGTAGTCCCCCACGTTCAGCACCAGCGCATTCAGCAGAAATTCGGTGTTGCCGAAGAACAGCACGAAGAGGATCAGCCCCAGCGCCATCACCACGTTGAGCTCGGAGAGGATACGGATACCTTTATCCACGCCGGAGGTCACCGAAATGGTGGCGATCACCACCGAGAGGATGATCAGCGCGGTCTGCGCGGTCAGTCCTTCCGGAATATCAAACAGCACCTTCAGGCCATAGTTAAGCTGCACCACCCCGATGCCGAGCGTGGTCGCAATACCGAAGATCGTACCCACCACTGCGGCGATATCGACGGTGTGACCAATCGGGCCATTGATGCGTTTGCCGAAGATGGGATAGAGCGCGGAACGAATGGTCAGCGGCAGGTTATAGCGATAGCTGAAGTAGCCCAGCGCAATGCCCATCAGCGCATACATTGACCAGCCGGTCAGGCCATAGTGAAACAGCGTCCAGACCATAGCCTGACGGGCCGCCTCCAGCGTCTGCCCCGCCCCTTCCGGCGGCTGCATATATTGCGTCACCGGTTCAGCCACCGAGAAGAACATCAGGTCGATCCCGATCCCGGCGGCAAACAGCATGGCGGACCAGCTGAGGATGCTGAATTCCGGTTTGGCGTGCTCCGGCCCCAGCTTGATCGAGCCAAAGCGCGAACAGGCCATGTAGAGCACAAAGACAATGTAGAGCGTGGCAGCCAGCATGTAGTACCAGCCGAAGGTGGCGGAGACCCAGTTAACCGCCTTGAGGATCCAGCTCGCGGCCAGTTCACTGTAGAGAATCGTCACAAGTGAAAACGTCAGAATCAATCCGGCAGAGGTATAAAATACAACGGGATTGAGTCTGTCTTTTTCACCGGCA
>Ga0157358_1001099_pt1 | contig 11735 bp, 16 predicted proteins | sample AttcapACBM2_FD_111484 | JGI IMG/M metagenome (GOLD analysis project Ga0157358, IMG submission 111484) | Fungus gardens microbial communities from leaf cutter ant in Botucatu, State of São Paulo, Brazil - Atta capiguara ACBM2 | ecosystem: Host-associated > Fungi > Mycelium > Unclassified ...
AACATTCCTAGCCTAGCCTTTATGCTGATGTACAACAGTTCTACAAGCTCTACATTACTTGTATGCAATCCAAATTCCAGCATCACAAGCTCTATAGATCTCTTAAGCAACTCTCTATTTCTAAACAACTGTGTTAGAGTTGAAAATAGTAGACTTTAATTATTTTTGATTTTTTTTTCTCATTTCTATTTCTATTTCATTTTATTTTTTAGTTTGGAACTAAAGATTAGAGGTTAGTATGACATCATATATCATAGTCATAATTACAAGATTACATAATATAAAGAAAATATAGAAAGATCTAAAATAAATAATATTATATAACATAGTAATAACATATTAGCCTTATGGCAAAACAAATATGCTTTAAACTATAGTTTGTAGTATATAAAGTAGACTAGTTTGTATTTGGAATCTTATTAAGTTCTCTTGCGATAACTAATACAAGGTTTTCTTTCTTTTACTCACTCTAAGGTCTTTGAATTATAACAAACTATAAAATTCCATTTTTATGGACTTCATTAAAAAACTCCCATTATTCTCCAAATTTGACATTATCTTGGTTATTCTAAATAGGCTCACTAAGTAGACTATTATTATCTTTGCTCACAATATCATTATATTTGTTGACCTAGCACATCTGTTTATTCTTTATTATCATATGTCAAATCCACTCATGCTGAAGATATAATCCTATAACAATATCATTATAATATTTATAAAACAAGCTTGTTTTCCATGATAGCCACTCTTTTTGCAACATGTTTCTATAGTAATGCAACAACTAGAATATCCAGTCTTCTATGATAGGGGTACTTCTATTGAACTCAGTCTTTCATAGCAGAGTTCTTACCATCAGTGTTTCACCACTAAAACTTCTACTTGGGACAATACACTGAAACTCCAAATATTTCCTATATATCCAACTTGTATAAAAGACTAATAAGTATACTGTAATTTACTAGTCTGATAATCAATAAAAATAACTTCTATTGAACTTGATCCCCAGTATTAAATAGCAACACATCAAATTAGCACTTATTTCTATCTCAGACTTTATCTATTTATTTAAAGTTGTGACTATACAGTAGAAAAATAGTATAGCATATAAGCTGAAGCTAAGGTTATTCTAACAAGTTTGCATTACTGAGTCTATTTAACAGAGTTTATGTACTCTACAGATTTTCAAGCTAACTCCATAGGTTTTTGCTTCTTAGTATAAACTATATCTAACTATATAATAAGAAAACCATAGCTTTCTAGACTATAGAATTTTCTAATTATAAACCTGGACCACAGAATATTTTTATTATAGATCTGGACTACAGAATTTCTTCCTTATGGACCATAGCATTTTTCTATATAGCAGAATTTTCTTATAAAATTAGTTATTTTTAGTTTTAGAGAATAGAATTCTCTTTTTATATATTTTCTTTTCAAGTATGTTTCATTGACTATTTTATGATAATTCAAGTTCAAGATGACCTTTACTTCTATTATATCTAATACTTTTTGAATTATAGCTAATAAGTCAAGTAGTTTTCCAGAATATATATATATATATATATAAGTATTTCTTTCTGATATGTTTTTTAGAATGTTTACTTCTGAAAATTATTGCTTTATTAGAAAGATGTGAGAAATATTTTGTTATTCAGACTTAAGCTACTTTACTAACCTTTATTTTATTATGTTTTTTCAAAATAGCTCATATTATAATATTTTCAAGTTATATTGCTTATTATAATTTTTGTTTCTAGTAAATAGTTTACATAAGCTATATATTATTTAGTCTGACTAATTGAGTTATTATTTCAAGTTATCTAAAATATCTAGTAAGATAAAAATATACGAAAGAAATATACATATGTAAAAGTATAGATAAGATACAGAATAGAATTTATTATATCAAGTTGTTGTTTATAACATTCTTGACTTATAACTTGTTTCATCTTACTAATATTAAAATAGAATTCTAGAAGCTTATATACTAGTTTTATATAGGTTCTGATATTAAGATAAATTTGTTGAAATTAGATAGTTAAGAATCCAAAAGAGTTTAATGTTTGTAAGATTATAATTTTAGGTCTGTTTTACCACCAAATATAGTGGATCTTATTGAAATATTTAATGGAAATAAAATGATAAGGTGTTTATAAAGATAGGTTGGAATCTATAACAGATATAAATATAATGGCATAATATCATTTTTAAATCTGTTTTCATTATATTCAGAGATATACTATAATTTTGGATTATAGTAACTGAGTCAAGCTGTCTCCCAAGATATGTATATGTATAAGCATTTTAAATACTCTCTGACATGCTGTCTTATCACTAAAGTATAATACCAGTTACATGATATAGATATTGGGATATTTTGTATGTCTAACCAACTTTTCTTTTAGAATGTCTACTTTTCAAAACTACTACTTTGATTGTTATCTCCAATGAGACTACTCTACCATAACTATTTTATATTATATTTCTAAGATGGCTCAATATTGAAGAAGTCATTGATATTACTATAAATACTTAATAGAGAGTCCACAGGAAAAGCATTAGTTTAAACCAAGAGTGCTCTAAGCAAAGCTATAGATATCTCATTGATTCTATAGTAGATATGTAATTACTGATGGTCTGTGCTTAACTATTTCTAGTCTGCCCTAAAGACTATATGTCAGCTATAAGATCAACATGTGTTATATATATTGTATAACATTCTTGTTCTCAAATCTTTTACCATGTGATCATGTGACCATTAATGTGACCATGTCATCTAATGTGACTAATGTGTGACAGTGTAATCATGATATCACTCTAACCCTAACTTTAGATCCAAAAAGAAACAGAAAATGGAAATTAAATAAAAAACTAGAGTCCAAGCTTTATATATCTAACATTACCCCCCTTCAAGGTTTCTACTCCCAGAGAAACTCTTTGCTTTATCCTTTCTTCTTGTCTTGTCTTTCCCCTTCTATCTGTTCTAATTTCTCTCTAACTTTTTTAGATATTTGTTTTCAAACTTTCTATCATTATATTTGTACAACATCTTTGCTATGTACTTTCTCAGTAATTCTCTCCTCCTAAAGTCCTTTTCTTCCACTATATCCAGTTTCTTCTGCCTTCTTACTTCTGCACTCATCCTTCCTTCAAATTCTACTACTAATTCCTTTGCATTTTCTAAATCTTCTTCTTTTTCCCAGCTATTATGCTCTGCTATAAACCTCTTTCCATCACATCAAGTACTTTACAACTCCCCTTAATCTTTGTTTGTTCAATATCCTTTCTACTTCCTACTCCTTCACTCTTTCTATCTCTATTGTTTCTATCTCTTTTCTCTTTTGTCTCTCTACTTGGTTCTTGTATCATACTACCTAACTGATATTTACTACCAGGTAGATTCTCATCAAAGTTAGTAGCTGTAATCTGACCACATTGGTAGATATTACCTCATCAATGGTATATAGACTAACATATCAATCTACTAATTTTCTTGCTGGTTATTCTTTAAACACCAAGTCTTTTACACTCAACATGACCTTGTCCCCTACTTTCTATACCTCTGCTTCCTTTCTTCCTCTATCTGCTTGTCTCTTCATTTCTTTCTGTGCCCTTACTAATGCTACTCCAGCCTCTTCATATACTTTTCTTATTCTTTTTACAAATTCTATTGCCTTCTCCATTTTTCCTTTCTTTCTCAAATATACACCCATTCTCAATTCCCTTCTGTAATTTGCCATGAATGGAGACACCTTGATTGTTGAATATGCCTTGTTGTTTATCACAAACTCTGCTGATACTAACCACTTTGGCCAATCTTTTTGCCTATAATCTATAAAGAATCTCAGGTATTGTTCTAATTCCTAGTTCATTCTCTCTGTTTGACCATCTGTTTGTGTGTGGAATGCCATAAATAGTTTTGTTTTGATTCCTAACATAGCATTCAACTCCTTCATCATTTCTACTACAAACTACAGTCTCCTATCCAACACTATACTCTCTGGCAGCCCATGTAACTTCTATATGTTATCTTTAAACAACCTCACTAATCCTTCTGTCAATGTGCCTTCTGTAGTTGCCATAAAATGCATCATCTTGGACAATCTATCACAGACTACTAGAATAGTATCTTTTCTAGCTACTAGTAGTAACTTAGTGATAAAGTCCACTGTCAGATGTGTCCATAGTTTTTCTGGAACCTTGCTTAACTTCAACTTCCCTGCTGATAATTCCATCCTATTCTTCATCCTCTGGCACATATCACATCATTCTATATATTTACCAACCTCTTTTGTAACTCCCAGCCACCAATAGTTCTTTATCATCAACTATGTTGTCTTCTACTTCTCTTCATGTCCTACTACTAGCATATTATAATGCAACTGGATTATCTCTATCCTTAACTCTTCATCCTTTGGCACATACACTTTACCCTCCTTTAACACTAAGTCTCCTTCTATCTGCCATTCTTCTTCCCTCAATGCTTTTACTCCTACTTTCTTCATTTCCTCTACTATTCTGACTATCTCTTTATTCTTACTCCTAGCTTTTTTTATTTTCTCTACTATATCTATCTCTAGTCCATCTAGTACTATCTTGTATAAATTATGCAGCCAACAGTCCTTAATAAATACTTGATTATTATTGTTATTTTCTACTCCTACTTTCCAGTCCAGTCACCTATCTGCTTTTCCTATTTTTGTACCTGGCACATATTTCAAGGTAAAATCAAATCTTAACAAATACAATGTCCAACAAACTTGTCTTTAATTTAAATTTTGCACTTTCATGAAATACTCTAGATTCTTGTAGTCTGTCCAGACCTCAAACTTGTATTTAATGCTCTCTAATAGATACCTCCAGTTTTCCAACCCTCTTATAACTGCCAACATCTCTTTATCATGAATTTCATAATTCCTCTCAGTCTCATTTAGAGACTTTGAAAGGAATGCTACTGGCCTCTACTTTCCATCTTCACACTTTATAGATAACATTCCTTCTGTAGTATAGTCAGATGTATTCACTTCTATCCTTTTTTTTTTGTCTAAGTCTAGTGTTGCTAACACTGGTTTATTTGTGAACCTCTCCTTCAACTCATTAAACGCTTTTTCCTGCCTTTCCATCCAATCCCACTTCTGATCCTTTTTGACTATATTGTGCAATGGTCTGGCTATGGATGCAAAGTCCTTGATAAATCAACAATAGTAATTCACCAACCCTAAGAACTTCTGCATATCCTTAACATACCTTGGTGTCAGCCAATCTAATACTCCTTTCACCTTATCTTCCTCCATCTTAATCCCCTCTGGTTATATTACCACTCCTAAAAACTCATCTTCTCTCATCTTCTACTTGTACTTCTTCAGCTTTATATACAAATTGTTTTCTACCAACCTCCTTATCACTTCTTCAACTAGCTCATCATATTCTTCCTCTCCTTCTATTCCCACCATTATGTCATCTATAAACACTGCTATCTTCCTTGTATAACTAAGTCTTTTAGCAACTCATTCATCATAGCCTGAAATGTAACTAGTGAATTTTTTAATCTAAAAAACATGACTCACCCTTCTGGTGTTGTAAAGGCTGCTTTTTACTCATCTTTCTCTTTTATTCTTACATTGTTATAACTCCACCTCAAATCTATTTTTATAAATATCTTCTTGGTCCCAATGTTCTTGATGATATCTGAAATAAGTAGTAATGGATAATTGTTTTTTACCACCCATTTCTTCCCATCCTTCTTCCCTACAAAAAACACTGGTATAGTTTGAGGTAATTTTGAGAGTCTGATATACTCCTTCCTTAATTGTTTAGAAATAAACTCACACACTTCCTCTCTTTCTTCTCTTGACAACAGATACACCTTCCTATTCCTCAGTATAAATCCTTTCTTCATATCTATTGCATGATTCCAAAGTTTTCTTGTTGGTATCCATTTACTTGTCTTCTTGCTGAAAATATGGATCTACTTACAGAATTTTTATGGAACTAGTTTTCTTGCTTCTTCTTCTAACTTCACTACTTCTTCCTCCTCATCCCAGATCTCCCATTCTTCTACCACCTTCCTCACTTCCATCCTACTTTCTTTCTTTGGTTTTTCCTTTTTTTTTCTATTTTTCCTCCTATCTTCTTCCTGCTTCTTTCTTTCATTCTTCTTTTATTTATTTCAGCCACCCTGACTTTTCCTGCTTTTGCCTCCATTACTTCTCACATTTCTCTGGACACCTTGTCATTTTTACCTCTTCTGTTCTCTAGTCAATCTCTAGATTGTGATAAGCTATCCACAGCATTTCCAAAATCACATTCTACTTCTGCCCTCCAATTACATCAATTTCTGTCCTTTCTTTGTCCTTGATAATAAATATTGACCTCTACCATATTTTCAATTGGCCCCTCCTTATTGAATGTCTCATTCACATTTCTTACATATATAGGATTTTCTATTTTCTTTAACTTAAACCCCTGTTTTCTTACAAACTCTGAGCTTATTACCAGTCTTATAGCATTGCTATCCAACAATGCTTTCACTATCACTCCTTCTTGTGTGTTAATCCTTTCCAACCCAATCTTTACTGTCACTTCTCTTAACAATTTCTCATTTTTAGGTTCACAGCAGAATGTATTATCTATTACTCTAGAGAGTATTGTATACCTATTATTGAGACTCAATTGAGGAGTATTAAGTCTTGGTCCCTATTTAAATTATTAATGTTCTCATTTCTTCCCTCAATCATTCTCTTTTGTCTATATTCTAGTCTTCTTCCTTTTCCAATTCTATTCCTCATTTTCCTATTCCTATAATTTCTAGCCAAATGTCCAAACTCCCTACAGTTGTAGCAATTCCTATTTCCCTGGTCCACATCTATGGTGTATGGGTTGTATTGAGCAAACCCTGCTCTCTGATTAGGGTATAGTATTATCACATTTGTTCTCTTTACTCCCTACATTAGAACAGGTCCTGCTGGCATCTGCTGTTGAGGCATCTTCTGCCTCCTAGGTCAAACTTGAGATAGTGGCAACTGCTGTGCCCTCTGATTGTTTAGCTTTGGAGCTTACAGCCCCTGTTTCTATTGTTTCTTCATTCTCTCCTCTTCTCTCTTACTTTCTCTCTAGTGTTTGTCTAAGTTAGTAGCACATTCATACCACTGTTCAATACTTGTTGGAGGCCTTTCTGCCTCCATCAGCTTCCTCTTGATTACTCTATTCACTCTCCTTTTAAATTCTTCTACTAATGGCCTCCCCTCATATCTGCTTTCTCTTGTTGCTCTTTTAAACTCCTGGATGAATTCCTCTATCATCCTTCTCCTTGTTCCATCCTTTTTAGTTCCCCTACTTTTGCCAACTTCTCATCTCCTTCTCCAAACTTCTTTTTCAGTTCTAGCAAAAATTCCTCTGCTAATCCAAATTCCATTTCTCCCATCTCTAAATCTTCTAATATATTCTCCTTCCATATATCTGCTGAGCCCCCCTATACATATGATAATACCCACTGAATCTGTTCTTCCACTATTGTTTCCCTCATTCTCATTCTTAAATATAACCTGTATACTGTGATGAATCCTTCTACTTTTCCAGCTTCTTCATTAGAAACTGGTGGCTTGGCCATCTTTCTGTGGAATTCTATATTAGATCCTTCTATTCCTTCTCCTTCTCCTCTTACTACTGCCTCTTCTGCAAGCAGAGCCTGTATTTGCTGTATTGCCACCAGCTGTTCCTATTGTTGTTGGATAATTGCATGTAAGTCATGTTGACTCATAGTATCATAGGAAAGGGGAGAGTCAATAAGTAATCATGGTAATGGTGGTGGTAATGTGTAGAGGGGAAGAGTAGAACTAACACTAGTTTTGCCTTCTGGTTCATATTCTGAGGAAGAAATCTCTGTATGTGATAGCAGGCCCTCTTCTTATCCTGCCTACATGTTCTACTGACTATTTCTTTTACAGACTACTAATACTAGGTGATTTTGGTTTAAGAAAACCATTCTACTTTAAGCAGTGTTTTAAGAACAACTGTTATTCCTTTGTATAGACAAATCACAAGTGGATTTGTAGCATAAGGTTGATACAAGAAAAAGTAGCTATCACATCCACAAAAGGTAATATGTCTGAAATACACCAGTGGGCTTTGGTACATACAAACAGCCAAGCTTTATCTGTTTAACTAGTATACCCTTTGAGCCTAGAGTTCAGCTATATCTTCTTAACTAAAGAATGGTGTTGTCCTTCAGTCAAGGATGATGAGAAAATTAAGTAAAAGAAGGCTCAGTGTTGAGTGGTCTTGGAATTGGAATTGAGTTCTAAACTTACAAACCTTAGTGTTAATTTATAAAAGAAACTTTATATTAAAGCTAATATAAGAGAACTCAATGGAGTTCTTAGTACAATGTATCTTATATACCAATTAGTAATGGTCTGTGCTCAACTATTTATAGTCTGCTCTAAAGACCATATGTCAGCCATAAGATTAATATATGTTATATATAATATTATTGTTCTCGAATCTTCTACCATGTGATCATGTCACCATTAATATGACTATGTCATCTGATGTAACTGATGTGTGACAGTGTGATCATGATATCACTCTAACCCTAACCCTAGATCTAAAAAGAAACAGAAAAAGAAATAGAAAATAGAAATTAAATAAAAAAACTAGAGTCCATGCTTTGCATATTTGATAGAGGGCTCCTTGTCAAGTTCTCTTGTGATCCCTATAAAATACTTTACTTAAGAGTTTACTTAGTAGTCCTGTATATTTATTATGGCTTATGGTTATCACAATATACAGTATATTTAACATATGTTAACCTTAAAGATAATACATAGCTTTTAGGATAGGTTAATAGTATTGCAGCATGGACTAGTAACTTAATATATATAAGATAGACAGTTCTGTACTAGAAACTTCATTGAGTTCTCTTATATAATATTTATACAAGATTCCTTTTCTTGACCCAATCTAAGGTCTTGAGATCATAACATCTAGTATGCTTCAATATAGTAACCAATCTAACAAGTACTCCACTGTTATTAGGCTATGTGTTTAAACCTAATAATAAGCAGTACAATTCCAGTTTCCATCAAAAGTACTAGAAACTAGTTAGATCTCTAATCTTATAAGTGACTCATGTTCTAATATAGAATTTACTATAATCAAACTTATCTAGTAGATGAAATACTTCTCAAATGAGCATTATCAAGCTAGAAACTGGATTACATCTATGTAAGCACTTGCTTAATACTTACAAGTATCAGATAATGTTACAAACTCAAGACCTTAGATTGGATCAAGAAAAGAAATCTTGTATTAGGGTATATATAAGAGAATTTAATAGAGTTCCTTATACAAAACTGTTCACCTTATATATGCTCAACTACTGGTCCATGCTATACTACTATTAGCCTATTCTACAAGGCTATATATTATCCTTAAGGTCAACTTGTATAAAATATGTTGTATAATATTATCTTATTCCAAAGCCTTCTACAATATTCCATGTTACATGTGATTGTGTAACTGTGACTGATGTGTGACATCATGCTAACATCTAACCCTAAGTCTAAATATAAAATAAAATAAAAAATAAAATAAAAATCAGAAAGAAAAACAAAAAATTGTTAAGTTTATCATCTTTAACTCTGACAGATAGTCTATGATAGACTTAGCAATGGGTCTGTTGTGATCTACTTTGATTCAGACTAAGTGTAAGATCCAGAATTGTATAAATTTGTAACTAGTTACTTTATTCTTATAGCTTACAAAGTAATATTCTAGATAAGCTGCCAGTAAAAGATAGTAGCAGTTCTATTTTTAACTGAGGCTGAGCACATAGCCCTTTCTAATTGAGGCCATCAGCTTATTTGGACAAGAAACTTTCTCAATAAAGTTGGTTTTAATATTTCAACTTTTTATATTTATAGTAATAATCTTAGCTTATTTTTTTTAGAGATCTAAGAGGAAATAAAATAGAATAATTAAAGTCTACCATCTTTAATTCTAACATTACTCTCTCTCAAGGTTTTTTTTTAGAGAAACTGACTTCCATTTATACCAGTTTCTCTCCAACTTCTTTAAGTACTCATTCTCAAATTTGCTATCATTTCACCCATATAGAATCTTTGCCATATATTTTCCTAGTAATTCTCCCCTTCTAAAATCTTTTTCCTCTGCTATTTCCAACTTCTGCATTCAGCCTTCCCTCAAATTCTGTTATTATCTTTTTTACATTTTCTAAATCCTCTTTTTTTCCCAAAAGTTATGTTCTGCTATGAACCTCTTCCATCACACCAAGTACTTCACAACTCTTCTTACTTTTCTTTTATTCAATATCTTCTCAACTTTCCATTCTTTGACTCTTTTTACCCCTATTAGTTTTACTTCTTTAGTTCTCTGTCCCTCCATATTAGGAACAGACTAGCTACTGAACTAGTTATGCTAAAAGTGTGCAATATCAAGCTTAGCTTTGACATCTGGCTGGTACTATATATATACTCCTAACAGTATCTCCCTTTCAAGGTATATGGTCCCTACATGGAAGTTATATGAATAGCTATATCCAAGTATTATGCCATATGTTGTGGTCTCAGAGCCTTAACAGTCTTATGAGATTTCTAAAAGACCTAGTAAACTCTGCTTCACAGAGCATTCAGTCTAATTGAGATGCACAGCTAAGCAACTGATACTATTCCTAGTGATACTCCTGGCTATATTATGCTTCTATGCTAATAACTGTCTATTTAAAGGAAATGGTTTTACCAGAAGTTAAACTGCCGACTGCTTGGAAGCTTGACATTATATTAGGAACAAACCAGCCACTGAACCAGTTATGCTAAAAGTGTACAATGTCAAGCTTAGCTTTGATATCTGGCTGGTACTATATATGTACTTCATACTGTACTTCTGACAATCCACTTGTTCTTTATACCATATGACTCAACTAAGACTTACTACTGGATGAATTCTCATTGATGTTGGCAGTTGTAATTTGACCACATTAGTGATCATCACTTGCTCAATGATATATAGATCTATATATCAGTCTACTAATTTCCTTACTAGTTGCTCTTTGAACACTAAGTCTTTCATGCTGTCAGGTATGGTTCACACTAGGAGATGAAAGTCTACAGGATTGGCTCAGTGATGTGAACTTGTAGAATAACCTTAGCTTTAGCTCATATCCTACACTATCTGTCTGCTGCATGATTATAACTTCAGAGGAGTAAATAAAGTTAAAGATAGAGATGAGTACCAATTTGGTGTATTGCTGTTGAACACCAGAGATTCAGTTCAATAAGAATTATCTTGGTTCATTATCTGTTAAGAACAAAAAGTGTGAACTTAGTTTTTTCTCATTTTCTTTTTTATTTTCTCTTCTTTTCAATTTATTTTCGTATTTTTCTATTTATGGAACTTAGGGTTAGGGTTAGTCATGTAACACAAAAAGAAAGGCATAAAAGGTTCTAGAAGAAGTGATGTTATACAGTATGTACACCATATGTTAACCTCATGTCTAACACATGGTAGTTTAGGGTAGGGTGCACAGTAGTTAGCATGAACCATCTGGATAGGTATATAAGGTAGTCTACTTTGTATAGAGCTCTTTATCAAGTTCTCTTGTGTTTTACTCTAATACAAGAGTTTTGTTCTTTTATCCAACTTTAAGAATTTAAAATCATAACATTATCAGGCTAGTAAATTACAGTGTAACTACTAGTCTTATATACAAGTAG
>Ga0157358_1001100_pt1 | contig 11727 bp, 21 predicted proteins | sample AttcapACBM2_FD_111484 | JGI IMG/M metagenome (GOLD analysis project Ga0157358, IMG submission 111484) | Fungus gardens microbial communities from leaf cutter ant in Botucatu, State of São Paulo, Brazil - Atta capiguara ACBM2 | ecosystem: Host-associated > Fungi > Mycelium > Unclassified ...
GGGTTGCGGGTGTTTGAGCGGAATTCGCCGCCAGTCTCCACATACATGACCGCCATAAGCCAGGACGGGTCAATGTTCAGCTGCTGGCTGACCTCCCGCACCTTCGCACGGAAGTCCTGAGTAGGCGAACGAGCACCCCAGACTAACTTACCGTTTGTGCTGTTTGACGGCGCAGATTTAGCGCGGAGGCCGTCGATCTCAACAAGCCACTGGTTGCCATGACTATCGCCACGGAATCGCAGCGCAATGATGTTGTACTCGCCGGTCGTAGACGCATCACCGGCGATAGGTGTGACCATCAAGTTACCTGAGTTGAACGTATTGAACTCAGATTTCACGTAGATGCGCTGATTGATGCGGAAATACGGGTTTAAACGGTTCACAACGTACACGCCAAGCCCTTCAGGGCCGCGAGTACGCTCGGGGATACCAATCATGCCTGTAAACTGGGAAATCTCGTTAACGGTGGTTTTACGCGGTGCACCACGTTTAGTGATGAACAGCTGACCGTTGTGGTCGTTCCAGTCGAAGTTATACGCCCGGGCAAGCCTGTTTAGCTCAACAGTTACGTCATTAAGCAGCACGTAGCCGCTTACCATCGTTTCGCCTTCAAACTGCGATTCATCAACCATCAGGCGGCGGCTCCACGTGCTTGCAATGTCTTTGAGGACATCAATCACAGCTACGCCCGGATTGTATGATGAATCAGCCAGCGGTTTATCAACAACGGCTGACCCGGAACGGCACAACAGACGCGTAGCGATAGAAGCGCCTTCACGTTCACGGAATACGTTTGTGATTACACCAGTGAAGATAATATCGCTTTGGTTGGTATAACCCGCACGCAGGATAACGGCCTGCCCACTGGCAAGCCCTGTATCTTTTTTGAGGTTATAAATTCGAATATCGGCAAAAGAAACACTGTCGCCGGGTCGAATATCAACGTCAAATGTTATGCGGAATTGGTTTAAATCGGATTCGTTGATAAATGGCTCACCGCCAATATCAAGGCTCCATAATCTACGTTCAGCCATTTATTTGATACTCCACCACTGACAGGCGAGAAAAATGATACCGGAATACATCAACGCAAGCATTACGATTGGGAATTCCATAATTTTATCACTCCTCTGCCTTCTGATATAGAGCATCAAGCCAACTACTAACGGCGACGTCTTCGTCATCATCGTTAATTCCGATATATCGCAAACTCATTGACGGTGATGAATGTCCAATAACAGACATAAGCAGACCAATATCTTTACCACTTGAGAAATAAAGACCACGGGCAAATACTTTTCTCAGGCTATGACAGGCAATTCTTTTAACGGTACCGAGCACTTCATTTAATTTAGAGAATACAGACCATACTGTCTGTCGGGTAAGGACACCATTCTGATTTTTGGCGCGGTTACTTCCACGCAGTGTGCGGCGTGAAAATACGTTACCTTCATCAATATCGCTGTATTTCTCTCTACGACGTGCCAGCATTTCTGCTGTGCGCTTGCTCAGCTTCACGGTGCGGTACTTAGCCGGTGATGCGTCACGAGCTGCTTTAACGCGTTCTGCGACGTCTCTGGCCATATCTTTCGGGATAAGCGGGATGATATCGGCAGGGGAAGTAATGAAAACCTTCATCATCATCTGGGGGTCATTGCCGTAATGCACAATGAGTTCACGCTTAACCTGTTCCAGCACCTTACGAGCGGCGCGAGCTGCACGCGCTTTGGTACCTTTGGCTTCTGCAATGGTGATCGTGTTGCCGGTGATGTTCTCCCAGCGCAGGCTGAGAATGTCAGAGATACGCAGGCCGGTTTCGATACCGACTTTAAATGCCAGTGTGAAAGCCGGGTCATGGTTTTCACGCAGCCAGTTTTCAGCGCGTGGCAGCATGTTCTGAGGGATTGGATGTACAAGACTCATTGTGCTGCCTCCTGACGTGAAATCTGGTTGGCAATATCCCATAGCTGGGCGGCAATGTCTGTATTTCCGGCACGGTGCATCTGCAGCGCCATGCGTGCTATGATATGCATTGTATGTTCCTTTCTTAGCGGTTTGGTTCGTACATGGCCCTGTGTTGGTAGCACGGGGCTTTCTCTTTTCTACTGCACTACTTCGTAAACTTTCAAAATTCCCAACTCACGCGCAGTCTGTTCTGCGTCCTCAATCTTGCCGACAATCGTGTCACCCTTGAGCAGTAAAAACGTGCCCGGCGTGTGTCGTGACATCTTCACATCCTGACGGTCATAGTGTCGGCGTAGTCGCTGTAAAAGCGTCTCGCGTTTAACCGTGGCCTGCATGTTAATTACTCCACTTGTAATGATGAATCAATTATACAACCTTACAACCTTACGGTCAATCTGACAGCCGGACAAGATGTGGTTTTGGAGTACCGCCGCAGTGGCGGTGTACACAAAAAATTTCCTGCCCGACCGTCTTTAGCTTTGGTCAGTTAGCGGTCCAGCCCGCTCTGTATGTCATCGATGGTGCGCTGATTCTGCTGGTCATTGTACGTCTCAATGCGCGAGTCGATTTCACGGCTATCCATGTACAGCTTCGCTTCAACATGGTTTTCCACCTTAAGCGGTACACCACGGAATGCGCGCGCAGTTGCATCTGCCTGACGTTCATAGTGTGAATCTGTCGCACTGGCGTAAGTCGAAGGATGGTAATCAGCAGGGTTGTACATAACGGACGGCGTATAACCCTTAGCAGGTGACGCCGGTGCATCTGGCGCGTCAGCCTGACCAATAAGAGCACGACCAAAGGCGCTCCATGTTGGCGCTGTACGGATGTTCTGGAAGTATTCAGACTCACCAAAGACGCTGTTTAGTCCTTTATCAATCCACGGTTCAGCGGCAATAGCGCTACCTGCAGCAAAGCCAATAGGACCGGCAGCGCCTAACACACGTGCACCCGGAACGCCGAATTTAGAGAGCACCGCGCCGGTTGCGCCAACAGCTGCACCACCTGTGGCCACAGCTGCGCCGGTGATGCCTGCTTTCGCTTCTTCGGGATTGTCCTGAATCCATTTGTCAGCTGACTGTGTGAACTCCGTTTGATACTTACGCAGCTGTGTCATGCCGGGAAGCATCTTGCTACTGATAGTGTTCCACAGCCCCTGCATAGCCTGGTCAGATTTCAACACTTCTTCGGTGTACGCGACCTGCTGATTGGTAAGCTCCTGCGTGATGTGGAGAACGTCACCGGCTTTGTTAATCTGGTCATCCAGCGCCTTAACGCCGCCACTGAACAGACGGAAAGAACTGTCAGATAAGCCAACGGTTTCAGCTGCAACACGCTTCTGTGCGTCACTGAGGTGTGAGAACTGTTCCACGAACCGGCGCAGTAAGTCGGGGCCGTCTGTAGCCTGGCTTAGTTCATTCGTGTCCATGCCAGCCAGTGAAAGTTGGTCGAACAGACCGGACTGGCCACGCACACGCAGATCATCAAGAGCACCGTCCATCTTCTGCATGATATTCAGCGCTTCACCGGCGTCACCGCCCAAAGCACTAAATGCGCCGCCCAACTTCATCGTATAAACGGAACCGGCTGAAAGCCGGTACACGCTACTGTTGAGGTCATACGTTTTCTTGGCGAGGTCATCAACCTTTAAGCCTGCACCAACAAACGCCGCTGCCATACTCGCACCAATGGTGTTCACGGTGGATTTGAGGCTTTCTAAATTACGTTCGGTATCTCTCATCCCTTTATCAAATTGGGAATGATCCATTCCGATACCGATGAGGAAGTTTGTTATGGTCCTTGCCATATTAATTAGCCTCCCGGCGCAATTCATCTTTCGCCGTGTTGATATAAATACAATGGTCGGCAAGATTGTTATAAGCATGAGCACTTACAAGCATCATAGCGATTTGGTGTGAAACTGAATCAAGTGTCACGGGTTTACCCGTCAGGGTTTCCACACCTTGCAGAACATTTGCGGCGATACATTTAAAGATGGTGTGATCTTTGCGGAATAATGGCTCAAACACTGTTTGACGTGTTGCACGCCCCTCATTCACATCATTAACCGCATTAATAAAGTTTTCATTTTTAATAAATGCGTAAGCATTATCTGCGTCTTGTTCAAGCATCTTGGGAGCTAAGAATACATATTGATAAACTTTGTCGCTGTCTTTATGGAAAATTACATAACGCTGTGTAAGCTTATTCATTGAATTACAGCCCCCGGCCAGTTGTGTATTTCAGATGATGGTATCGGTCGTATAGAGTTTTCACACTGAGTTCTGCAATTACGATATTCTCTGAATTCTTGCGGGTCATCTTCTACTGCGTGGGCAATACTTAATCCGCCATGTTTTGCCATCCAACGGCGGGGCCACTGATGGCCCCATTTATCCCACTCATAAATAGCTAATGCGCACTGACTCATAGTTCCACCGTCCATTCTGCAAAGATCGTGATTTCGGTGTATTCAATGCCCTGTTCGTCGAGGATTTCACGCAGATACGTTGGGCCAATTACTAAAATATCAGTAAGGGATTTGAGCGGGATTTCATTCTCTGACGGGCGCAAAGCGCGCCCGATGAACGAAGCTGCCCATTCCTTGCGGGTCAGCTGGCGCATTTAACCGCCTTAGCCGCCAGCTGGCGCTGCTTAATGTGTTCCGGGATACCTGTGGGCTGCCGGTTGTAGTAACCATGCTTGGCATCTAAAACTACTTTTGCGGTACTTTTGCGAAAATTGGACATAGTCTTACTCTCTTGGTCGTTGGATTTTAGAAATCGGTCAGAGTATTCAGTACGGCTTCTTCATCGCGCAGTTCCTGCAGCTGGCATTCGCACACGCTCAGTGATTTGCACATCTGTGTCATTTCAGCACGACGGTAAGTTAAGAGTTCATCGTTCGTCGCTTGCTTCTGCAGTGGGCCAACCATCTTGCCAGGCATGATTGCATCTAACGCTTTGCGCTCAAGTGCACCAATGAGGCAGTAAGCAACACACGCTGCGCCGTCTCCACTCTGCACCACGGCCATTGCCGAACGCGCCAGAGGTACCATGCCATTCATCGCCACAACGGCTTTCATCTGCCATTTAGCTGTGAATTCCGGAGACATTACCTCTTCTTCCAGCGCCTTCCAGAACGCGTCACGCTTCTGCTGTACCAGCTGGCGCTGTGCTGCCACGTGATCACTCAGATCTGGCTTGCTGTCTTCCAGCTGATAATTCACATCGTCAATCATGAACTGCAGCCGCTGAATCTCTTTGCGAGCCGCTGCTTGGCGGTTTTGGTACTGGTCGATAAGCTCAAGTCCTGTCATTTCATTTACCCTTGTGTGCGTTGGCTACGGTCTGTTTAAAACGCTCAGAAGCTGACAAGCCATCTGTTGAAGGCTGCTGCTTATGCATTGCGTCGTGCTGCTCACCAGTGGTTTTCCATGCGCTATTAAGACGGCGCACTTCGTTGTCATAAGCCGGAGTAGTGCCAGCGCGATTCAGATTGTCTTGCACGATCTCGGCGGCGCTGCGCACGTCATCACGGGTGTAGATAGATTTACGTCCGATAGTCATTGTTAATTACCTTTAAGTTGATGGTGTTGAAGTGACTAACCTGCTTTGTGCGTACTGTCGTTGCCTGCGTCATTTCTTCGTCCTGAAACACCGTGAGCGTCCTGCTCGAAAAGTCTGGCAACTTACTTACCCAACCAAACAAGTCAGCGCGGTTAAAACGACTCTCAAAAACCACCTGAATCTGAATCATTCGCCTGCCTCCCTGTTTGATGTGAATATCATACGACCTTACAACCTTACATTCAATATATTCAGTTAGCAATTCGTGCTATTGGGGTTGATTTTATCATTTATTTATGCTGACGAGTCCGTCAATGGCGTAAAAAAGAGGGAGAAAGGACGGGGGCACGCTCCCCAAAAGTGGGGATGTATTTTAAATCAATAGCTTACGCTTCTAACTTACAGATTAGTTAGGCTGACGCGTAGCAATTCGGTGTGCTTCGATAACGTTGGTGACCACGCTGCCATCCGGGCGATGCAATCTGCCAAGCAGGAACAGCTGCCAGATTTGGATGGCATACTGGTTCATCACTGATAATCCTCATGCATGGGGTCATAGAGCGCGGCAAACATCTGCTCTTTGGTAATCTGCTGAAATCTAAGCAGATTGGTTTCTAACCGTTCCAGACGCTGCAACAGGTGTGATTTGTTTGCCATCAGTAGAAATCATCCAGGTATGCATCCATTACAGCGTTGCGCTGCTCCTTGGTGGCTTCATCAATGGGGATGACGGGGAAGCCATAACGAATACACATCTCACGCCACCACGCGTCTGACGTTGTTACGTTGGCGCTCTCCAGCTGCTCCAGACGTGACAACAGTGCCGCCTTATTTGCCATCTGACTTTTCCTCCAGCGCTGCAATGCGCTTCTCCAGCTCGACCGTCTCGAAAATCTTCGCCCGGATGTAATCAGCATCAATGCTGTCCTCTGGCGTTACGGCTTTCATCTTCGGCACATGGCGGTCCAGAACAGCCTGAATAGCCCACGGCTCACCTGCACCCACAGCTACGGCCAGCTTTGCCAGTGCGTCACTCAGAAGCACTTTCGGGATGTATACCTTTGTCTTTGAGCCCTTCGGGCGACCGCCTTTATTCACTTCACTCATGTTTCCGAACCTTCTGACGTAGTTTTCAGGACGTTTACAGGGGTTTATTGACCTATTTTACACCAGTATTGTTGACCGGTCATCATATTGCAGCTTATAATATAAACAGGTCGTACTGCTCTCCTGTTGGTTGTGGTTGATGTGGTCAAAAGCTCCGGACTGGTTATCCGGGGCTTTTTTTTGTTTACGTTTTTACGATTTTCTGTATTTTTACAGAATCGTAAACGGAGGATGACCCATGATTATCGGCGTACTGAACCAAAAAGGCGGCGTCGGAAAGACCACGCTGTCCGTGAACATCGCTGCGAGTCTTGCCCGGAGAGGTTCCCGCGTTCTGCTGCTCGATGCAGATCCACAGGGAAGCGCACTCGACTGGCAGGCGGCAAGAGAAGCGGCCCCACTCTTTTCTGTAGTCGGCTTACCTCGCGCAACCATCCATAAAGAAGTGAAGCAGCTGGCGCAGGATTATGACCATGTGGTGATCGACAGCGCACCGCGAGTAACAGACCTGGCACGTTCTGCAATCATGGCGTCGGATGTTGTAATCATTCCGGTGCAGCCATCGCCTTACGACATTTGGGCGGCTGACGAGATAGTGAAACTAATCGCAGAGGCTTCTGTATTTAAAGAAAACCTTAAATCATGTTTTGCGATTAATCGTAAAATCGCAAATACGGCTATTGGCCGTGATGTGCGGGATGCACTGGCGGCGTATGAAGTGACCACGCTGCAGACGTCTATTACTCAGCGGGTGATCTTTGCTGAGGCTGCTGCTAACGGTCTGGCTCTGTATGAGGTGGACGCGAACAGCCCTGCAGTAAATGAGATTGAAGAACTGACTACCGAATTGCTGGAGATGGCGAAATGAGCAAGAAAGTTTCTATTGGCAAAAAACCTACTGCATCGCCATCAGCTGACGCATGGATTAGTGACCGGGTCACCGTGGCTGAAGAAACAGAGAAAATGAAGCGCCTGACCATCGACATTCCTGAATCGCTGCACAAAGCAATCAAGATGCAGACAGCAGAACGCGGTACCAAAATCGCAGACGAAGTACGCGAGTTACTGATACAGAAATACGGAAAATCGTAAAAACGTAGTCGGGCAGTTGTCGGGCATTTTTTTTGCCCGAATCAGGGCGGCATTGATGGGTAACCACAGTGCCGCTTTTTCATTTCTCATTTTTGCCCGACAGTCGGGCAGTTTTCGGGCAACTTTTCGGGCAATAAAAAATCTTTAAAATCATATATATAACTACTATTCGGGCATTTCGGGCAGTTTTAAATATAAAGTATATAAAAAGTAATTAGGTTAAGAAGCGTACGGTAAAGAGCAAAATATAAAACAATAGGGAAAAACTGCCCGAACTGCCCGGTTTTGCCCGACAGGCACCACTGAACTGTGGATATAAAAAAACCCGCCTGAGCGGGTTTCGTGTGATTATGCTTTTTACCTCTTGGCGGCGAGCGGGGTAACGTTCTGCTCGAACACTATCGGCTTCACGGTCACACCGTAAAATCCGCGATAGTCACTGTCACCGATGCGCACAGATTTAGCAGAGCGCACGCCTTGTGACACGGAAGCATCTTTAAAAGCCTGCAGGAAGTTCTTACGCTTCATCTGTTCCATAGCGTTAGCGATGCACCATTGTACGTAGCGATGCCACAGCGCGTTATCTGCTACTCGCGCGGTTTGCTCGAACACGCATTCTTCATCCATAAATCGGGTGACCGGCGAGCCGCTTTCTACCATGTAATCCATCTCGTAGCGACTGCTTTCAGGCATGGTGAACCGGCCATTAGACATCAGACGGCGCAGGCCTTCTAACGCCCACTGAGCAATACCGGGCAACTCCTCTACCAGACGCTTAGACAAGGTAGTATCTTCGGCACCGAGGAACGAGCGGTCGAACACGAGCGGCATCCAGCGGTTAGCGGTCGCAGTTGAGTCATCCCACATGGTAGGCACGCTGTTAGACGCAAGCAGCAGCTTGCAGTTAAGCGCACCCTGAAAAGGTACCTGCGTATACAGCAGTTTCACGCTGACCGGCTCGTTAGCCGTGATTGCTTTAAACAGGCCAACAATCTGACGCGAGTTCTTCTTGTCCGGGCTGGCCGTGTCGTAGTCGATAACGACGTTGCGCTGAGTCATGCCGGCCAGCACCTTATCGTTGTCGAGGTTAGGCAGCTGGAATGCGCCGGCAGCGTCATTGAGCAGAGTAGATACAACATGCAGGATTGTACCTTTACCTGCGCGCTGTGCCCCGATGAAGATTGGCGCTTTCTGGATGCCGAGGTTATCCGTAATCAGCGACCACCCGATAATCTCCTGCAGCAGCTGCACTCGCTCTAAATCGCTTTCGAAGATCTCCGCTAACCATGCCTGCCACACCTTGCAGCTCGATGACGGGCTGTAATCGCAGCTGAGGACGTTGCTGTTGCGGTTCTCCGGGTTGTGCGGCATCAACTCGCCGGTGTCCACATCGAGCGCACCGTTACGGAAGAACACCAGACGCGAAACCGGGTTAATGGCACCCATGCGGTCGAGGCGGTCACGCATAACTGCCAGCGTGCCATTGATGCGGCTCTGTGTGACTTTGGGGCCGTCCTGACCCAGCGCGCGCACCATTGATTCACCCACGTAACGGCGCATCAGGCTGTCTTCTGCAAACTCCCACTTCTGGCCGTTCCACCAATACGCCGCGCCGCTGAAATCTACCAGGCGATTGTTAAAGACGGTTGTACGTAAAATATCGGCGTCTAACACGTGGTCGTTGTGCGGGCAGGTGCCTTTAGCAACCTGCAGCGAGTCGAACGGCTGAACGTCCGGGACAGGCAAGGCCATCTGTAACTTAACGTCGGGCTTTCCCGTGTAGAAGTTACCGCACTGAGCCACAGCGCCGGTGATGGTGCGCTGCAGATAACTGCGGTGAGACGTCCACTTATCCCTGACAAGGCCGCTACGCTCCATCAGGCGTTGAATCCGGGTGTGATTGCCGCCTGTCCAAAACGCCAAATGAGAGGCTAACGAGGCGTCCACGCTTGAGCGGTCTGCATCCTCATCGATATTACCTTCCCACAGGTCACGGAATGACAGCTTACCGCCGAACACAGCACCGGCACCGCCAGACGAGCGCAGCGCCGCCTCAATCAGCTTGTCATCCTCAGCAATAGGGTTAGCGCCTTCCGCGTGCGTGTCACGCCATTCAACGCCGTTTACGGCTTCTTTAACAGGGAAGTAACGGCTAATGATGGGATTCAGGTAGCGGGACAGGTCGATGTCTGCAGAACCCTGCAGCACGCGGCCAAGTGCAATGAAGCGGTCACGGCTGTAAAGCTCGATGTTCAGCGGGATGTTCTTGCAGGAGTGCTCAAACTTCTGCGCTTTGAACCAGATGTGAAGACCTTTGCCGCTATTGCTCAGCTCGATTAGAGCGTTTGGGAAGGACTGCATTAGCTCTTTGGCCAGCTGCGTCCAGTTGTTGTCTTCGGTTAATGCACCATCGATATCGAGGCAGTAGAACGGGTCGCTATCCGTGATTACAAAGCCGATACCAAAGCTGTTACCCATAGAGCGGGAAATTTGGTTAGCTTCAGCGTAACTGAGGCGGTCAGCTTTGTGCAGACTGGTCACAATGCCATATCTGTCACATGGGAACTTGTCAGTTTTGCCCGGTTTGTCAGAGGTGACGAATTTACATACAATAAATTGGTCGAAATGCGACAAACCCGCGTGGTTGACGCGATCGTCAGATTCCACTAACATAGTAGTCATACAGTCTTACCTTCTTGGTCGTTGGTTTTGATTGTTGAAATTCAAAAAAAGCTGGGCTGCAATCCCGGCTTTTTTTACGCCTGTAGTTTGTGTCCTTCACGCTGCAACTTCTCCATGATTGCCGCTTTGATAAAAGCGCTGTGGTCAATTTTCTGCGCCTTCACAATGTGATCTACACGGTCCATTACCTCATTTGGTAAACGTACCGCCTTTACTCTGCTGCTTTTACTATGATTCGGCATTTCATTAGCCTCCTTTTATAACCTGTAAACATCGTACAGGGTGTTTACAGGCTTGGCAATACCCTGAAAATATAAAAACCCAATAAAATTAGATAGTTGACGGACTCGTCAAAGGTAAGCTATTGATAAGCGAAGCAAAGAAAAACCGCCCGGAGGCGGCTTAACTTACATAATCAGACGTGTGTAATCTTCGGGGATGTAATAGAGCATGTCCGGGTCACCACTCTGCATGCAGCTATACGCCTTGAGCGGAAACTTATCGTACAGCGCGTTCACTGTGTGGAGGTCACGCGGGTTGTTATAGTCGCCACGGTTCTTATCGAGCGTGCGCCAGAAGTTATGAACGATGCGGATGAACAGCCGTTTGCGGTTATCTTCCGTGTCTGTACTGTCACGCAGTTCGGCAAAGTTAGAGCATTCGCCGTTGCGTTTTAGCCAGGTAGACAACCACCGGTCCGGATCGCGGCTGATGTCCTGCAGCTGCCCCTTATCCAACTGCAGTGAATTCACGTGCTCCTGCATGGCCGCGTGCACGTTCCATATCAGCGCCAGCGCAGCAATCAGCACACCGTACCCAATTACACCGGCTACAGTCTTTTTAAGCTGCATAGTTTTGTCCTCGCAGATAGGCAGCGTTGACTCGCGCTACAGCGTCACCTTTGGTGATGTAGCCTTTACGCTCGCGGTCGAGTGACGCATTAGCGTTGTAAGCGGGGGTTGGTGAACTGTAGAGCACGTAGCTGTCTGGCTTTCCTACCGCAACCGGTGCAAAGACGGCCATATACACGTCGCCCATGCTGTTCATACGGCCTTTGTACGGTTTCAGGTACGCGTACACGTAATCCATCTGCTGCACCTCGGTCATACGCGCCAGTTTCGTCGTAGTGGTACCGAGTGAACGCGCTGTAGATTCAAGGAACTGAATGAGGCCGGTCGCTGTGCTGTTAGGGTTGCGGGTGTTTGAGCGGAATTCGCCGCCAGTCTCCACATACATGACCGCCATAAGCCAGGACGGGTCAATGTTCAGCTGCTGGCTGACCTCCCGCACCTTCGCACGGAAGTCCTGAGTA
>Ga0157358_1001101_pt1 | contig 11726 bp, 10 predicted proteins | sample AttcapACBM2_FD_111484 | JGI IMG/M metagenome (GOLD analysis project Ga0157358, IMG submission 111484) | Fungus gardens microbial communities from leaf cutter ant in Botucatu, State of São Paulo, Brazil - Atta capiguara ACBM2 | ecosystem: Host-associated > Fungi > Mycelium > Unclassified ...
AGTACATATGTGCAGGTCAAATAATAACTTGAAAACCTCACTCCACTGATTTCCATTTAATACAATCCCTTTGTAAAATTCTTTGGCATATTGGGCTGTTGATTACATCAGCTCCGCTTCTTTCTTTCTTACCACCATCTCATATGGTAGCACCTGAAAGAATTTTAGTGAATATATCCTTTCCCTTTGATCTAAGCATACTGTCTAATCCTCAAGAGCCTTTCAATAATATGGCAATGGACATAGAGGTTGATACTCCCAGAGGTTGGTCCACAAGTATAAGCACTAATAGCTCTAGGGCTACTTCAGTGTATTCAAATATCAATATCTCCTCTATTGGTTATACAGAACATGTTCAAGTTTCTGCTAACAAACCTACTTGGGCTGATTAAGTCAAGATCAGTGAATCTGAAGGACCAGCTTTGTCCTATGCATCCCCTAAGGTAAGGGAAACTAACATTGCTAATAATACTACAGCATTAGAAAACATATTGGAGTCTCATGGCATAAATATAGATAACATGAGTAATCTTCAGAGACTAAAACTCTGAGCCATTTCTTATTTCACCAATCAGCCTGTGAACCCACAACTGTGGGATGGCAGCTTTTGCTCTATTTTCTTATTCAGAATTAATGAGTATTTGGAAGGCGATGCCAAAAACATTATTTGTTCACTTTATAGAATAGCTACCTTTATTAGACAAAGAAAACTCAAAGACAAGACTGTAGAGAATATTCCACAAATTGTGGAATTTGGATTCACTACCTGGGACTTTATTTCATTCATTTATAAATCTGAATGGAACAAGTTGAATGTGTCAGGCATGGTTCACACCAGGGTGGAAGTCTACAGAATGAATTTGGAGATGAGCAGACTTGCAGAACGACCTTGGCTTCAGCCTATATGCTGTGCTGTCTGTCTGCCATGTGGTCGCAACTTCAGATGATGTGATGAAGTCCGAGATAGGAGTGAGTGCTAATTGATGTGTCACTGTTGAATACTGGAGATCAAGTTCAATAAGAGTTTATCTTTGTCAATTACCAGACTAGTGAATTACAGTGTAACTACTAGTCTTATATACAAACAGAAAGTAAAGGAGATACTCAGGGTTTCAGTAGTAAAACCCCTATTACCCCAAGTAGAGATTTCAGTGTTGAGACACTAACAGGAGTAACTCTGTTATGGAAGACCGAGTTGAATAGGAGTATCTCTGCCATGGAAGATAGAATACTCAGATGAGTGCAGCACCGCCATAAGACATGTTGTGAGAAAGGTGGCTGCTATGGAAGGCGGGCTTGTATGATTACTTCATAGTGATGTAATTTCTGGATGGGTGGACTTGCATATGACAGAATGCTAATAAGAATAGTAACTCTTTTAGACAATGTGTTGTCCCATAGTTCAAAGTTAAGGCTCTAAAAAATAAATTGGACAAGAATTAAGACTCAATGAAACCTAAAAAATAATGAAACCTAGAAAATAAGTGAACATTTCCAGAATCTCTCTCCCTATTTGTTATGATCTTAAATCCTTAGAGTTGAATAAAAGAACAAACTCTTGTATTAGAGTGAACACAAGAGAACTCGATGGAGAGCTCTTTTACAAAATAGTCTACCTTATATACTTGTACAGATGGTCTGTGCTATTTACTGTGCATCCTATCCTAAATGACCATGTATAAAGTATGAGGCCAATATATGGTGTCCATGTTGTATAATGTCATTTTATTTCAGAACCTTCTACTTCCTTTTCTCAAGTCCCATGATCAATGTTGTAACTACACTGTCAGATGTGACTGATATGACAGTGTGACCAATTACTTCCAACCCTAACCCTAGAGTTCTAAAAATAGAAAAATGTAAAATAATTAAAAAGAAAATGAAAGTGAAAATATAAAATAAAATAAAATAAAGTCTATCATTTTGTATTCTTACATAGAGATTGAGTTCAATAAGAATTATCTTCATTGATTATTAGACTAGAGAATTACAGTGAAACTACTTGTCTTATATATAAGGAGATAGTATAGGAAATGCTCAGGGTTTCAGTAGTGTAGCCCCTATCACCCTAAGCAGAGATTTCAGTGTTGAGATACTGATAGGAGTATAACTCTACTATGAAAGACAGAATCTCTAGATTGTTGTATCACTACTGTGAGAGCATGTTGCAAGAAAAGTAGCTACTGTGAAAGACAAGCTTGTAGATTAGATGTTGATTAAGCAGTATTACCATGGTAATATATACTCTGGTCAGGTGGACTTGGCATATAATAGTTATAGACTATTTGATACTTATAGGTGTTAAGCAAGTATTTACAAAGATGCAATTTAGCTTAATATTCATTTGAAGGATTTGATATCTACTAAGCAAGATTGACTACAGCAAATTCAATATTAGAATCTTATCATTAGGTTTAAACATATAGTCCAATAGTAGTAGAGTACTTGTTAGATTAGTTATTATATTAAAGTACACTAAAACTTTGTCTAAGTACTCAGATTGGTCTATAAAGATCTTCTGATCCTTATGATTATGATTTATATACATTTTAAGAAAATTTTTGGTTTCTCTAAGATTACAACATTCCTATTTTATTATGAATTTTTACTTCAACTCTAAAAGAAGTAGGAAATTTTTTAAACCTATAAAATAGATATTATCAATATAAAAGATTGTTATAACAAACTTTCTAGTCTTTTTATTAATAAAGTAGTATACACTAGTATTAGATTTATATCATTTAAATTCTCGAGCTAAGAGAACATTGACTTAGTCATAGTTTAATACCAAAATAAACTATCTTGCTTAAGGCTATATAATGCTTTGTAGAATCACTAGACTTTCTTTTTTTTGCTAGGTAGCCTGAAACTTTCAGACTGCTTTATATAGATCAACAGCCAGAAATATATGTGCTATCTCATAGTAGACAACTGAAGAGAATAATCTATCAAAGTCAATTTCTTTAACCTAAGAAAATCCTTTTATAATAAGTTGAGATCTATAATGGTTATTAAACTTAATGTTGAATACTCAGTAATTTCTTAAGTTTTACTTATTTTTTTTTGATTTTTCTTTCTTTCTTTATTTTTTTCTTATTTAAAACTTAGTAAAAAGAGAACAATATGATATCATGCATGGCTATCACAACTGTCAAAATTTTGTCACACATGTCACAGTCACAGTCATGATAACATGTAATACAAGAGAAAGATGATGTTATATATCTTATAGTAAGATTATTCTTAAATATATGACTTATAACATTTAGAATAAGCTAGATATAAAGTATGTACAGACCATATACTAGAAATATCTAGGGTAGACTCATCTATATTAGGAACTCTACTGAGTTCTCTTATATTAACCAATATAAGGTTTTTCTTAGATTCTATCACTTGAGTTTAAGTTATAACATTGATTGCTTTCTATTTTTTAGGAAGATTTACAACTTCATAGATATTTCTTTCTTTGAGTAATTTCAGCTCTTTAAGATAGAACTCAAGCTACTTCTTTTGAATGTTAACTAGCAATTTAGTGATATTTCCAAGGTTTTTGGGAATTAAGTGAGACTCTACTATATATTATATTAAGAGAAAGTGAATTTGATTTACTTCTTCTTTTTTTGTAAGATGTGCAAAGTAGCTAATGATAGCTAGCTCAGCTAATTCATTTGCAAGAGATAAAGTGTTCATTCTACTCCTATTGTCATTAACAATAATTAAATGTTGGTCTTCTCACTAAATATTATATAGAATCATATTTATTTTAAAAATGTTATTATATGAGTTATATAGATAATTAACTCTATTTATCCTTATCATTCTAAATAGCAGATTATTAGAGAATTTTTGTACATTCTAATATATTTTTCATAATTCTTGGTAAGTATTTTCATGCTTATCACATGTTATATTAAGGCTGAGAAACCTCTCTCTTGGTTGTTATAAAGAACTTTATAGGATATTGGTAGTATATTTCCATTCTCATAAATATTTCTTTTTCTAAAGAGTATCTGAGTTTAATGTCTAAATCTTCTTAATTCAGGACCTTCTTATAGTATCTGTAGAGTAGGTTGTGAAGATTATTGAAGGCTGAGAGGTCACATTTCAATATTAGAGTCAATATCATCAACCTTATCAACCTTTACTATGAGCTTTTTAGGTACTAGAGGAGATAAGAAAGATAGAGACTTACAAGAAAGAAAGAGAAAACAAGGAGGAGAGTTTTTTTAAATAGAAGAAATGAGTGTGTATAGAATACATTTATGCTTTTTAGTATAAAAATCAGTGTATTTAGAAAAGAATTTTTTGTTAAAGATGATATGTGTGGAGTGGAGAATAATATTTCTTTGTATATGGCATATAAAGCAATAGCTATTATTTTCATATCTGATATACAAAGATACAATAATTTGGGTTCATTACCTAAGTAGATCTCCTGAAGGTGTTTTCTATTTGAGATGCCTAATAGATATGCAATTATATATATGAGTTGTAGCTTGTTAAGTATAGTTCACTCTTAAGAGGAGCAAAAGTTCAAAGAAAATTTATAGAGTTTGACAAGTATAGAAGCTTATTAAAGCTCATGGGAATTCAGACTTTCTATAATAACCTTGGCCTCAATTTATGTACTATACCTCTTACTAGCCATGAAGTTACAATTTCAGAAAAAGATCTTAGAAAGTGGAATTAAAAGTTATAAGAAGAAAAAGTATGTTGCTATTAATACTGGAGTTTAGTATCAAATTTAGTCAATTATCAAACTAGCTATTATAAAATAACTACTAGTCTTAAATATATGAAATAAACTAAAGAAGTAATTAAACAGAGCTCCAAGTAAATATTATAATAGTGAAATACTGAAAGAAGTTCAAATTGAATAGAAGAAAACTCTACATAAGAGACTAAGTATTTGTGAAGTATGAGAAGATATAAATAGACAATGAAAATAAGTACAAATAATTATGGAGTTTGATACAAATAAAGCAAAATAACCATGAGGTTTTTGATAAAAATAAGTCTATTACAAAAGACTAAAATATCAGTAGAGTTTTGATACAAATAAAGACAAATAATCACAGGATTTTTATGCTAAAATATTTCTATTAGAGATATACATGGCTTAGAGTTTGGACTGTAACACAGCTATAATAGCAAGCTTCTATCAGAAATTTGGTAGATATGTTTTAAGTTGTATTAACTATGTTTTTTTAAGCAATGTGTGGTTCAATTGTTCAGTATGACTATTTTGTTGGTATAGATATGAAGTATTGGTCTTATAAATAATTCCTTACTCTCTTAGAAAGAATTGTAGCTTTAATATTACATATTCTTCTCTATTATCAGTGTGCAATCTCTTTATAGAATAGAAAATTATATTTGATCACATTTGGAAAATTGACTTGATTGTTTCTGCAGCTTTAGACTTTTTTCATAAGAAAGCAATATTATAATAGAAAAAATAGTTATTAAGAAATATAATCATCTACTTGTATATTGAATAAGACAAGATAGTGAGCTCAAGAAGATTTGAGTGAATCAATTTTAGAAGCTCATGAGAGTAAACAGAATTCTCAGGAAAAATATTTTAGTATATCTTTTGAAGAGTACAACTATAGCAGACATATTTCTGTGTTGGGAAATGAATCTTCTTTATATTTTCAACATTATCAAGAACATACTCATAGGATGAGAATATTATGCAAGTTTTCATAATCTAAATATTGCCCTAAAAGTTAGGAGTAGCCAATAGAACAGAATCACTAGACTTACTGTAGAAAGTAGAACTACTTTCATTGTCTTCTACTTTCAACTCAGATACCAAGGATACAATATACTAGCTATTATTTTAACATAACAACTTTAGTTCTTTCTCAGGATGAAGATTTTATGTTCAGTTAGAATAGTGTCAGAAGTAACTATAAATAATAGTACTTTTGAGTTTTCAATCTTAACTTGACCATAATTATCTAGAGTTATGTTAATAAAATTAGACTCAAACAAGATGAAATAAGCAGAGATACTAGAATCTGAGAATTATTCATCTTTATAAAAGCTGTTATGAGATGCTTTTTTATCCTTACACAAGAAACATAGTGTATTTTCATATTGAAAGAGATTCACAGTAATAGACAAGTCAGGCAAAATGAATTTACTTTGACTTAAAGCTATATATACATAATTAATTTTACTTGAAACTGCAAAGTTCTTTATTGTAATCATTATATTGGCACAGGTGATTACATTATCACATTTAAGGATAGTTTGCATAGATTGAGTAAGAAATTTAGTAAATCATCAATCTATAAGGAAAGAGGACATTGAAATTATTTCTATAAAGTCTTATGTAGAGAGAATTAAGCTCAATAATCTGGAAAACAGGATTTTGATTGCTAGAGATTTGGAACACAATCATTCTTTGATGGTTAGTAAAAACTAATATTAAACTAGATGTCTCTATAAAGATCTACAAGTGAGTTCAAAGAGTCTTAATGTTGGACTGGCTATATCAGAGTTATAAAAAATAGACTTTAATTTATTTTTCTTTTATTTATTCTTAATGTTAGAGTTTAGTACAATGTCACTCATTTTTCACAAGTTATGATCATGCAATCATGTGTCACAGAAGAATATAGAAGATTTTAGAATAATAATGTAATATATATGATCTTTAGAGTAGGCTAGGATTTATAGGCTATCAGCCTCCATCATCTATTATCATATTCCATAGATAACACTCCTTCTATTACATAATCTGATGCATCAACTTCTATCTCTATTTTTTATTTAAGTCTAGTACTATTAATACTAGTTCTTTTGTAAATCTCTTCTTTAACTCTCTGAATATCTTTTTCTGCTTCTCTATTTAGTCCTATTTCTGATTCTTTTTTAGTAAGTCATGTAATAATCTAGCTATAAACACAAATTTTTAATAGGTAATAATTGACTAGTTCTAAAAACTTCTATATACTCTTAACCTCTTTAAAAATTGGCCAATATAACATCACTTTCACTTTCACTTTCACTTTCACTATCTTGATTCTATCTAGTCCTATTACTACTCCTAAGAATTTCACCTTCTTAATTTTCTACTTATACTTTTGAGATTTTATATATAAATTATTTTCCACCAATCTTTTTACTATTTTCTCTGCTACTCTGTTATATTCTTCTTCTTCTGTTCCTACTATAATATCATTAATAAGTTGAAACTTGCCACTTTTCTAGTATTAATTGAGTCCCATTGGATCTCATCCATCATCATTTCTGGAGAGTTAGTAAGTCCAAAGAACATTACTGTAGGTTCAAACAACTCTTCTGGAGTCATAAACACTGTCTTCCACTTATCTCTCTCCTTTATCTGTATATTATTATAATCTTAATATAAATCTAACTCAATAAATATTTTTTATACCAATATGATATCTCAAATCAAAAACAAAGGATAATTATTCTTTACAGTCCATTTGTTTAAATATCTATAGCTCTGAACTATTCTTTTCTTACTATCCTTCTTTTCTACAAAAAATACTAATGCTATTTGAGGTGACTTTGAAGGTCTAATATATTCTTTTTTCAATTTTTCTTTAATAAACTCATGCACCTTTCCTTTCTTTTCCCTTAACAATGAATATACCTTTTTATTCTTTGGCACAAACACTTTTTTTACATTTATCACATAGTCTCATATCTTTTTTGTCAGTATTCTCTTAGTTACTTTTTTTCTCAAGATATGAATCTACTTGTAAATCTTTAAGAAACTAATTTCTTGGTCTTTTCTTTCAACTTTGCTACTTCTCTCTTTTTATTCTAGATTTTCTGTTCTTCTACTACTTTCTTCACTTTTATTATCCTCTTCTTTTTTGGTTTTTTCTTCTTCTTTTCTTTTTCTTTCTTCTCTTCTTTCTTTAGCTTCTACTACTCTAGTTTTTCTTGCTTCAGCCTCTACTGTTTTCCACATTCATCTAGATATCTTGTTATCTTTACTTCTTCTGTTCTCTAATCAATTTCAAAATTATGACATCCTAGCTATAGCATTCTTGAAATTACACTCTATTTCTGTCTACCAATCACATCTATCTTCATTCTCTTCCTATATTTCTAATAATAAATATCAACTTCTATCATATACTCAATTAGCCTCTCCTTATTGAAAGAACTATATATATTCCTCATATAAACAAGTTTTTCGATTTTATTTAATTTAAACCTCTACTTTCTTGTAAACTTTGAACTTATTATCATCTTCATTGTACCATTGTCTAACAATACTTCTACTATCACTCCCTTCTGTGTGTCAATTCTTCCTAGTTCAATCTTCACTGCTATTTCTCTTAACAAGTTTTCAATAAAGTCCTAAGTATAAAATAGTCTATTTTATATATTTATATTATAGACCATGGTCTGTGTACACACTGCAACTAACATATCCTAAAGTTCATATGCACTCTCTAAAGCTAACATGCTATTACCATGCTATATAATGTTATTTATTCTAGTATCTTCTATATTTTTCTCTATGTTATATAATCATGTGACTGTGACTGTCACATATGTAACTACATTGTGACATGTATCACACATTCATTATGCTTTGTTACTTGTGTGACTGTCACATGTGATGTCACATCACACCTTTTATCTAAGTCTAAAATAAAGAAAAATAAAATAAAAAATAAAATAAAGAAAGACATGAAAAGGAAAATAAAATGAACCTAAGTCTATTATTCACAATTCTAACATGACTCTACTAAAAAATATTGCAAACTTATTGTAATTACTAAAGCATAGTCAAAAACTACCAAACTCTTCTTTTCTTTTAAATTACTGTAATTAATCTGATAACTGATATGTCTTCTCTAGCCAATCATCTTCCAGATTCTACAATATCTTGCAATATAACCAAATTCTCTACAGTTGTAACAGTTTCTTTTTTAATCTATATTTATAGTATATAGGTTTTATTTAGATATAAGTCTTATCTACTGTAGTTGTGGATTTACTGTGACTATATTAGTTTTCTCCACTCCTTTTATTGGTGTGGGCTTTATTAGCACCTGTTGAAAATCTTACCTTCTTGGCCAAATTTAAGGCTATAACAATTGTTGTCTAAGTATTTCTTTGTTACAACTTAAAGACCTTAGGATTGGTTAATGAGCAGAACCTTGTATAGGGTTACATAAGAGAACTTGATAGAAAACTCAGTACAGGATTGTCTACCTTATATACTAAAACTCCATGGTCCATGGTAACTACTTTTAGCCTATCCTAAATAGCTATGTATTTGTCTTAAGGTCAACATGTGTTTAAACATGTTATATGACATCATTCTTCCAGAACCTTCTATGCTTTTCCATGTGACATATAACATGTGACTGTGACTGTGATGTCATGTTAACCCTAACCCTAAGTCCCCAAAGATAAAAATAAAATAAAAGAAAATAACAAATGAGAAAGAAAAAATAAAATAGTTAGAGTTCACTGTCTTGAACTCTGATACTCTTCTATTAGGGCAATTAAGAGCAGAAGCATAAAGATGGTATTTCAAGTTCCAGAAAAATCTAAGTCTATTGACAAGTATTATCTATTACATAACTCATCTCCAAAGAAAGCTAAGAAAACAGAATGAGGTTTTCTGAAGACAATAGCTATTCTAAATACTTTTACCAGTCTATAGCAATCAGGTAGAATAGTACTAATGTAAAGTTAGAATAATTGTACTAGATAGTGAGAAACACTAATAAAAATATTAGAAACTATGTCCAGAATTGGAAGAAACTTATCTGATAGTGACTAAGAATATAATGGGGTAAAAACATGAACAGAAGTAGCTACCAGAGTTTGTAAAGAAGGGTAGTGTGAACTGTGTAACAAACTCTGCATTTTCTAAGCTTGGATATTAGAGTTAACATTGGATATAATAGTCTTCTTATACCTCTAGCATTTGCTAACATATTAGTTTTCAGTACCTAATTCTCTCTCTCTCTTTATTTTCTTAATTTTTCTTCTTCTCACTTGCTCTCTCTCTAATATTTATCCAAATTAGTTATCTGTTCATACTATTGTTCAATAATTTGAGAAGATTGTTTCACCTCTATCAGCTTTTGCCAAATAGTACTATTCATTTTCTATTTAAACTCTTTTATCAATGCTCAACCTTTAAAACCACTTTCTCTTGTTACTCTTCTAAATTCTTGTACAAATTCCTCTATTATTTTTGCTTCTTGCTCTATCCTCTTCAGCTCTGCTGCCTTAACTGATTTATCATCTTCATTCTCAAACTCTTGTTTTAAATTAGTAAGAAAATCTCCTACTATTGGAAACTTTAAACTTCAATTCTCTAAATCCTCTATCATCATCATCATCTATATGTCCACTAATCCTTTCTATATGTATGATAACACCCATTGAATTTGTTCCTCTAATCTGCAGTATTTCTTATTCTATATACTATAATGAAATCTAAGATCTTACTAGCATCTCTATTGAACATTGGTGGCTTAACCACTTTTATGTTGAACCCAGTGTTGGATTCTGGAGCTACTACTACTCCTTCTTGTTCTACCACTAACTCCTTTATTCTTATCTATATTTATCTGTCTATCTCAACTGAAATAAGATTTGTTCTAGACTATTATGTTGGCTTATATTGTAAAGTAGAGATGAATTAATTGGTATTGGTGATAGTGAGAGTGGTGGAAGTGTAGGAGGTGATGATACATAAAGAGGTAGAACAGAGCTAGTACTAGCTTCTCTCTCTGACTTGTACTTTAAACTAGACTCAATCTCTGTAAGTGTTAGCAAGCTCACTTCAAGTCCTATCTCATACCATCTACTAACTATTTTGATTACTAACTACTACTCTAAGAAAAATATTAACAATTTTGATCTAAGAAGGTTGTTCTACTCTAAACAAGATCTTAAGAATACCTGTTATTCTTCTGTGTATATAGATTATAAGTGAATACTACAGCACAAATTCTATACAAAAAGAATACAAGTATACTATATAATATCATACACTTAAATAATAAGTATATTTAGAAGAAGGCCTGTACTTAGTCTCAACTGTTCATAACAATCTTCTAGTAACTACTACTAACTTCTTAAATCTAGAGTCTAGCTTTGTCTTCTTAACTTTGGGCAGTATTACTGTTCAAGAATGAATAGAGAGTAAAAAAACAATAAGAAGGTCTTATGTATTACAATTGAAGACTTAGAGTTAAGTCAACAAAGAAATCTTATATTGGATTAACCTTAATGAAGTTCCAAATACATATTATATATTATTAACATATGGTATAACATTATTGTTCTGGAATCTTTTATAATCTTTTTTATGATATATGATCTTGTGATAGTGACATGTATGTAACAGTTTGTGATATTATACTACTTCCAACTCTAAGTGCAAAAATAAAAAAATAAAGAGAAAAGAAAATAAAAATAAAAATATGTTACAATTGAAAACTCAAAATATTATGTTAATAAAAGAATTTTGTATTAAATTAATATAAGAAAACTCAATAGAGTTTCTAGTATAAAGTGTCTATCTTACATATACTAGCTGTCAAGATCGTTAACAGTGGACTTTATTTTTCTCGTTATTTTACTTTTCTTTTCTTTTTCTTTTTCTATTTTTAGAACAACTCGGGTTAGGGTTTATCAGTCACGCTGTCACATCAGTCACAAATTGATGGCGAAGTCACAAGACTGATCACGGGACT
>Ga0157358_1001102_pt1 | contig 11719 bp, 9 predicted proteins | sample AttcapACBM2_FD_111484 | JGI IMG/M metagenome (GOLD analysis project Ga0157358, IMG submission 111484) | Fungus gardens microbial communities from leaf cutter ant in Botucatu, State of São Paulo, Brazil - Atta capiguara ACBM2 | ecosystem: Host-associated > Fungi > Mycelium > Unclassified ...
GCATATGTTACCTGAAGGCAGGCTAAGTGATAAAACTAGTGTGTATTTATTCTTTATTTTATCTGATTATGTATTCTTAATTTTATAATAAACCTGCCTGCCCTCCTTAATTCATTTTGCATCGTGTAAAGTATTCCCTCCGCTACTTTTAAACCCCGATAATAAAAAACCCATTAGCAGCCCCCACGCTCAACAAAAAGAGTGAAACAGACATTAAGATTTTTTAATTTCTGATGCGCGACCGGGATCACTGTTTATCCGGCTCATTCAGGGTAGTTTGCTTGCCGCCGCCAGGGTAGTTCAATATCACGCATTTAACGGAATAGCCCATTATTAATTTTAAATGTCCGGCAACCTATAGCATATTATTTTAAATGGAGAGAACAATGCAGATCCCGCAGGCCACATCAGAACCGCTTGCCGCCGCGACATGGCGTAAAACCGATACCGTCTGGATGTTGGGACTGTACGGCACAGCTATCGGCGCAGGCGTACTTTTCCTGCCGATCAATGCAGGCGTTGGCGGATTGATTCCGTTGATTATTATGGCCATCCTTGCTTTCCCTATGACCTATTACGCCCACCGTGGCCTGACCCGTTTTGTCCTGTCAGGCAAGAATCCTGACGGGGATATCACTGAAGTGGTGGAAGAACATTTTGGTCGCGGCGCGGGTCAGTTAATTACCCTGCTCTATTTTTTAGCTATTTACCCTATTCTGCTGGTATATAGCGTGGCGATAACCAATACCGTAGAGAGTTTCCTGACGCACCAACTGGGCGTGACCAGCCCGCCGCGCATGGTGCTGTCGCTGCTGTTAATTGTGGCAATGATGGCTATCGTGCGGTTTGGCGAACAGGCAATTGTGAAAGCGATGAGCGTGCTGGTTTATCCCTTTGTTATCGCGTTGGTGGTGTTAGCCGTTTATCTGATCCCTCGCTGGAACAGCGCCACGCTGAACACCCTCTCTTTCGATGCTATCAGCCCTGGCAACCTGCTATTGACACTCTGGCTGGCTATCCCGGTAATGGTGTTTTCTTTTAACCACTCGCCAATTATCTCTTCCTTTGCGGTTGCCAAACGCAAAGAGTATGGTGCGGATGCCGGGCCAAAGTGTTCCGCCATTCTGGCTCGCGCACACGGCATGATGGTAGTGACGGTCATGTTTTTTGTCTTCAGCTGCGTGCTGAGCCTGACACCTGCCGATCTGGCTGCGGCTAAGGCACAAAATATTTCCATACTTTCTTATCTGGCCAATCATTTTAACGCGCCGGTTATTGCCTGGATGGCCCCCATTATCGCCATCATTGCTATTACTAAATCTTTCCTGGGACACTATTTGGGCGCTCGTGAAGGTTTTAACGGCATCATAATCAAATCGCTGCGCGGCGTCGGAAAAGAGATAGAGCCGAAAAAACTTAATCGCCTGACGGCGCTGTTTATGCTGCTTACCTGCTGGGTTATCGCCACGCTGAACCCCAGCATCCTGGGTATCATCGAAACGCTTGGCGGCCCGGTAATCGCCATGATCCTGTTTTTAATGCCTGTTTATGCGCTGCGTAAGATCCCGGCGATGCAGCAATATCGCGGCCACTTTAGCAATGTTTTCGTGATGTTGATGGGTTTGGTGGCGATTTCCGCTATTTTTTACTCGCTGATGAGCTGATCCTTCGGGCAAAGTCTGGCGATCGGCAGCCGGCCTGTTTACGATCGGCAGCCTCTCTCAGGGCATGCGGACCGGTGGCTGATAAAGGTCGGTAGAAGGTTACTGATTAAGCAGTTGCATACGCTGTTTATTGGCATCACGTTGCGGGCGGTGGATGATTGCGGCTCGCTTGCAACGGCAAAGAAACGGGATATTGGCAATGCCGCCTTTATCATAAAGGGGGGCTGTTACCTGCCAGAGCGCTTTAATTTAAACATTATTGCGCCTGTATGGCGGCGGTGAAAGCGATGACGGCCAGGCCTTTACTGACATAACTGCCCACCCTCGTTCCTGACCCGCGCTATACGGGGTCGGACGCTCAGGGAAACGAACACTCCCGTTAAGGTTGAGGGGCAACGTCATAAAATTATCTCCCACGAAGCTATGTCACAAGTGGGGGACTCATTGCCACAGATTACGTTACAGAACTCAATAACCATTAAGTTGGTATTTAGGTTAAAGCACGTAAACTGATTGCGCTATAAATCACCCGTGTCTCACGAAAGGATTCGTTCAATGAAAAAGGTATGTACAGTTCTTCTTTCTTCGCTTGTTTTACTCTCATTTTCATCCGTAGCAGCTGAAGATGTGAATAATAAATTGATCATTCAGGCTATCCCATCCTCCGAGGGGACGGTGGTCGTTGAAGGACAACCGAAATACGAAAAAACGTTCAAGGTGGTTGTATATACCAATAGTAAGCAGCCGATTGAATTAACTGGTTTCGTGGGCTGCTACAAAGCATTTGATAAAAAAGGCAAGGAGTTTGATGAGCGTACGGTGCAGGCAGATTTGCTGGGAACGCTGAAGGAAGGCGCTAAAGAAGGCGAAGTCTCTTTCGTCAGCAACGATGACTCTGTCTACCATGCCAAATTTGTAAAATGGTCTTCGCAATGCCCGGAACTCGCTAAACGCCCTCAATAACTGGCGCTTGAAATATGACGTGAAATATAAAATTTATACTATCATGTCGTTATAATTTAAAGAAAGGTCGTTTTATGCGACCTTTTCGCCTTTCAGAATTTTATAAACCGCAAAACGCGCAATACCAGGCTGACGGGCTATTTCCGTCGCCCCGATGCCTTTCTGGTGAAGTGCCTGCACAATACGCCTGTCTACAGAACGCCTGTAGCCAAATTTGTTATCGCCTCGCTTCCTGCCCTCATTCGTGTGATCCAGGATCCGCGTGCGCTCAGCCTGTGCCACGGCTGACCGGATGCTCACCACCATTTGCCCTGTTTCACCGTCAGTGCCATCCCGTCATCAATAAATCCGACTGCCACACCCTGAACGTCGAATTCTTTTATCAGTTGGTCATATTAGCAGTGTCACTACCAGACCGGTCGAGTTTTTACCTGGATGGCATCACTGTCTTTCCCTTATTTCTCTTAAATAGAGCCTGTTGTAACTAATCAACAGGTTTCTCACGTGTGTGGCGACCGGGGACGACTACCTCTGCCGCTGCGTGTGCCCTACGACATCATCAACAATACCGCAGAAACTGACGCTGTCGTAACCACCTGCTCCTGCTGCGGGTATCACAGCGGTAACGTGACGCGGTCCACATATCGTCAGCAGGGATACCGGGTTAACGTCTGCCAAAGACGTCTTTGAAGATCTGAGAAATACAGCGGGTGCATTTGCTGTGAATGAGCCCGCTTCCGCGTCGACAGGCAGCGACTATTTCAAATCGACCTGCCAGAAAAGATGTTTGCCAAAAGGATCGATCTGGTAGCCAGTGACCTCTTTGCGCACCGGTTCAAAAATAGTGGAGTGGGCAATCATCACCGCCGGCATTTGATCATGCATCATCTGCTGCGCCTGACGATAAAGGACAATGCGCTTTTGACGATCCTGCTCGGCGCGCGCCTGGGTAATTAGCGTCTCGAATGGCTGGTAACACCACTTAGCTGAATTCGATCCGCCTTTCGCTGCGGTACAGCTGAATAACGGTCCGAAGAAATTATCCGGGTCGCCCGTCGCGGTGGTCCACCCCATCAGAGCCGCCTGATGCTCGCCGCTTTTAACTCGTTGTAAGTACTCGCCCCATTCAAACGTCACGATATGGGCATTGATGCCCACTTTCTGCCAGTCAGCCTGAATCATTTCCGCCATACGGCGCGCATTTGGATTGTAAGGCCGCTGCACCGGCATTGCCCAGAGCTGTATGGTCGTGCCCGGTGCCACGCCCGCCTCTTTTAACAGCGCTTTCGCTCGCTGCGGATCGTATGAATAATCCTGCAGATCGCTGGCGGCACCCCAGACATCAGGCGGCAGCAAATTTTTCGCTACCGTCCCCGTGCCCTGAAAAACAGCATCAATGATAGCGGGTTTATCGATCGCCATCGCCAGCGCCTGCCGGACCCGAACGTCATTCGTCGGCGATTTCTGAGTGTTAAACGCCAGGAAACCCGTGTTAAGCCCGGATTTTTGTTGTACAACCAGGTTGCTGTCCGCCCGTATTTTCGGCAAATCTGCCGGATTGGGAAAAGGCATGACCTGACATTCATTTTTGGTCAGCTTGGCGAGACGGACCGAGGCATCTGGCGTAATGGTGAAAACCAGCCGATCCAGCTTCGCTTTGCCCTGCCAGTAGTCAGGAAAAGCGCGATAAAGGATGCGTGAATCTTTCTGATACTGCACCAGGGCAAAAGGCCCGGTACCGAGGGGATCGCTGTCGACCTTTTCCGGCGTGCCCGCTTTCAGCATGGCCTCGGCATAGTCAGCCGAAAGGATAGAGGCGAAATACCACGCCAGATCGGCCAGAAACGGCGCTTCAGCATGGGATAACGTAAAGCGTACGGTATGATCGTCTTGTTTTTCGATACTTTTGATCAGCGAGCCAAATTCCAGACTTTCAAAGTTGGCATAGGTGCCGCCGGAAACGTTGTGATAAGGATGCTGCGGATCTTTTTGCCGCATAAAAGAGAAAATAACGTCGTCCGCACCGAAATCCCGGCTGGGGTGGAAATAGCGGTTGCTCTGAAACCGTACCCCCTTGCGTAAATGGAAGGTATAAACAGTGCCGTCAGCACTAATATCCCAGCTTTCCGCAAGGGCTGGCACAAGTTCAGTCGTACCGGGTTTAAAATCCACCAGCCGGTTATAAATGGTCGCTGCGCTGGCATCCACGCTGGTACCCGATGTATAAAGCTGCGGATTAAAATTTTCCGGCGATCCTTCCGAACAGAATACCAGCGTAGTCGCGGTCGCGCTTGTTGCAACTGTCAGTAGCGCAGCAGCTATTATTCCTTTCTGTAGCGATTGCTTCATCCCCTTCCCCTCTGATTAATAAATTAAGCCAGCACCAGCTATTAATCATTCCGCGAAGCTTCGAGCGGAACCGACCGGCTAACCACTATTAACCTTGTTTCAATGAAATAGCAAAGGGAATTCCATCTGCTATTCATCCATACAAATAACTGATGTTACCGGTAATTTTGACCCCGTTTCCCGCTCGTATCTTCAATGGAGCAGTAGCATTTGGGACGCCTGATAAACCGCCTTTATAAAACGGGGAAATTATTAAATCTATGCGGGGCTTTTTTTGCAGGATTTTATTTAATAAAAATCGGCACGCCGTATCACCGTAACTGGCTTATTCAGGAAGATTGACTAAGGGAGGGGAAAAGAGACAATACCCTGCCGGGAGGCAGGGTATCAAAATAAATCAGTTCAGCTTATAATCCAGCGTAATTTCCGCATTCATTAACTGGGAAACCGGACATCCGGCTTTGGCCTGATTGATAATTTCATCAAATTTAGCGCTGTCGGCGCCTGGCAGGGCAATCTGGCTCTGCAGCGCGATTTTAGTAATTTTAAAACCTTCGCCGACTTTATCCAGCGAGACGTCCGCCGTGGTATCAATGCTTTCCGGCACCAGACCTTCATTACCCAACATCAACGAAAGCGCCATGGAAAAACAGGCTGCGTGTGCCGCCCCGATTAACTCTTCCGGGTTAGTACCTGGCTTGCCTTCAAAGCGGGTATTGAAACCGTAAGGCTGCTCTTTCAGCGCGCCGCTTTCGGTACTGATAGTCCCCGTACCTTTCTTAATATCGCCTTCCCAGTGTGCCTGACCTTTCTTATGAATAGTCATCAAAATCCTCCTGTTTGCTTTGCGTGAAGGATAAGTATAGTGGCTTTTCAGCGCTTTGCTGACACGGCACTTGCAAATGCTTACTTACTGAACATTAATAGAAGAAAACGAGAGGAGAAATAGTATGTTCAAAACTGACGACGTTGTACAAAGTAAAACCGGCGGCCCTAAAATGGTGGTGGTGCAGGTTAAAGGCGAAATGCTTTATTGTGTCAGAGTGGATGACGCCGAGAAAAAAGAGCTCGAGGTACCTGCCAGCTCGGTTAATCTTTATCATGAAGATGGCGATTTCGGCGTTTGCTAATCGGCGGGGGCAGTCGCCCCCTTTCATCACTTAAGCACAGGATTGTCTATGTCTCAGCCCCTGGCAAACCAGTTAACCCGCCGCTTTTTCCGCTATCTTGCCGTTACCAGTCAGAGCGATGCTGCCGCAACCAGTCTGCCCAGTACGCCAGGTCAGCAGACGCTGGCTAACCTGCTGGCGGAAGAGTTACGCACGCTGCAACTGCAAAACGTGGAAGTCGATGAGCATGCGACCGTGACAGCTGTGCTGCCCGGTACGGTTTCGGGCGCGCCGCGCATCGGTTTTATTACCCATATTGATACTGTCGACGTTGGCCTCTCGCCCCATATTCACCCGCAGATTTTGCGTTTTGAAGGCGAGGATATCTGCCTCAACAGCGAACAGGCGATCTGGCTTCGCGTGGCCGAACATCCGGAAATTGCCCCTTATCAGCATGAAGAAATTATCTTTAGCGACGGCACCAGCGTGTTGGGCGCTGACAATAAAGCGGCCGTGACGGTAGTGATGACGCTGCTGGAAAATCTCCGTGACGCCACGACGCACGGCGATATTGTCGTTGCCTTTGTACCGGATGAGGAGATAGGTCTGCGCGGCGCGAAAGCGCTGGATTTGGAGAAACGCTTTAACGTTGATTTCGCTTACACCATCGACTGCTGCGAGTTAGGCGAAGTGGTGTATGAAAATTTCAACGCGGCGGCGGCGGATATCCGTTTCACCGGCGTACCAGCGCATCCAATGTCAGGGAAAGGCGTGCTGGTTAACCCCCTGCTGATGGCCTGGGATTTCATCAGCCATTTCGACCGTCGTCAAACCCCGGAACATACGGCCGGACGCGAAGGCTACACCTGGTTTAACGAGATGACGGCCAATGCGAGCGAGGCAAAATTGAAGGCGTCAATCCGCGACTTCGGGCTGACGGGCTTTGAGCAACGCAAGCAGCGAATTAACGAGGTCGCCGCTTTGATTGCCGCGCAGTACCCAACCGGCAAGGTCGAGGTCAATATAAGCGATATCTACAGCAATATCAGTAACGCAATCGGTGAAGATCGACGAGCCCTCGATCTGTTATTTGCCGCGCTGGAAGCGTTAGATATTACCGCGAAAGTCACGCCAATGCGTGGAGGCACTGACGGCGCGGCGCTGTCGGCCCGGGGTCTGTTAACGCCCAACTTTTTTACCGGCGCGCACAATTTTCATTCAAGGTTTGAATTTTTACCGGTGTCATCCTTTGTGAAGTCCTATCAGGTGGCGGAACAGCTCTGCTTGCTGGCCGCGCGTCAGGCATAAAAAAAGCGCCGGGTCACGGCGCTTCTTCACAGACTACAGCAGGATCAAAAAGAGACCCACTCGTCGGCGCTGGCTTTTGCCGCCACCGGTCGTGCACTTATCGGCGCAGCCTTAACGTGAGGTGCTGGCGACGCCGCGGCGGCCGGTGACAAACGGAACTTCGAGACAGAAAGTGTCAGCTCTTCGGTCTGCCTTTCCAGCGCGCTGGCCGCGGTGGAGACTTCTTCCACCAGCGAGGCATTTTGCTGCGTTACGCTGTCCATTTCGGTAATGGCGGTACCGATTTGTGAAATACCTTTGCTTTGCTCTTCCGAAGCGGAGGCAATCTGTTTCATGATTTCCACCACTTCCGCTACCGCCTGCAGCATCTCGTCCATAGTACTTCCCGCTTCACCAACCAGTTTAGAGCCCTGATTGACGCGCGTAACCGAGTCTGCGATTAGCGTTTCAATCTCTTTAGCGGCTCCGGCGCTGCGCTGCGCAAGGTTACGTACTTCGCTGGCTACCACGGCAAAGCCGCGCCCTTGCTCGCCTGCACGTGCAGCTTCTACCGCCGCGTTCAGTGCCAGGATGTTGGTCTGGAAAGCAATGCTGTTAATTACGCTGGTGATTTCCGCAATTTTGCGCGAGCTGCCTGAAATGCCTTCCATGGTGTTCACCACGTCTTTAACCAGTTTGCCACCCTTGCTGGCCGTACCAGAAGCGCTCTGTGCGAGTTCGCTGGCCTGGCGAGCATTGTCAGCGTTGAATTTTACGGTGGCCGTTAACTCTTCCATACTTGCGGCGGTTTCTTCCAGCGCAGCGGCCTGCTGTTCAGTGCGCGATGAAAGATCGTTATTACCAGAAGAGATTTCTGCCGCGCCACGGTAAATATTGTCCGTCCCGTTGCGGATGGCGCTGACGGCTTCCCGCAGGCTATCCTGCATGGCGCGCAGTAATGGCATCAGTCTACCGACGCAGTTACGACCAATATCCTCCAGCGGATGGCTCAAATCGCCTTCGGCAATGCGGCGGAAATGTTCACGCATGCCGTCAAGCGGGCGCACCAGCATTTTCACCAGGTAACGGTCAGTAAACAGCAGGATCAGCAGGCCGGCAATGACGGCTATAACGATGATGATCTTCGTTATGGCCGTCAGACGATCGACGGTTACACGCGTCACGTCCAGCTTGTCACCAGCGGCAGCATTGAACTTATCCACGCTGGCACCAAAGGCACGACTGAGGGGTGGCGTCACGCTGGCGGCATGACGACGAAAATCGTCCAGCGAGGCCTGCTGCGCCAGGCTCATCTGCGGCAGAACCCCTTGATCAAGCAGCTTCTGCCAGTCGGCAATCACGGCGTCAGCGTAATCCGGCGCCAGCGGGCCCGGCGCTTCGGCTTTAAAATCGCCCAACAATTTGGTCATATTATCCAGCGCTTTCTGGGCCGAGGCCATATCGGCAGCGGCCGTTGGGCTGCCGGCCTGGCGGGATTCTACCGCGCGCGTCAGGCGAGTGATAAAACGAAAATATTGGTCATTGCCTTTACTGAGGACGGTCATCTGGTTAACCAGTTCACGGTCAACCTCATTACCCTTCCCCACCGAGTTCAGCGCGCAAACGCTGTAAATGCCCACCGCCGTCCACATCAGGCAGAACAGGCCCAGGATCCACAGCATTACGCTGCGGATGGTAAAATCTTTTAGCAAATTCATAACTACTCCGTAACGATTTGAAAGCCCGAATGCTCGTCCTGCGTAATGGACGCTTGACAAGAGTTATCGGCATCGCCAACGAAATCATGAGTCGCTATTTCTTTTTTATTCAGCGTCTTACTGGCCACAGCCTGGCGTTAAGTCCTTGCTGCGCCTCTTCTTTATTTTCCTGTCCGTTATAAAGCTATCAAGACTATGTTAAAAGATTATTCGCGCAGTTTAACCACGCTCCCCATCAGCAGGCGAAACAGCTGCATCCGTCTGCGCATGAAATTTTTCTCCAGCTTCAGCGTCGGCCCCGTTTCGCCGAAGCGCATCACCACATCCGCGCCGGGCTGCCATGCAGGCCAGTCGGGATCGCCCTCCAGCCGGTGAGAAAAGATGCTGGCATGGCGGGCAAAATTCAGCCAATAACCGCTGACCTTTTTGGCAAATTCCCGATCGCCTGCCGTGAAGGGTCGTGCGGCCATTTGTGCCGACAGTTCGTCAAGGGTATTGAGCGTATAGGGGATCTCATTGCCATGCCAGGTGCCGTCCGGATAGAGGTCGCGTGAATTTTCCGACACATAATCAAAGTAATAACGCCAGACCGGTATCCCCTTGCGGCACTGCGACAGCGCGGCAATGTAACCCATTGCGGTGAAAGTCATATCGCGCGCAACCTGTCTGCCGAGCCTGTCGTCATCGTACAGGCCGTCATACAACAGCCGGATCATTTTCATACGCAGCCCTACCCGCTGCGTGGCACGGAGTTGCCTGATAATCAGCGCGGGATCCACCCCGAAATAGCTGAGCACGCTGGCTTCGTCGCTGTTGCTGCCGATCATCAACGGCAGCTTGTGCTGGGCGGCGTTATTAAAAACTTTTAGCATGGGTACGGGTAAAACCCGATCGCCCGCTATCGCTACCGGGCCATTGGCCAGTCCGCTCTCCAGAGGCCAGAATGCGTCAGCAGGCAGCGCGCGTAGCTGTTCGGCGGTAGCGCGTGGCAAATTAAAATGACGCGCCAGCTTTTCGCCGTTTGCCAGCGCCTTTTCACGTGGCAAATCGGGCAGCGCATAGGGGCTTTGCGCAATACCTTTATGAAACAAACCGGCAGAAAGCGGCGAGGAAAAAAGAGAAAGTACGCTACGTGCGGCGGATGATTCACCAAAGAGAGTGACATTGTGGGGATTGCCACCGAAGGCACTGATATTTCGCTGCACCCATTGCAACGCGGCGATCTGATCCAGCAGCGCAAAGTTGTTGACGACCTCGCCCGGCGCATATTCTTTATCCAGCGACGGGTGCGCAAAGAAACCCAAATGGCCCAGCCGGTAGTTAAGGGTAACCACCACTACGCCCTGCGACGCCAGCGGCTGGCCGATATAAGGAGCCAGGCCCGCGGCACCAATAGTAAAACCGCCACCGTGGATCCAGACCATCACCGGCATCGGTGCAGCCGGCTCCGTTTCCGGTGTCCAGACGTTAAGGTACAGGCAATCTTCACTAAACGCGCCAGGATCGCCGCCCCCTACCGCCATGCAGTACTGCCGATTCTGCCAGCTGGCCGCGCCCCAGGCCGTGGCATCACGCTCGCCCTGCCACGGCGTAACGGGTTTTGGTGAGCGCCAGCGATACTCACCGACAGGCGGCGCAGCGTAAGGTATTCCTCTGAAAACAAAGACATCCTTATCCAGATTGCCGCACAGCATCCCTTCTGCCGTGCTTATCCTTATCAAGCGTTCGTTTTTCATTGCTGCGTCCTGAGTCATCTGCTCACCATTATTTGCAAGCGTGACGACAAAGTCCAATGGGTGGGCCCATTTACAGAAAATGCTTACTTTTTCTTAACATTCAGGTCAGAAAAATGGAGGGAATGTATTTAAAGGACAAGACGTTATCTTTTATGACGCTTTTCAGACGGGCCACCTCTTTGCGGCCAGCCAGTCTCTGATATCGGGTAACCCGCCGGGTTCTTTCGCAGATCGTAAGAGGATATTTACACTCGGCAGCAACGATCAACCGCGCCGTTTCCGGCGCGGTATTTATCCCTAAAACAGTGGCTGACAGCAGGCGCCATTTTCATCCTAAGGCAGCGTTTGCCAGCAGACCTGATAACGGCCTGTTACGCTTCGCGACGCTTATGACCGAAACGGTATTTTGCCAGCAGCATCAACGAAGTCAGCACCGCCGGCACCGCCAGGCTGGAGAAAACCTCCGTAATATGCCAGCCCATCGCCAGCATTTGTGCCCCTGCGAAAGCGCTGAGGATCGCGCCCACTCGCCCTACGCCATGCATCCAGCTGGAGCCGGTAGCCCGGGCATGCGTAGGGTAGTAGCTGGCCGACAGCGCGTTCATGCCGGTATTGGCCCCGTTAAGGCAAAAGCCGCTGCAGAACGCGACCAGGCTGAGGATCAGCGTACTTGCCGGCGCGTAGCCAATGGCCACCGTCGCAATAGCCCCGGCAAAATAGATAGCGGCCAGCGCCAGGTTAGCGTTAAGGCGGTCCATCATCCAGCCGGCAAAGAGTGAGCCCAGGGTGCCGCCAGCCTGATACATAGCAGTGACCAGCGCAGCCTGGGTCACCGTCATGCCCATATCCTTAACCAGCGAGAGCAGCCAGCTGCCGATCAGATAAACCAGAAA
>Ga0157358_1001103_pt1 | contig 11718 bp, 15 predicted proteins | sample AttcapACBM2_FD_111484 | JGI IMG/M metagenome (GOLD analysis project Ga0157358, IMG submission 111484) | Fungus gardens microbial communities from leaf cutter ant in Botucatu, State of São Paulo, Brazil - Atta capiguara ACBM2 | ecosystem: Host-associated > Fungi > Mycelium > Unclassified ...
ACCCTAACCCTAACCCTAACCCTAACCCTAACCCTAACCCTAACCCTAACCCTAACCCTAACCCTAACCCTAACCCTAACCCTAACCCTAAATTGAAAAATAAAACACAAGAAATGTCTCTATAATTAAAAATATCTTTTCATAATGAGAAATAAAGCTGAGATAGCCTGATATTGATGTATATGATAACTCTAAGTAAATTATCAATATTTGATAAATTTCTAAAAAAACATTATCTAATTTGGGTGATTAGATACTTCTACCAGCTCTTTTTCTTTACAATTCTTCAAGCTAGGTAACAAATGAATAAAAACAATATTAAATGAAATTTGTGTTTTAAGAATTGTATTGATAATTTTTGCAAATGTTTTACAAAAAATTTTGATGTTCTTCAAAATCATACTTGAATGCCATTTATAACTAAACAAATTGATTGTTTTCTGTTATTATGAAGTTTTTGATATTTCTTAAAGTGCTATTCTTTATTGAAATAATGTCTTCAGAAAGAACACAGATTTGAATCAGCTTGATATTCATCTTTAAAATTCAAGTACTTCAATATATGAGAATACAGATTAATTTGTTTTATTTTTAACCTTGGTAGGTTAGTCTTAGGAATTAGCTTTGCAACACCATATGAAATAATGATAATGCTCAGTTTTATGAGAATCATTATACTTAATGTACCTAAATTCCTAGATTCTTCATAAAAAAGTAGTATGATTTTATTTTCAGCAATTCTTGCACTGGGGAACCTTAGGTTCATATTTACCTCTCAAATTATTGCAATATAACTTCTGACATTGAAATATCTGTTGATAAAGCCTTTTTCTTTGTTATTGCTTTGCATATCCCAATTATCCAGCCAAATAATACCTATATCCAATCTTGGCAATACTTTAATAACTTTAGGTCTTAATACAATAGCAATATTGTTGAAAATATGATTACTCTTGATAATAATTTCAACTACATTCAAAGATAAAGGAGTATTCATGTTTTTCATAAGATATGGAATTTCTATGATCTTGAGATAGGATTTTGATTATAGTAAATATGGGGATTCAACATTATTTACTTCAATCTGATTGGCATTCTTGATATAGTTCTCCACAGTTTGATGGTTTAGAGAAGAGGCAATCTTGTTGGTAACAATTATGATACCTGCTTATTCTACTCATACAAAATCAGCTTTGATATCTGACTTTAAGTTTTTGAATGTTCTGTTAATGTTGCTGATGTGAGTACTCAATTCAACTACAAACTTAATCCCATTATTATTGTTCATAGGAACAATGATTTATTTTCTTAACAACCCTTTTGTCATCATATTGAGTTTATATTCTAGTTTGCTATTGCCCTTGATGATTTGTTGAATTTTTTAAATTTTATTTACCTGTAAATTAGAGAAAGTTTTCTTGATTTTAAGAACTTTTCTAATGTTGTTGATTAAAGAAGAAGTCGTTGCTTGAACTTTGTCTTTTTTTTTGATTGATTGTTTTTTTTGAAATATTTGGAAATTTTATTGACCTCTTTAGGTGACTTTACAGAAATCAGAGGAAGTAATCTGTCAATGCTAACTAGCTTGTCAGCACTTTTGCTATTGTTATCTTTTGAAGTATTTGAAGTATTGATTTTTGGCATAAAATTAGCTGCAACTTTGTTTTTGAAGAAACCACTATTACTATCAGCAATTAGTGTATCCCAACCCATATTATAAAAGGCTGAAATAAAATTCCATGCCTCTTTTTCTATACCTTTGAGGTCATCTAAATTATTTACTTTATCTTTCTCAATCTTTTTGTTGAAAATATAGTTCATCATTCAACAAGGGAAAGTCATAATATTCTTAATGTCAGATACAAGGTGCTCCATTAAACCATAAATAAAGATGGGGTAGAAATCACCATCTTAAACATCTTGACCCATAGCCTAATTAATATTGTATGACAATTAGATATTAAAAGTATCTTGTAAAATACTATTTCAGTTATTAATAAAAGTACTCCTACCTTAAGATTTAGGTATTGTCTTTAGGGCAGGACCCTTATATATACCATATTGTAAATTCTTTGTACTATTATAGTTAGCTGTCTTACTGACTGGTTTCTCATCTACTGTATTATTCTTATAGAAAAGTTGAGAACTGTTAATGGATTCTCAAATGTCAATTTCTTGAGTTTGTCTTGGAAGAGAGAGAAAATCTTCCTCTAATATTATCCATATTCATATTAGAAAGTAAATGAGTCATTGATAGTCGTAGATTATTTGCTGAAGAGTGTGAAAATTATATATTGCAACTTTCCTTATAAGCACTACCATACAAGATAGAGATAAGAGAAAAAGAAGCAATAGGAAAAACTGAAATATCTAGTATAGAAGAATTTAAGGAAAAATATTTTTATTTAACCTTATACTCTTTTACTTCTTTAATCTCTACCAAAAGTGATATCTGTTTTCTTTCTTTACCTACTCTATAAGTGAATCTGATCTTCTGTATGCATTATATATTTTCTAGTTCATTTCTTTATTTAAACTATTTCTGATTCTGATAGTATCATTATTTTGGACTCACATAGATAATAATCTGATAGATTAGAATAGCAGTTAAGTATATGGATAGTTGATATCTCTAGAAATATACTCTTTATACCTTTTCATTATGCTAACATTTACTATGAGATAGATTTTAATTAATAGTGCTAATTCCAAATCTACTGTATTCTTGAATACCACTTTTATTAATCTTAAAAATCTACAATTTTTTTTACCAGTTTTCTTATAATTTGTTTTTTTAATTAGATTAATATTTTGTAGTCAGTAATACTCTGTTTTCTAATTTGTATCCTACTTTTTCTGGTTGATATATTTCTTGATATATTTCTTAGAATTACTATTATTTTCTTTTCATTTTTTAAAAAATTCCTCTATCTTAACTTTCTCCTCACCTCAAACCTCATATTTGGATATTACTTTTATTTTACTATGAACAACAATGACTTTATTGTTATATATAATTATTAAGAGCAAAATAGCCTGAATTTTATGGCAATATTATTCATCTACTTATCTATTCATAACCTACCTTTTATAGTGATATTCTTTCTCTGCATATAACTCATCTTTCATAATGATATTATTCTCTTATTCAAACTTTGTAAGTACTTAGTCTTTTATAATAGAGTTTATATCTTTTTAGATTTAGTCTTTTATAGTGAAGTTCTTTTATTCATCACATGACATTATGTCATAGACCTAGAATCTGGTAAAAATAACTAGAAAGAATGATATCAAGATACATATCTATATTATATTTATCTTATAGTATACATATGGTATACTCAGACCTAATGTATGGATACTAGAGTAGAGTTATTTATCATTAGCATAAACCATCTAGTATTAGTATAAATAGGATAACTATATATTGAGAACTCTTTGTTTAGTTTCCTTGTAATCTGTAAGGAAACTTACTCTTTTAAAGCTTTTCTCTTTTGTATTTTCCAGTTGATCCATATTTCATAACCTTTTTAAGTATCTGTATTACAATTGATATCTCATGTCTAACAGGTGGTTCATTTATAGACAAACAAGTATTGGAGTTTCTTCTTTATAACTCTACAATCAGCTACACTATGTGTTTTCTTTATGTATGATCAGTCAGTACCTCATATAGTAGTTGAGGCCTTCTTATATTTTCCTAACTATTTTCTCATATTCTATTATATGTATTTGTTACAATCGATGCCTTCTGGAGACAGCATGGACATGGGTAAAGGGTATAACAATATGATCAGCTGCACCACATGTAGTCTCAGTCAGCACCTCATGCAGAAGGTGTTGTTACCTTGCTTCATCTTTGTAGTCTTCTCATGTTTTAATCCTCATGTATGGCTCATTGTTGGACTAGAGACTTGTATAAATAGCGTAGATACATTCATGTATCCTTATGCCTTACCAATTCTACATTCCCCTTATCCTTTCTCAAGTCTTTGCCTTAGTTGCAACCTGAGCTCAAGCTTAAGGTCGTTACATTTGGTAAAGCATCAATGAGCTCACCTTGCAAGAGAGGTATAACAGGACAAACTTATGAACGAAATGAGACAGCGTTACCTGTTGGGAAGCGAAACACATGTAGTGAAAACTACGAGAAGACAAGACAAGTTCAAGAAAGACAAACGATATGGAGGTACTGTTGGAATGACTAGGATCCTTGCAGATCAACAAAGAAGCCTTAGACGAGTACAAACAGACATCCACAGAAGATATGTCAGTAGCACCAGCACCAGCAGCTGCAGCAGTCAGCAAGAATGTCCAGGCAGGATTGCCAAAGAATATGATACCAGACCCAGGGTGGTTTGATGGTAACCGATCGAAATTTGAAGACTGGTGGAGAGGGATCAGATTATTCCTCAAAAGTAACAGGGTCAACAGAATGAATGATAGGATCACAGCAATCCTAGCTTATCTCAGGTGAGGTGTAGTGGGAATATATGTACAGAAGAAGCTCGATGAGCTAGATGAAAACAGTGATACCCAAGATTGGGATGATTTTGTAAAGGAACTCAAGACAACATTCAGTGACAAGTCCAAGGCAGCAGATGCCGAATGGAAGATAGAGACATTCAAATAAGGAAAAAGGAACACAGCCGACTTCATAATTGAATTTGAAGCACTAGCCATAAAGGCTGATACAGATGAGCTACATGCCATCTTCCTGTTGAAGAAGAATGTATGACACGACATTATCAAGACGATACTGGGATACCCATCTATAGCAATGCCCAAGACACTCAAGGAGTAGAAAGTGGCAATTACATCTGTGAGACAAGGATATGAGTTTACAAAAGAATGACAGAATTACAAAACAAGCACCAGAACAACATATGGAGGAAGGGGACAACCAATGGATATTGGGAAGTCCAACAACAATTTTAAAGACAGGAAGCCAAAGTGCTTCAATTACAACAAGTATGGACACATGGCAAAGGAATGCCGAGCAGAGAAGAAAGAACAAGAAACACAAACATGTTTTAAATGTGACAAGAAGGGGCATATTGCCAAGGACTGCAGAGGGAAGCAGATAATGAAGAAGAAAAAGGTTCAGGAAGAATCAGACAATGAAGACAACAAGAAAGAGAAGCAGGGTTTTGGCGAAGATCTCGAGTAGGTACGGTACAAGAGATCTCTCATGTAAAATCCCAGAATAATAAATATATTATTCCAAATCGCCGAACTAGCAAAGGAAAAAGGGAATTAAACATGCAAGCAAATGTCAAAATAAAGAATGGCAGGAAATTGGAAGTCAAGGCATTGGTGGATTCTGGATGCACCCACACAGGAATCGATGAACAATTGGTCAAAAACAAAAGAATCCAGACAAAGTCAATTGATTTCTCTTTTGAAGTATTTAATGCAGATGGAACAAAAAACGGAGAGGTGACCAAGGTGGTGCCTCTAGAAATCGAAATCAATGGACACAAAGAAACTCTGGAAGCGGCAGTAATGGACTTAGACAGAATGGATATGTTTTTGGGATATGACTGGCTAGTTAAACATAACCTAGAAGTCAACTGGAGAAACAGAACTATCAAGTTTACGAGATGCCCAGGCAATTGCACAATGACACACAAAGACATACGATTCAACTCCAAGCGAACCAAGGAAACGGCAAGGGATAAAACGGAACAAGATAATGGCGAAATCGGCAAGGAACCAGATAAGACGAACCTAGAAGATTTACCAAAGTACATTTGACCTTTTACACATCTGTTCAACAAAAAGAAATTCGAAAAGCTGCCCAAAAGGCGCGAATGGGATCACAAAATAAATCTAATGGACAAAGCCCCAAAGGAATTAAATGCAAAAGCCTACACAATGATGCTCAAAGAAGAGGAAGCCTTAAACCAGTAGCTAGATGAACAACTCAAAGCCGGACTCATTGTGGAATCAAAGTCAAGATATGCGGCACCATATTTCTATATCCCAAAGAAAGATGGTTCATTATGGTTGGTTCAAGATTACAGAAAGTTAAACCAAGTCATGATCAAAGACAAGACGCCACTACTTTTAATTGAAGAAGTAATCGACAAACTCAAGAAGGCAAGGTACTTTAACAAACTGGATTTGATTTGGGGATACAACAATGTATGAATCAAAGAAGGAGATGAACAGAAGGCCGCATTCCTGACCAACAAGGGATTGTTTGAACCTCAAGTAATGTACTTCAGACTATGCAATTCGCCAGAAATGTTCTAAAGGATAATGAACAGTATTTTCCGAGAACTGCTTCATGAAGGAATATTGACAAATTATATGGACAACTTTGTGATACCAGCCAAGACCATGGAAGAACTAAAAGAAAGAACAATCCGATTTTTGAAGATAGCAGAGAAACACAACCTGTGTTTCAAAAGATCAAAATGCGACTTCAACATGGAAGAAATCCATATTTTAGGAGTGGTGGTCGGCAAAGGGCAGATCCAAATGGCACAAGAAAAGATCAAGGCAGTAAAGGAATGGAAGATGCTGACAAGAGTAAAAGATGTGGAAAGCTTCCTGGGATTTGCCAATTTCTATCGATGCTTTATACAAAACTTCAGCCATACCGCCAAGCCATTAAACGAGCTAAAAGGCAAGAAAGAGTGGAAATGGAAAGAGGAACACCAAAGAGCATTTGAAGAACTCAAAGAGAAGATCACAAGTCAACCAGTATTGGCATTACTGAGGAGAGAAGGGAAATTCAGAGTAGAAACGGATGCCTCTGGACATGCTATAGGAGGAGTTCTATCCCAAGAACAAGAAGGGAAATGGGAACCCATTGCTTTCCTATCAAGAACAATGCAACCAGCGGAACGGAATTATGAGATCTATGACAAGGAACTAGTAGCAATAGTAGAAGCTCTCGCAAAATGGAGACAGTATCTATTGGATGCAGTAGAACTCTTTGAAGTCTGGACGGATCATGAAAACCTCAAATATTTCAGGGAACTATACAAGCTAAACGGATGACAAGCTCGATGGTATTTGAAGTTACAAGACTATGACTTCACACTGAAACACATACCGGGGAAGACAAACACAAAAGCAGACATTCTATTACAGAAGGAACAGATCGACACAAAAGAGGACAACAAGGACATAAAATTACTGAAGGACAAAATGTGGACCAGAAAAACAACAGCCAAGGTTACGATGTTGAGAAGAAAAGTGATGGCAGAAGAAAGCAACATAGTCAAGAGGATTTGAAGGAACAATACAAGAGAGAAGGAAATTGTTCAAGCATTGGAAAAGAATGATGGACTAGCATGGGAAGAAGATGGAGTGGCATACATGGAAGGAAGAATCTATATGCCAAATAACAAGAAACTTAGGGAAGAAATTCTAAAAGAACATCACAATCCAGTGGATATTGGACATCTAGGGCAACACAGGATGTTGGAATTACTCAAGAGAACCTACTGGTGGCCAGGACTAAAAGAGGACATCAAGAGATATGTACAAGGTTGTTTCAAATGTCAACAGAGCAAAGTTCAACACCAAAGAAAGGCAGGAGAATTATATCTATTGGAAATACCTCAGGGTCCATGGCAAGAAATCAGCATAGACATTATCGGGACGCTACCAAAGTCAAACGGGATGGACGTGATAGTTGTCATTGTCGACCAATTCATGAAAATGATTCGCTTGAAAGCAGCAATGACCAATGTTTCATCAGAAGTAATAGCGAAGATCTATAGTGACAATATTTGGAAACTACATGGAATACCTAGGAAGATCCTGAGTGATAGGGGACTGCAATTTACTTCAAAATTTATAGAAGAATTCACAAAAGCATTGGGAACAAAGAGACAACTATTGACAGCATACCATCTGCAAACAGATGGTCAAACGGAAAGGATCAACCAAGAGATAGGAACGTTTCTTTGACACTACATAAATTACCAACAGGATAATTGGATAGATTGGTTGGCTACTACAGAATTCCAATACAACGACAAAAAACATGCTGCAACAGGGAAGACTCCATTTGAGTTAAACTTTGGAAGATATCCTTGGAAAGGCGACCTCATGGTAAAAACAGACATTCCATGAGTAGAAGACTTCCTTAGTGGATTACAAAGAAGCTGGGAGCAGGTGACCAAAGCAATAGAAGAAGAACAGAGGAGCATAAAGAAGCAGTTCGACAAGAAAAGAAGAAATCCTCAAGGACTGAAGGTTGGAGACCATGTGTGGTTGGAAAACAAGAATATCCATTCAAACCGACCCTCAAAGAAGTTGGACAATAAAGATACAGACTATTCAAAATCTCGAAGGACATTGGATCAGGAGCATTCGAACTGGAACTTCCAGAAGAATGGATGATTCACAATGTTTTCAACGAGAACCTTCTGACACGATGTGTGGAGCCAAAGTTTCAAGGACAACACAAGGAGCCAGCACCTCTGCCAGTGATTATTAATGAAGAAGAAGAATATGAAGTGGAAGAAGTACAGAAGCACAGGACACAAAGACAGGGAATACAATACTTGGTACATTGGAAGGGCTATGGGGATGAACACGATCAATGGATAGTGGAATCAGGGTTACCACATGCAAAACAGGCGATAGAAGACTATTGGACAAGGTATTCAAGTCAAAACCTATAAAGAGGGAGGGTAAAATCCCATTTCGACAGCTCAAGAAATCACTCAAATTCCAAAAGCAACATACAAATCAAACAATGTCTTTCTCCACCACTAACAACAATACTTTTGTCACAGCATCTACTTCCTTCAATCCATATATCTCACGAAAACTTAATAACATGGACCAAGCCCAAGTAATAAAGAGAGAGAGAGAGAATTGGACAAGATTATACCACAAGACGTTGAAAGGAATTGAAGCAATGATCAATGTTCAAAGGATGATAAAGGACATGAAGAAGATAGCAGAAGATACAAGTACAACAGCCGCGGAAATGGAGGGAACAATTCTGACAGCTAGTGTCAATAACTGAACCATGAACACCACAAATATAACACAAATAGCAGAAGATCTTTGGTATTTGGTCCAAAGCAATATGGACGAACGAGCATTTCAAGTACAAAGGATGTTAGCTGATAAATTGGATTGCTACAAAGGAAAAGGCAATGACTACATGGACAGCAACATCAAGGAGATTCAGGAGTTGTATATGGAAGAAGAAAGGAAAGAAGACAAAGGAACAATAAAAGATGAAGAGGTTATACTGGTCCAACCATACGAGGTTTCAACAACAACATCATTCTCCACAACAAGCTTCATAACAGACGAAGTCGAAAATCTCACCAAGTACATGAAATTCATAAAGACTCTATCACAGACCAGGATATTTCGACCACCACTATACTACTAATCCCTCAAATCCAGAGGAGAACAAGATCCAGAATTTTGGAAAGAAGTAGCAATAGTATTTGTGGACAAGAAAAAGAACACTGATACATCAAGAAACGGGTGTCAAATACCAATGTATCAAGGAGGCCCACCACACGAACCATACTTCATAGCCATTAACAACAAGGATCAAGTAATCATAGGCCCTAGCAAAAAGATAGTGGTTACACATGTGGTAGGAGAGTTAGAGGTCTTGGTTTGATTCATGGGGATATGAATCCTGAAATGGGGGTATTGTTACAATCGATGCCTTCTGGAGACAGCATGGACATGGGTAAAGAGTATGACAATATGATCAGCTGCACCACATGTAGTCTCAGTCAGTATCTCATGCAGAAGATGTTGTTACCTTGCTTCATCCTTGTAGTCTCCTCATGTTTTAATCCTCATGTATGGCTCATTGTTGGACTAGAGACTTATATAAATAGCGTAGATACATTCATGTATCCTTATGCTTTACCAATTCTACATTCTCTTTATCTTTTCTCAAGTCTTTGCCTTAGTTGCAACCTGAGCTCAAGCTTAAGATCATTACAGTATTTCTCATAGCCTCTAGGTATTTATAGTTGTATATACTATTCTGTATCCTTATACTTTACCAATTGATTATTTCCTCTTTTATTTACTCAAGTCTTGCATAAGTTGCAATCTGAGCCAAGCTTAAGATTATAATAATCTGTATCTACCTACTAATCCTCTTTTTTATGTACCAGATCTCTTCAAGCTATATATAAATATTCCTAATTATCTAAATATGTCATCTAACTTTTCTTTTTTATATTTTATTCTTTTTCAGTAATATTATGTAGTTCTCTATAGTCTGCTATTTGTTATGGAATACTTTAGACGCTAACAATTTTTATTTTCTTTTCTTTTATTTTTCTTATTTTATATTGATTTTCTTTTTCTTTTCTTTTTCTTTTTTCTTTTGGATGATGAAGAGGCATATGACACTACAGTCACATAACAGATCACATGATGTAACATCATAGGCCTAGAATATGGTAGAAGGATCTGGAAGATGACATCAGGGCATATGTATACAACATGGTGGCCTTGAGTAGGAAATAAGGCAGATATAAGGTTGTAGCATGGACAATAGGGCAGGCTTAATTATTGGTAGCACAGACCAGGCATGTTTTGTATATATAGGACTCTAATTTAGCAGAGACTTCTTGTTGAGTTCTCTTGTGAACTTCCCACACTATATCCACTTTAAAGAGATTTACTTGTTTGTGTTATCATTGGTCTTTGTGACTAGTAGTTGTCACAACACTATTGTCATCTGTACTTATTCATCCATTTGCTCATCTACTTTCTTATACTCTGAAAGTGCTCTCTAGCTGTCTTCCAATTTAGTCTCTCTATTCTGAACTGTTCCTGATTACTTAATTACTGCTTATATAAACAGCATTCCTGTCACAAATGAGCTACTTACTGATTGTAATACTTGATTAAAGAGTTAGACTCCTATAAGAGTGAGCAAAGATTATCATTATAGATATAAGGGGTTAGAACATTCAAACCAATCCCATTGAGAAGATTTCTTGCCTAGACAAGCTAACAGCTACAATTAGAAAGAGCTATATATTCAGCCTCAGTTAAAGACAAGACTATTATCTTTTATTATTGGCTCATCTAGAATATTACTCTATGAGCTATTAGAGTAAAGTAATTAGTTATATATTTACATGATTATGGATCTTGTGCTCAGTCTGAGTCAGAATATATCACAACAGACTTGTTACTGAGTCTATCATAGACTATTTGATATTTGCAAGTATTAAGCAAATATCTATAAAAATACAATTCTGCTTGATAATACTTATTTGAGGAATCTTCCATCTATTGTACAAGTTTGACTACAGCAAATTCTATGTCAGGACATAAGCCTATCATTAGATACATCAGAGATCTAACTATTTACTAATACCTTTAATAAAAACTAGAATTGTACTACTTTTTAAACATATAGCCCAAGAGCAGTGGAGTATTTATTGGGTTGGTTGCTATATTAAAGTGTTCTGGAATTTTGTTCAAGTACTCAAATTAGTCTATAAAGATTTTTCAATCCTTGTAGTTATAATTTATACATATCTTGTCACAAACTTTATTTAGCTTGTATTTCCACAACTAGTAAACTGATTTTCACAAACTAAGTTGCACTAAAAAGCCCTAAATGAGAGCTATCTGCATATATATGGGATATACAAAAGCAACAATAAACAACTGAGATATCAGGCTATTAGTAACTGTAAAATTTTTGTTGGCTATTACATCATAAATAGCTAGACAGATTTACAC
>Ga0157358_1001104_pt1 | contig 11705 bp, 8 predicted proteins | sample AttcapACBM2_FD_111484 | JGI IMG/M metagenome (GOLD analysis project Ga0157358, IMG submission 111484) | Fungus gardens microbial communities from leaf cutter ant in Botucatu, State of São Paulo, Brazil - Atta capiguara ACBM2 | ecosystem: Host-associated > Fungi > Mycelium > Unclassified ...
AGAACCTTGTATTGGGGTTAACATAAGAGAACTCAATAGAGAACTCTGTACAAGATAGTCTACCTTATATACTAATTATTCATGGCCTATGCTCTATTACTTTAGCCTACCCTAAATAACCATGTGTAAGTTTTAAGGCCAACATATATTAAATACATTGTTCTTCTATCATATTATATGAGTATGTGATGATGTGACTGTGACATCATCATAGTGTGACAGTTTGTGATGGTGACTTGTAACACTATGCTAAATCCTAACTCTAAGCTTAAAACTAGAAAATAAATTGAAATAAAAATGAAAATGGAAGAGAAAAATAAAATCAACTCTCAAAGAAGTTAGACTAGAAAAGATACAAACTCTTTAAAATCTCAAAGGATATTGGACAAGGAGCATTTTAGCTAAAACTACTAGAAAAATGGGCTATTCACAATGTGTTTAACAAAGACTTGCTGACACAATGCAGGAAACCACAATTTAAGAGATAACACATGAATTTAGTACTACTATCAGAGATTATTAATGAAGAAGAAGAGTATGAGGTAGAAAAAGTACAAGATCACAGGAAATGAGAACATAGTATATAATTCTTAGTACACTGGAAAGAATATGGAGACAAACACAATCAATAAATTTCTGAAACAGTATTACCATATGTCAAAGAAGCAATGAAAGACTATTGGATAAGAATTTCAAGTTAAAATATATAAGAGAGAGGAGTAAAACCTCAATTTGACATCTCAAGTTTTATAAACATCAAGAAATCTACTTAAATGGCTTAGCAATTCATCACTACATCCACCTCCCCCAACCCTTACATTACTTGTAATATCAACAATATAAATCTTATCTTAAGCCTAAACTGAGAGAAAAAGGATTAGATGAAGAAGTATTATCACATAATTCAAGTATTGAAAAGAATGGCTGATATCCAACTGCAAATTCAGAATGTGGTCAAATTAGCCAATGCAGCAAACATCAAACTAGCAGACATTAAAATCACTCTACTACAAACTGGTAACTCTTACAAGAAACAAATTGGAGAAGACATATACAGTATAATGAATGATTTATAAAACATTATATATAGAGACATGGAGAAACAGGCACATCATATTCAATTATTATTGGCAGACAAATTGGATCAATGCAAAGAAAAAAGAGATAAATGAATTGAAAAACACATACAACAAATACAAAAATCATATAAAGAAATATTCAAAAAAGATTCTCAACTGATGGATATCAAAAAAGGAAAACAAGAAAAAGATGTCATTCAAGATGAGGACATGCTTTTATACAAACCATATAACATATCCTCAGAAAACAATTGACCAAAGATATCTGAACCAGTTTTCATACAAGATAAAATCATACACCCAGAAAAAGCTCTTAGAATGTTACAATTACTAGTAAAGATAACTCCATTCTATCCACTATCATACTATAAAACACTTTGACAAAATAGGGAATAAGATGAGTAATATTGGAAAGAAATTGCTGCCAAATTCATTAAATAAAAACATAATGCAGATATCAACAGATGAGGATTTCTAATCAAAATGTACACAGGAGGACTACCACATAAACTCTTTTTTATTGCCCTAACACTATATCATCTGACCAACAAAGAAGTTGGTTGCATTATATGTAGTTGGAGATTTAGTGTTTTTAGACTAAGTTCATAAGGACATGAATATTAAAATGGGGGTATTGTTATGATTAATATCTCATGTCTTACAGATAAGTACTTTATGGACAACATATGTTGGAGTTTGTCTATTTTTGTTTCATTTATCTGCTGTGTCTTGTGGTATCTTCATAATTAGTTAGTGCCTCATGTAGTAGTGAAGACTTCCTCAGGTTTCCCTCATTGTTCTTTCATTTCTAATATATATATTCCTTATGGTTGATAGGTATATATAACTACAAATACACTCTTGTATCCTTACACTTTACCAATTGATCTATTTCCTACTCTTACTCAAGTCTTTGCCTGAGTTGTAGTATGAGCTAGGCTTAAGGTTATAACAGAAAGTAAGATATATGAATTTAGTATTCAGATTTTTGCTGATAAATTCCTTAAGTGCTTCTTATTCTATAGCTGAGAATGAGTAGATGGTTCCAACAGAAGGTTTTTCTCCATTTTCCAATTTGATCTGTAGGTCATATAGATAATGAGAAGCTAGTGTTTTAGTTTTGGTCTTGCTAAAAATATTAGCAAACTTGTAGTACTTAGGTAGAATAGTAGATAGATTGACTGAGTTGTTTGTAATCTTGGCTATTCTTTTAGTAAGGTTGGTGGAGTGGAGTATAAGATAAAAAGTAGTTGAGCCTGTTATTTATACTACTTGGATATATAATTGTATGCTAATAATGGCAATATAGGATTGTAGAAGGGAATTTTTGGGTTTAGAACTGGAGAAGTCAGGAGTGTTAGATATAGACATGAGTTCTTTAGAGAGTGCAAATTATCTTCATTCTTTTAGCCAACTCTATTGCCTTCTTCACTTTTTCTTTTCTCCTAATGTCTGCTTCTATTCTTAATTCTCTACCATAGTTTACTATAAAGAGAAATATCTTGGTTACTAAGTAAGTCTTACTATTTACTGCAAACTCTACAAATATCAGCCACTTAAGTCAATCATTTTGCTTATGATCTACAAAGAACTGCAAATACTGTTTTAGTTTCTGGTTTATATATTCTATCTATCTATTGGTCTGTAAATAGAAGGTAATTAACAATCTTATTTGAATCTCTAACATATTATTTAGTTCTTTTGCCAGTTCTGCTGCAAATTGTGGTCTCCTATTTGAAATAACATTTTTTGATAGTCTATGTAGTTTCTACATATTATTTCTAAATAATCTTGCTAACCCTTCTGCTGATGTCTCTTCAGTTATTGCCACAAAATATGCTATCTTTAATAACCTATCATATATCACTAGTATTGCATTCTTCTCTGTTACTACTAGCAATTTGGTGATGAAGTCTACTATTAAGAGTGTGTTTATAGTTTTTCTAGTACTTCATTCACTATTAACTTTCCTGCTAGTATTTCCATTTGGTTCTTCATTCTTTGATACAAGTTGCATCTATTCATGTATTTTCCTACACCTTTGGTTATTTCTGGCTACTAGTAGTTTTTGTTACTAGCTTCATTATCTTCCATTACCCTTTATACTCTATTGTTGGTATATTGTGATGTAACTGGATAATCTCTATTCTCAATTCTTTATCCTTTGTTATATTTACTTTTCTCTCTTTTAGTACTAACTCCTCTTCTATCTGTTATTTTTTGTTTCTTAATACTTTAATTCCTACCTTTTTCATTTCTTCTACTATTCTAACTATTTTCTTATTCTTTTCTCTTATTCTTCTACTATATCTACTTTAGGTTCTTCTACCATTACTTTTACTAGTCTTTAAATTTATTTCTCATTTATTAGGTTTATTATTATTATTATTATTATTATTTTCTACTCCTACTTTCCAGTATAGTCTTTTACTAAGTCTATCTACCTTTCCCATATTTATTCCTGGTATATTTTTCAAAGTAAAATTGAATTTTAACAAATATAACACTTATTTAGCTTGTTTTCTATTCAATTTCTATATTTTCATAAAGTACTCCAAGTTCTTATAATCTGTTCAGATTATAATAGTCTAGCTATAGATGTAAAATCTTTAATAAACTACTGATAATACTTAGCTAGTTCTAAGAATTTCTATATGTTTTTGACTCTTTGAGAAGTCAGCTTGTTCAATACTCCCTTCATCTTTTCTGCTTCTATTTTAATTCCTTCCAGCCTTATCACTACTTCTAAAAAGCCTACCTTTCTCACATTTTACTTGCACTTCTCTAATTTTATATATAAATCATTTTTCACCAACTGTTTCACTACTTTTTCTACTACTTTGTTGTACTTCTCTTTCTCTTTTGTTCTTACAATTACATTATTAATAAAGCTTACCATCTCTCCAGTATTGATTAAGTTTCATAGAATCTCATTCATCATCATTTAAAATATTGCTAGTGAGTTAGTAAGCCCAAAGAACATTACTATAGGTTCAAAAGACCTCTCTGAAGTTGTAAATACTATCTTCCACTTATTCTCCTCCTTTATTCATATGTTATTATAGCTCTTTGTTTTTATTCTTCTTTTTTTTCTTTTATTTTTGCTATCCTAAATTTCCTTGCTTTAATTTCCACTATTTTTCATATTCTTCCAAAAACCTTGTCATTCTCATTTCCCCTGTCTTCCAGTTGATTTTATGGTTGTAACAAGTAAGCAATAGTATTTTTAAGATCATATTCCACTTCTACTCTCCTATCACATTGATTTCCATCTTCTCTTTATACTCTTTATTTACTTCTACTGCATATTTTATTGGACCCTCCTTATTAAATAGACTATTTATATTTCTTACATATATTGGTTTTTTGATATTTTTCAGCTTGAATTCTTGCTTTCTAAAAAACTCAAAACTTATTACTAAATCTGTTGTCTTACTGTTCAACAATGCTTCCACCATTATTCCTTCTTATATATCAATTCTCTCCAGTCTAATCTTTACCATCACTTCTCTTAAAGCATCCTTATTGAAGTTGTATTAAAATGTATTATCCATTACTCTACCACTGAGTATTACAAACTTATTGTAATTAAAACCTAGAAAAACTACTAGATTCTCCTTTTCTTTTAAATTGTTTATATTATGATTGTTTCTGTACTCTATTTTTCTCCCCTGCTGTTAGGGCAACTAGGCAGAAGAGAAAAGCACTTCAAATCTCCAGGAAATCCTAAGTTTATTGTCTAAGAAATACTAAACTATATACTTACCTCCAAGAAATCCTAAGAGAACAGAATAGAGATTTCTAAAGGTGATAAATACTCTATATATTAACAGGTCTATTCTAATATGTCAGAATTCCAATTATATAAGCAAGGAATGATGAAACTTCAGTAATCAGAAACAGTTTAAAATAGAGAAACTGAAATAAAAGAAAACCAGAATACTTAGCAAGTACTTCTGAAGTGTAGAAAAGCAGATAAGTAGGTGTGCAGATAATACTAGAAGACTTCAGAAGACTATAAAGTATTGCAGAAGAGCAAGAGAGTACATAGAAAGAAGTTTAATAACATATCTGGACAGTTGAGAGCATTAGTGTATAGCTTAAAGAGGTCTAGAGTATAGAAAAGCAGATGAGTGCAGATATGGAAAGAGGTCATGAAATACAGATTAGCTAAAAAATATGGAAGAGAAAAGTCTTGGAAAAGCCAGTCCCCTTACACCTGCACTACAAAATTCTAATTTTTATAGTATTTTGTAATATATCTAAATCTTCTATAATTATAGAAATTTCTTTTTCAATCTATTTCTATAGTATATGAGTTGCACTTTGGCACAAACTCTGCTCACTGCTATTATAGGTATATTATTGTAGTATTTGTTCTCTCTATCTTCTTTTGAAACAAACTATTATTATGGTCTTAGGCTTAAAAGTACAAGCAAAAAAACAATCTTGTATTAGGTAATACAAGTTAACTTGATAGAGTTCCAGTTATAAAGTGTCTATCTTATATACACTTAGCTAATAGTTCATATTACACTAACCTAGCTTACTTTAAAATATATATATATTACATGTTGTTAATATATAAAATGACATTATTGTTCTAGAACCTTTTATAATATTTTCTGTAACACATGATCATGTAACTGTGACATGTGACAATTTGTGACATCATACTAAACCCTAATCCTAAGTCCAGATTGAAAATTAAAAAATAAAATAAAATAAGTTAAGTTTACTATCTTTAACTCTAACACCTATTAGTACTCACTGAAATCTCTGTTTCTTTGGCTAGACTTGAGGTTATGATAGCTATTACTGTTGTGTCTTTCCAACATTTGCTGGTATATTTGATCTTAGTACCAAAATCTTCTTTCTTTCTCTTACTCACTCTTCTTTTTTCTTACTTTCTCTCCAATTTCTATCTAGGTTGATTATTTTGTTGAACTATTCCTTAATGCCTAGAGAAGGCTGTTTTGCCTCCATGAGTTTACATATTATATTGCTATTCATTCTTCTTTTGAATTTTTCTACTAATGCTTTCTCCTTATATCTACTTTTCCTAGCTGTTCTTTTGAATATTTGAACAAATTTTTCCATGATTTAGGAACCTTGTTCTAGCTACTTAAGCTCTACTACTTTTGTAAACTTGTTGCCTTTTTCCCCAAACTCTCTTTTTGATATACATCTGCTAATTCTCTATATATATATATTAAAATCCAGTATATCTATTTTTCTACTGACTCATTTGTTATTCTCATCCTAATATATAGCTTGTATACTGTCACAAAATTTGCCACTTTTTCTAGATCTCCATCAAATAATAATGGCTTGGCCACTTCTAATTAAAATCTATATCTAGGTCTTGGAGCTACTTCTTCTTCTCTTTCTCTTTCTTTTAAATTAGTTACTAACTATGCTTACAAGACAGCCAGTTATTCTACTTGTTGCCTTATTAGAAGTTATGACTACTCCACTATGTTATATTGACTCATTTGGTAAAATAGGAGTAAAAAAGTAGAAGTTGGTATACAGAAGTAAAAGATAGTAGTGTAAGATGAGATGAGGTGTAAAGAAGTAAAGAAGAGAAGCTAGTGCTAGTCTCACTTTCTGATCTGTAGTCTAAAATCATTGAAATTTCTGTAGATATTAGTGGACTCTTAACTAGTTCTATTTCATATTGTTTACTAACTACTTATCTACTATCTTACCTACTACTACCCTAATTGAATTTGTATTCTTATATCTCCAAGCTAGATGTCTCTCTACTAGAGAATGTTATTACTCTGTGTAGACAAGTCATAATAGACTTATAGTATAAGCTTTCTACTGAAAGAGTATAAGTATACTATAATAATACTATCTAATTAAATAATGAGTATGTCTAAATAGTAGCCTAAGTCTAGTCACTATTATTCATAGTAAGCTTTTCAGTAGCTACTATCTTTCTCTTAAGCCTAGAGTCTAGCTATTTCTTCTAGACTAAAGAGCAATGTTACTTTTCAGTTGAGAATAATAAGAGAAGGCCTAGTATTGGATAGTCTTCAAAAATAAAGGTAAGTTCTAATACTATATTTTATTTTATTTATTTTCTTATTTTCAGACTTAGGATTAGGAATTAGCATAACATGACATAGTATGACACAATATCATATATTAGTCACACAATCACATATAGAAGGTTCTGGAATAATAATGTTATTTCACATGTTTCTTTAGAGTAGGCTAAGATTAGTATAACATGGACTAGTAGTCTAGTATATATAAGGTAGATACTTTATACTTAGAACTCCATTAAGTTCTCTTATGTAAATCCTATATAAGATTCTTTCTTTTGACTTACTCTAAGATCTTAAATTCATAACAAACCTTGTATTAGTTAACACTGTCATAAACTGACTTCTAAGATATCTAAGACATTCACTTCCTGACTTCTAAATGAGATTCTAGCATATCTAGATGTACTTCTGTATCTGTAATCATTTATATATAGATTAACCTCTCATATTTCATTATCTAGTGACTTATCATCTAGACTCCTAGTTGTTCTATATTCTAGGAACTGTTTCTATTTAATATCTTCTATACTACTATTGCCTTAGCTATAGTTCTGACTACAGACTTAGTATATATAAAACCTAGTAGATACTTTGTAGTCTCCAGTCTGGAAATCAACTAAGACCCAACTAAGAATTTACCAATATTCTTCTAACCAAAATTATCTGAGTAAGTTTTTATTTATTAACTTAACAAATACAAGAGAACTCATTAGAGCTTCTAGTATAGATATATTTACTCTATATATCTCTATTGTCATATGTTAAGTCCACTTATTCTGAAGACATGTCTTCATGGTAATACTGCTCCCTCAACATCCATAAAACAAGTCTATCCTTTTTACCACACATTTCCATAATGGTAATGTAATAATCTGGATATCCAGTCTTCCACAACAAGAATACTCCTATTAAACTTAGTTTTTTATGGCAAGATTCTGCTATCTTACTTCTGTCAGTGTTTACCACTGAAACCTCTACTTGGAGTAATAGAGGTTATATACTGAAACCCCAAACATCTTCTATATCTCTTACTTGTATATAAGACTAGTAGCTATACTATAATTTGCTAGTCTGATAATTGATGAAGATAATTCTTATTAAACTTGATCTCTGGTGTTCAACAACATCATACCAAATTAGCACTCACTCTCATCTTGGACTTCATCTATTTATCTGAAGTTGTAACTATATAGTAGATAAATGGTGCAGTACATAAGCTGAAGCTAAGGTCATTCCACAAGTTTGCATCACCAAGCACAGAGTTTACACACTCTATATATTACCAAGCCAACCCTGCAGACTTTTGCCTTCTGGTGTGTATACTTATATCTAACTTATCTTAAATACTATAAGTTATATAGATAAGAGTTATTATCTTATATAATATATAATATTACTCTTCTAATATATTACCTAATGTTGATACTGTGACTGCAACATATATGACAGTCTTATAACAGTCATGCATAATATTATATTGTTTCTTCTTTACTAAGTTTAAAAATAAGAAAAAAAGATAAATGAATTAAAATGGAAAAATTATTATAGACTGACATTCAAGATATTTATATCTGACTTCCAGTTGAGACTCTAACTACACCTAAGTATACTTCTATATCTGTGATTATTTACTCACAGATTAGTTTTTCATATTTCATCTTTTAACAACTTGTTATCTAAACTTTTAGTTGTCTTAGAAACTATCTCTATAATATCTTCTAGTTACTCCCTACACTATTACTGTATTAGCCACAGTTCTGACTACAGACTTAGTATATGAAACTGAGTAAATACTTTGTAGTCTTTAGTCTGGAAATTAACTAAGAATTCTCTAAGACTCTTCCAACTAAGATCAACTAAGAATCCTCTTCTTGCTAAACCCTGATCCTCTAAAATTATGACTACACAACAAATAATGGACATAACATATAAGTTAAGACTAAGATTGTCTTCTAATATCATATTATCTATTCATAAATAAGCTTCTAAGTTCAATTCATACTTCAGATACTTATCCAATTTCTATATCTATTTTCCAGATAAGTTTTTATACTTGCTCTGATTTCTTTCTGTTGTGACTAATCATGGATATCTACTTAAAGCAAGTTCTATCCTATCTTCTATCCACTATCTCGGCAAAAATAGAAAATAAGAGAAACAAGAGAAGAGAAATGAAAAAGAAACAAGTCCACCATTTTTTATTCTGACATTTTAGTCCATGGGTTAATGAATGATTGGAATAGAGTGTGATCTATACTGAAAGAAGACAAAAAAATATAGATGTTGGATACCATCAAATAGTATATAATAATGTTTTTTTTAAATCAACAATTTATTACACAGGGCATGATGGCAGACCATAGTAGCTACTTCATAACTACATACATAGAGACTGAAACTACATGAAGAAGAAAAGAAAAGAACAGAAGAAGAGAGAAAAGAATGAGAATGAGAATAAAATCAAACCAAAGAACTACAAAAAGACAAAGAAATATTAGCAGGTTATGTGAAACCAATCTAACTATGTAGAGAGAGTTGTAAAAGCAAACACCCTTGGGTTTCTATCCAAAAACTGAGTGAAGTGAGCAATAGAATCTCTTCTTGGATTCCAATACTCATTGAACCTTCTGTACTTGTGAAGAATGTGCCATCTTGTTTTAATAGGGTAGAGACTGTACAGACAACTGAACTCTTCATTCGGGAAGAATCGGAGTCAATATTCTCCTATGGGAGCATAATTAGTTATTGTTCTAGTGGCTCTAGCACATAACATATTTGAATGGCCAAAGTATTGAAGCCATGTACCATCCTTACTATAGATAGGTTCTAAAACATTATTGTCACTGTTGACAAGATCCATGAAATTCCTTTCTTTTAGATCTGATGCTTGGAATGTCATCTTCTATTTATTGATAATGCCATTGCATTTTGATTTTTTACTGAAATCTCAGGAATTTTTATTTGGGAAGAGAGAAGTAAAATTGAAAGACTTTTTTAATATCAACAATTTTGTGGAGCTTCCAATTACTTTTGCTAGGGCACTCCTAGAATTTAATAGTATTCTTATAATGATAATTGAAGAACTTTCTGAGGTCATTAAGGATGAAAGCTGCTTGCTTTTGGAGTATGTTTAAGAAAGGGTCGAAGATCTTTTTTGCCACATGGATGGAATCTATGACAACAATAATTTTAGATATGTCTTGGAGATGGGCTGCTTGATTAATGCTGCATCTGATAGCAAAGAATTCAGCTTCGGTACTAGTAATATTGACTACATGGTGAAGAGTTTTGATGACCAGCCTATTATGAACATAAATATATACTATAGATAATGTAATGTTGTTTTTGACACTGGCATCTATAACCATGAGTGCGTTGTATGAAGTGTTGGAAGATTCAATTACTAGATTGTCGAGCTATTGAATGCAATTTATAAATAGATGGTCATTGCTTTTACTAAATAAATAAAACAAAAAACAATTAGAAAAACTATTGATAATTCTATTACCCAGTTTGAATTCAGGATTTAGGGAGTTGAAAGAAGAAAAGACTTTGTTGAACCTATTATCCATGTCAACTAAGTGGCCTTTGATAAGACTGCATTGACATCTAGTTAAGGAACTAAGTAAAAGGAGATGTGAATGTGTAGGAATTTCAGAATTGTTCTCCATCAGAGATCTGAGAATATGATTAGCAGAAAGAGCATGAGCTCTAAGTTAAGATCTTCTGCTAAGTTTTTAAAGATGGGGGTGAATTGGGATGAGACCAGCAATAGCTTTGATATCAAATGATATCAAATGACAGAACAGTTTTAAACACTTCTACTATCTATAAAGCTGCTCACCTTTGAAGTTTTCCTAATGATTTCAAGAGATATGAGAAAGAGGCTTTGGAATAAAACCATAATTGAAAACTGTATAGAGCTATTGGGAGAGCACAGTTTCTGTATAGGAGACATTTCTGCTGAGAATTTAAGCCTCTTGTTAAGTTGCCAAGAATCTTCATACATTTGACCATTGAAATTGCTTTATTGGTATAAAAGTCAATGTATTGATGAAAACAGAGTTTTCTGTCAAAAATAAATCCCAAATATCTCCAGATGTCTTTTGGGGTGAGAGAAGAGCTGCCAATTGGTGATAAATCAAGGGAAGAAGGATTGAAGGTGCCTTGTGATCTGGAAAAGTGAAAAATTTCAGTTTTTGAATGTTTGATAAGAAGGCCGAATTTGGAAAGAAGTTTAGAAGCTACATTGTAACTATTAAAAAGTCATGCATTAAAAACTTGAAAGGATTTACTCTGCATAACAAGAAGACCATCATCAACAAAGAATAAAATAGAAAATTTTAAATCAAGATTTTTTGAATGTTTTTCAAGAATATAAAGAAACAAAGAGAGATATAAAGCAGAAAGAATAGGAGAAAAGGCCAAACCTTAGCCCACTTCTACATTAACATCAAAGAGAGAAGAGAAAAAATTGTTCCAAAAGTACTTAGTCTTTCTGTTGACTAGATAGTTTGAAAAGAAGTTGACTACTCTTGACTCGAACTCTGCTTTTCCTAGGATTAAG
>Ga0157358_1001105_pt1 | contig 11704 bp, 12 predicted proteins | sample AttcapACBM2_FD_111484 | JGI IMG/M metagenome (GOLD analysis project Ga0157358, IMG submission 111484) | Fungus gardens microbial communities from leaf cutter ant in Botucatu, State of São Paulo, Brazil - Atta capiguara ACBM2 | ecosystem: Host-associated > Fungi > Mycelium > Unclassified ...
CCTGCCCGGCGAAGACGCTATCGAACTTGACGTCCTGAGCGGCACGCTAGGCCAGGAAGAGATCGACGTCCGTAGCCTCGGCTCTAAAGGCTATTTTACTTTTGACCCGGGTTTTACCTCTACCGCCTCTTGCGAATCCAAAATTACCTATATCGACGGTGACGAAGGCGTTTTGCTGCACCGTGGTTATCCTATCGATCAGCTGGCGCTGAACTCGAACTACCTGGAAGTGTGCTACATCCTGCTGAATGGTGAAGCCCCGTCCAAAGAACAGTTCGAAGAGTTCCGCACCATCGTTACCCGCCATACTATGATCCACGAGCAGATTCACCATCTGTTCCGCGGCTTCCGTCGTGATTCGCATCCGATGGCGGTAATGTGCGGTGTTACCGGTGCGCTGGCGGCCTTCTATCACGATGCGATGGACGTTAATATTGAGCGTCACCGTGAAATTGCCGCTTTCCGTCTGCTGTCAAAAATGCCGACCGTAGCCGCGATGTGCTACAAGTATTCCATCGGCCAGCCGTTTGTCTACCCGCGCAATGACCTGTCCTACGCCGGTAATTTCCTGAACATGATGTTCTCTACGCCATGTGAAGACTATGTGGTTAACCCTGTGCTGGAACGCGCTATGGATCGTATTTTAATCCTGCACGCTGACCATGAGCAGAACGCTTCAACCTCTACGGTGCGTACCGCAGGCTCTTCCGGCGCGAACCCGTTCGCCTGTATCGCTGCGGGCATCGCCTCTCTGTGGGGACCTGCCCACGGCGGTGCCAACGAAGCCTGTCTGCGTATGCTGGAAGAAATTAAAACGGTCGATCACATCCCGGAATTCCTGCGTCGCACGAAAGACAAAAACGACTCTTTCCGCCTGATGGGCTTCGGTCATCGCGTGTATAAGAATTACGACCCGCGCGCCACGGTAATGCGTGAAACCTGCCACGAAGTGCTGAATGAGCTGGGCATGAAGGATGACCTGCTGGAAGTCGCCATGGAGCTGGAGCATATTGCGCTGAACGACCCGTACTTTATCGAGCGTAAACTCTATCCGAACGTCGACTTCTACTCGGGCCTGATCCTGAAAGCGATGGGTATTCCTTCTTCTATGTTTACCGTTATCTTCGCCATGGCGCGTACGGTAGGCTGGATCGCCCACTGGAAAGAGATGCATGACGACGGCATCAAGATTGCCCGTCCGCGTCAGCTTTACACCGGCTACGATCAGCGTGATTTTACCTCTTTGACAAAGTAACACGCTCGACCTGATGAAAAGCGCCGCCCTGCGGCGCTTTTTTTATTGCCTGTCCTCCAGCCTTGTTTTATTTCTGGCACCCCGGACACCAGTAAAAAGGCCGCGACGACAGCGAGGTTTTCTCAATGATCTCACCGCAGCGCTCGCACGGTTTCCCTGCCCGATGAAAGACCTTGAAGCTGAACAGGGCACCGTGATGCTTATTTTCCTTCGCCACGCCGCGCGTTTTGTAAGAAAGCCGCGGGAGCGACAACAACGCTTCAGCCAGCGTGTCCAGCTCTGCGGCCTCTAAATCCTGCGCTTTACGCTGGGGCGCCAGGCCCGCTGCCCAGAGAATTTCCACCCGCAGATAATTACCCAGACCGGCCAGAAAAGCCTGGTCCAACAGCAGGCCGCTGAATTGCCGTCGCCGGAAGCGCGGCGAAAGCAGCCGGGCTTTTACGTCTTCAACCGTCAGGGTCATATCCAGCACGTCCGGACCGACGCGCAGCAGGAAAGGATGCGCCGCCAGCGTATCCTGCGTCAGCAGCTCAATATCAGAGGCGCTGTAAAGCAGCAGCGTTTTATCTTCCGCCGCCAGCTTCACCCGCAGCACGCGGTTACTTTGCGGCTCGGTGCCGCTTTTAATCACTCGCCATACGCCGTAGAGCTGATTATGACTGTACAGGATCAGACCATTGGAGAAATGCGTCAGGATCGCTTTACCCCGCGTCTCGATCGCCTCTACCCGTTCGCCAATCAGCGAGGACTCGTAGGTTTTCAATTGCGGGAAAGCAAACCAGACGTCGGTCAGCGTTTTACCCTTGATGGCTTTTTCCAGCTTATCCGCCGCGCGGCGGATCTCAGGCCCTTCCGGCATGGTGACTCCTTGTTATTGTGTGGCGCCGCCTTCCAGCTTTTTATCCTCTTCCACGGTCAGCGCAATACTCAACGCCATTTCCAGTGCCAGGACTGCCGTCTGCAGCGGCATGCTGGCCACGCCGGGATGCTTCACCGCCTGCTGGGGCAAATAAGGCACGTGAATAAATCCGCCACGCCCTCCCTGCTGCGCCTGACGATGAAGCAGGCCATAAAGCACGTGGTTGCAAACAAAAGTGCCGGCCGTCTGCGATACCGCCGCAGGAATATCCGCTTCACGAATGCCCTCGACAATCGCCTTAATCGGTAAGGTGGAAAAATAGGCTGCCGGGCCGTCCTCAACAATACGTTCGTCGACAGGCTGTTTGCCCGCATTATCGGGAATACGCGCATCATCAATATTGATCGCCACCCGCTCGACCGTGATATTGGGCCGCCCGTTTGCCTGGCCAACCACGATCACCAGTTCAGGCGCCAGTTCATCCATCGCGTCGTTTAACACCTGAAGCGATTCACCAAAAACGCAGGGCAGCTGCTTCGCCACCACATGCGCGCCGCAGATCATTCTCTCATCCAGCTGTCTGGCTGCTTCCCAGGAGGCGTTGACCAGCTCGCCTTCGAATGGCTCAAAGGCCGCTATTAAAACTGTTTTCATTGCCGTCTCACCGAAACATTAAAAGCCAGAGAAGAAAAATATTGGTTATTAACAATAGCACGCCGGTCGGTATCTGGGCTTTGATCACCGCGTTGCGGTCGGGCAGTTCCAGCAATGCGGCAGGCACGATATTGAAGTTGGCCGCCATCGGCGTCATCAGCGAGCCGCAGTAGCCGGAGAACATCCCGATCGCCGCCATGACGGCCGGATTGCCATGATGCTGCAAGATCAGAATGGGAATACCGATACCGGCGGTGACAATCGGGAAAGCGGCAAAAGCGTTGCCCATGATCATGGTCAGTAATGCCATGCCAATGGCATAGGTCGCCACCGCGATAAAGCGGTTATCTACGGCAAGCCAGGTTTCCGCCAGATGAGCGATCGCCGTGCCTACGCCAGCGGCGGTAAACAGCAGCCCCAGCGTGGCGAGGATCTGCGGCAGAATAAAAGCCCAGCCGATGGCATCAAGCAGGCGGCGCGCTTCCTGTACCGACTGTGCAGGCGCTTCATGCGTCATTTTCAACGCGATCAGCCAGCCGACTACGCAGCCCACCATCATTGAAAAAAGCGTGACCAGCGTGGATTGGTTTCCTTCACCAAACAGCGCCACCCGCACGTCCGGCAAATGATTAAACAGCAGTACGCCAATCACGGTGACAACCGGGATAGCCAACGCCGGCAGAAACAGTCTGTTGTGCAGGCGTTTCGCGCTTGCCTCTCGCTCTTTATCGCTGCGCTGATGGTAGGCCCCCAGCTTTACGCCACCCAGGCCGGCGATCAGCGCCATAATCACCACGATGACGCCAATAGCGATATGCAGTGAACGAGTGCTAAACCACGCTGACGATCCGTCGACTATCAGGAAAACCAGCCCGTAAAGCCCCCAAAACAGCCCCGTCGTCAGACGACGCGGGTTGGCTTTGTCCCGCCAGGACATGATGGCAACCACCAGCAGGATCACCCCAGCCAGCCAGTAAAGATACTGTTGCTGAAACATTAGCGCCCTCCTTTCATCTTCTGCGCCTGCGCATTCAGCGAGGCGAGTTCTGCTGCCAGGGTTTTATCCAGGCGACGCAGGCGAAAGGCATGGATCAGAAAAGCACAAACTGCAGTTGGGATACCCCAGAGCGCTATTTGTAGCGGATCGGTCTGGATGCCTGCCGACTGCTCCATAAAGTTATGCATAAAGATAATGGCGCCAAAGGCGACAAAAATATCTTCGCCGAAAAACAGCCCGACGTTATCGGTCGCGGCAGACATGGCCCGCAGGCGGTGACGCACTTCGGGGGGCAGTTCACCGTAGCGGTTTTCGGTCGCGCCTTCCGCCATCGGCGCCAGTAGCGGGCGCACCATTTGTGGATGACCGCCAAGGCTGGTCAGCCCCATCGCCGCCGTCAGTTCACGCACCAGCAGATAGACAATCAGTAATCTTCCTGCGGTGGCGCTTTTAATCTGGGCAATCCAGGCCTGGGCGCGTTCCTTCAGCCCGTGCCGCTCCAGCAGACCGATTACCACTAAGGGCAACAGCAGGATCAGCGCCAGGTTACGGGTATTGAGAAAGCCCGACCCCAGTTTTTCCAGAATATCGCCGATCGGCATCTTTGCCGTCAGGCCGGTAATCAAACCGGCGATCAGCACCACCAGTACCGGGTTAAAGCGCAGTAAAAATCCGACCACAATGGCGGCAATGCCTGCCAGCGGCCAGAGGTTAACGATAGGATCCATTTGTTCTCCTGATAGGGTCTGCAGTATCCCGCCAGCGTGCCGGAACAATAAGGGAGACGGCCTGTACTGCTAATGCGTAAGCCCCTGAGCGGGGCAGTTAGCCGTAACTGACCGCAATTTGTTGCTGAGCAAAGGCTTCACGCAGCTGCCTGGCAAAAGCCAGCGCATGGGCACCGTCACCATGCAGGCACACGGTTTCGGCATTGACGCTGACCCATTCGCCGCTAATGGCGCGTACTTTTCCCAGCCGGACCATAGCAAGCGTTTGTTCAATAGCCTGCTCGTCACTCTCTATCAGCGCACCCGGCTGCGAGCGAGGCACCAGCGATCCGTCTGCCTGATAGCCGCGATCGGCAAAAACCTCTTCACGGGTAGTCAATCCTGCTGATTTGGCGGCGTGCACAGATTCGCTACCCGCCAGCCCAACCAAAATTAGCTCTGGATCGGCTGCCCTGACGGCCCGGGCGATGGCATCAGCCAGCGAAGCATCCTCTGCCGCTTGGTTGTAAAGCATGCCGTGGGGTTTTACGTGCGTGACGTTACCCCCTTCGCTACGGGCGATAGCCTGCAGCGCACCAATCTGGTACAGCGTCTGCGCATAGACCGTTTCGGCAGGCAAACTAAGGCGCGTGCGGCCAAAGTTTTCGCGGTCTGGAAAGCCCGGATGCGCCCCAATCGCCACGTCATATTCCAGCGCCCAGCGTACGCACTGCCGCATAGTTTGAGCATCGCCTGCATGAAAGCCGCAGGCGATGTTGGCCGAGGAAACCAGCTGTAACAGCGCGCGATCGTCGCCGCAGCCTTCGCCTAAATCGGCGTTTAAATCAATCTTCATGCATTAACCCCCATGCCATTTGCTCCAGTACCCGATCGCGATCGCGCTTCGCCTGGAGGGCCTCTTCCAGCGTGCAGTGCACAAAATGGATCGGCTCGCCCAGGCGGATTTGGGCCAGATGATAGAGGTCGGCTTCAATTACCCAGGCAATGCGCGGGTAACCGCCGGTGGTTTGCGCATCCGCCATCAGCACAATCGGCTGGCCGTTAGGCGGTACCTGCACTACGCCGGGGAGCAGCCCGTGCGACAGCATATCGCGTCCGTCAGGCCTTACCAGCGCGCGGCCCTGCAATCGATAGCCCATCCGGTTGCTCTGCGGGCTGAGCTGCCAGCCCGTCCGCCAGAACAGCTCCCGACTTTCACGACTGAATTCGTGGTATTCCGGCCCGGCCATCGCCCGAACGCGATTACCAAACAGCAACTGACGTACGCCTGCCGGTTTAGTGAATGTGCGTGTAGGCTCACCCAGCGGCAACCTGTCACCGTCCTGAATCTGCCTTCCCGTGAAACCGCCCATGCCCGTTTTTAAATCTGTGCTGCAGGAACCCAGTACCGGCACGGCAGCAAACCCGCCCGCCAGCGCCAGATAGCTGCGCATACCACGCTGCGGCATTTTCAACGTCAGGCGCGATCCTTTACGCACGGCGAGGCGCCAGCCTGTCCACACCGGTTTCCCGTCCAGCTCAGCGTGACAGCCCGCTCCCGTCAACGCTATCCAACCGTCACGGCTAAACTCGGCGCAGAACTGGCCGAGCGTGATTTCCAGGAGCGGACTGTTTTGCTCGTTGCCCACCAGCAGATTAGCCGTTGCCATCGCCGGATAGTCCAACACGCCGCCACTGCTGACGCCATACTGACGCCAGCCGATACGGCCCGCATCCTGTAAGGTCGTACTTATACCTGCCCGAATAATCTTCAGCACACGCCCTCCTTTTGTGGAATGAAGCGCACCTGGTCGCCGGGACGTAAAAGCGTCGGCGGCTGCCGTTCAGGCGTAAACAGGGCGAGACTTGTCTGGCCGATAAGCTGCCAGCCACCCGGCGCGGCAAGCGGATAGACGCCTGTCTGGCTGCCGCCGATCCCGACAGAGCCGGCAGGAACCTTCAGGCGAGGCTCCGCACGACGTGGAGTATGTAACCGCTCGTCCAGCCCCGCCAGATAAGGGAAACCGGGCTGAAAGCCAATAAAATAGACGGTATAGCGCCCGGCCGCATGCAACTCCGTGACCTGTTTCGGCGTCAGCCCGCTTTGACGCGCCACCTCCTCCAGATCTGGCCCGGCCGCGCCGCCGTAAATAACAGGAATAGCGATATCCCGCGTTTCCAGCTCCAGCGCTTCGCTTTTTTCCCACCAGCCCTGTAGCCATTCAATGGCTTCCAGCGCGTGCTGTTGCGGGTGGCTTAAGATTACCGTGATGTTGTTCATCCCGGGAATGACTTCCATCACTTCCGGCTGTCCTGTCAGACGCGCTGACAGGCCCCAGATACGCTGCTGGCTGGTGAGGGAGGCAGGGGGTTCCAGCTCAAGCACTACCGCGCGCTCGCCAGAAAGATAACAACGTGCTCGTTGCAAAACACTCTCCCGGCCCGTTGCTAAGGCCACTGTTTTCCAGAAAGAATAAATAGTTATGCGGAAATGTAAGAAAAGAGTCAATCATCGATTAACCGGTAACGCAGGCTTCCTGCTCTTTTTGCTTTTCCGCTGTTTACAGTCTTATGGGGCCAGAGAAGCGTTAAAAATGACGACCAGGTGCGGCAGGGTGACTACGCTTACGGTTAGGGCATAACGGAGGTAACAATGAGCACAATATTTAAAATCAGTTACGAGCATCAGGCCAGCGGGCATCTTCAGGCCGCAGAAGTGCTGTTGGAAAGCGAGGGCGAGCCGACTCAGGAAGCCGTGCAGGACGCGGTGCGCAAGGATCTGGCTAAGCATGCCGACACGGCGGACTTTTCAGTCATTTCCGTCGCGCCTTATCCCTGACTGGCATTCAGAAACAGGCGGTCTTTCTGACCGCCTGTTTTATATCAGGCAGGGTTGTCGATATCGATAAAGGTTACGTCCAGGCCGTGATGTTCCGCCAGCCATTCGCCCAATGCCTTAATTCCCCCACGCTCGGTAGCATGATGACCGGCCGCGAAAAAGTGCAGGCCCTGCTCACGCGCGCTGTGAATAGTTTGTTCGGAAACTTCGCCAGAGATAAAAGCATCCACGCCAAAAGCCGCTGCCGCATCAATAAAGCCCTGGCCGCCGCCGGAACACCATGCCACTTTACGAATCAGCGCAGGCGCGTTATCGCCACAGTGCAGGGGTTCGCGGTTAAGGGTATGGCCGATTCGTTCGGCAAATTGCTCGCCCGTAAGCGGCTCTTGCAGTTCGCCCCAGCACACCAGCGGCATCACTTCGCCCTTTACGTCAATCCCAAACAGTTTCGCCAGCTGCGCGTTGTTACCCAGCTCAGGATGGGCGTCCAACGGCAGATGCCAGCCATACAGGTTGATATCGTTCGCGAGCAGCGTTTTCAATCGGTTGCGCTTCATGCCTTTGATGACCGGCGCCTCGCTTTTCCAGAAGTAACCGTGGTGCACCAGCACCGCGTCCGCCTGTAAACGTACTGCCTCATCCAGCAACGCCTGACAGGCGGTCACGCCGGTAACGATTTTCTGTACCTGCTCGCGCCCTTCCACCTGCAGGCCGTTCGGCGCGTAGTCGCTGAAGCTGGCGGTGTTCAGCTGTTGATTGACGAGGTTTTCTAATTCACTGTTTTGCATAAGACACACTCTTTTGCCGTTCTGAATGCGGCAACTTTAGCAGACCCTGGCAACGCCCGGCTATTTCCTTGCGGCTTCATAGGCCGCCAGCGCACGCAGGCGGGCCTCCTTGTGGTCAACAATGGGCGATGGATAATCGAGCTGAACGTGATTTTTCCGCGCCCATTCATGCGGTTGATGTATATCCCGCGCGGGGACTGCCTGCAGCTCTGGCAGCCATTGTCGAATAAATTCGCCTTCTTTATCGAAGCGTTCACCCTGCGTAGTGGGGTTAAAGATGCGAAAGTAAGGTGCCGCGTCGTTGCCGCTGGAGGCGGCCCACTGCCAGCCGCCGTTGTTGGCCGCCAGATCGCCGTCGATCAGCTGCGACATGAAATAGCGCTCGCCGATCCGCCAGTCGATCAGCAGATCTTTTATCAGGAAGCTGGCCGTGATCATTCGCAGGCGGTTGTGCATCCAGCCCAGGCTGTTCAGCTGGCGCATAGCAGCATCCACAATGGGGTAGCCGGTTTTCCCCTGCTGCCAGGCCAGCAGCTGATCGTCGTTATGCTGCCATTGCACCTTCTTTGTCCAGCCGATAAAGGGTTGATGCTTACAGAGCGCAGGCCAGGCGACAAGCAGGTGCCGATAAAACTCGCGCCAGACTAACTCGTTAAACCAACTGAGCAGGCCCTCGTTTTCTAACGCGTCAGGATGCTCGCGCAGGAGCCGATGCAGACACTGGCGCGGCGAGAGAACGCCGGTGACCAGATAAACCGACAGGCGACTGGTGCCGTCAATAGCGGGAATGTCTCGCTTAGCGGCGTAATCGGCGACCGGCTGCTGACAGAATTCGCGCAGGCGTTGAATAGCCGTTTTTTCTCCTACGGGGAAAAGGACGCTATTAAAATCTTCTTGCGGATAATCAAACGGTGCCAGAGCGGGTAAATTGTCCGGCACTGGCTGAGTACGGGGTTTGGGCGCGGGGGCACACTCCGGCATCCCTTCATGCAGTCGGCGAAGAAAGGCTTTACTGAAAGGCGTAAAAACCTTGAACATTTCCCGGTTACCGGTCAGCACGCTACCCGGCGGCAGCAGACCGTCATCAAATCCCTGTACAACAATGCCCTGCTCGCCCAGCTCGCGTTCTGCTTTTGCATCGCGCTGGCGTTCGTTGACTTCGTGCTGATAGTTGTAAAACAGGCTGTCGACGCCGTGTTCCTGGCAAAAGCTTTTCAGCGCCCCGACAGAAGCAGAAAAATCATCACACTGTAGATAATGGAGCGGGATAGCTTTCTCCGCCAGCGACTGTTGAAGGTCCTGCAGGCTTTGGTAAATAAAAGCGGCCTGCTTTGGTGACATATCATGGGAGCGCCACTGCGCTGGCGTGGCGATATAAAGCGCCAGTACCCTGGCATCTGCGTCGCGGCAGGCGGCATAAAGGGCGTAATTATCGTGGATGCGCAGATCGTTGCGCACCCAGACCAGATGGGTGGCCATAGCTTTCCCTGTGATTAATGGCCGTAACGCAGGCGAAGCGCTTCCGGATAAGGCTCAAAATAGCGCTGCTGAGTCAGGTAAGGATCGGGATATTCTGACATATAGTGTTTCAGCAGCGTCATCGGTGCCAGCAGCGGCTGCAGGCCCTGACGATAGTGATCGATCAATGACGTCAGCTCTTCACGCTGTTTAGCGTTCAGCTGTGGCCGGAAGTAACCCTGCACGTGCATCATCACATTGGTATGGTTACCACGCGTGGCTTTATGCTTTAACAAATCCATCAGGCGCTGACGATATTCAAACGCAAAGGCTTCCAGTGAGGACCATTGCTCAATAGCGGCCACAAAGCGCCCTATTTCGCGGTATGCCGGCTGTGAATGCGCCAGCAGCGTAAGCTTATAGCGGCTGTGGAAAGCAATAAGCTTGCCGCGCGTCAGACCGCTGCGCCACAGCTGGTTAAATTCATGCAGGGTATAGATGCGTTCCACAAAATTCTCGCGCAGCACGGGGTCGTGCAACCTGCCATCTTCTTCTACCGGCAGCCACGGCATTTGCTTCATCAGTTCACGCGTAAAGATGCCAACGCCCTCTTTACGGTTATTGTTATTTTCTGGCTGATAAACGCGCACCCGCTCCATGCCGCAGCTGGGGGATTTTGCGCAGACGATGTAGCCACAAAGGTGATGCAGGCTGGCAATCTTCTTCTCTGAAAAACTTTGCATCTGCCGCGTTAGCGGTTCGCCCTTCCCATTACTGAAGCAAAGTTCAACCTGCTCTTCAGCCGTTTCGGTCAGGCGCAGTGCCGGACGCGGCGTTGGCAGACCAATTGCCATTTCCGGACATACCGGCTCATAGCGCATAAAAGGCGCCAGATCCTCGGCGGCAAAGGCACAACGTTTGTGGCCGCCGTCGAAGCGGACACTGTCGCCAAGCAGGCAGGCGCTGATGCCCACCGGAATTTTCTCACTCATACCTTTCTCCCCTTTGCTTTGTATTAAGTGTAGCGCTTAAAACTGTACAAAACAAAATAAGTTGTACAACTTTGCACTGAGGAAAGCTACTGCTGGTTATCGGGCAAAAAGGCAGACGGTTAAAAGCCTTATGGAACAAGGCAAAGCAGCGGGTAAAAAAGAAAAATGCCCCAAAAATGGGGCATTAGCGTGCTGTAAAGCGCGGTAAGCGAGACGATATATCCCTAATAAAAATCCGCCGCGGCGCTTTCCGCCTGCGCCAGCCAGACCGGCTGCGTACTGGTTTTGCACCAGCAGCGATGCAGATAGCTGTAAAAGCGCGCGCGGTCGCGGTAAAAAAGCATAAACGGCAGAGCAAGAACACCGACCGCAAGCGTTGCCAGCCGACGCAGTATAAGATGAGGCAGCGAGTAGTAATGATAAAGGCCCATACGCCCTCCGGAAGAGTAAACAAGACTGATTAAAATAATACCGATCTGGTGATATATTTACCACTCATCCGACCAGATTAAATTAAAAATTATTCAAACAAGCGTAGAAAGTTAAATTAAGGTTAATAAAAAGAAAAATTAATTAACAGAATAATTACAATATGAGTAAGTGAAAGCGGGTCGTTATGCAGGTATCGGACCGGTAAAGCTTCTCTGCCGGTCTTAGGGCGCTGCGTGTCGGCAGCCAGCAGCCAAACCACAGCTAATCTGTAGAGCTTTTAAAAAGGCAATTATGCTTTTTACAAACGCCAGGCCTGGCGTTCAGGAGATGGCAGAAAGGAGAGTTTCATCTGTATAAACTCAGCCTGAAACTCACTATTATTGATAGCTAATTTAAGAGGAAAGTCGCTGCCTCGATGATATAAATATCATTTACAGGATTTTTAAATATGATCCATCGCTGGTGTACTTTTTTTTTACCCTTTCCAGAGCAGTGAGGAAAGTTAACGGCAGGCCGATCCGGCTTAGAGCGTAACGGTGCATAATCACTCTGACCTGAGGTGTTTATTTCTATTCATTTCCTGTTAAATAAACCTGTAACGCCCCTTCCTTATTAATAGCGTAATTGTGGTCAGTCGCTACTTTGCCTGCCCCACGAGCCAGACTACCGCCAACGTTACGCCATTCTCCGTTAACTTTGTATTTTATTATCCGGTTCCCATCG
>Ga0157358_1001107_pt1 | contig 11696 bp, 15 predicted proteins | sample AttcapACBM2_FD_111484 | JGI IMG/M metagenome (GOLD analysis project Ga0157358, IMG submission 111484) | Fungus gardens microbial communities from leaf cutter ant in Botucatu, State of São Paulo, Brazil - Atta capiguara ACBM2 | ecosystem: Host-associated > Fungi > Mycelium > Unclassified ...
ACTTGTACTTATATAGTTTCTTGGTATCAACCCCGGTGTCGTGAAGAATGGTGTCACTAAAGCCGCTGGATATGTTAACGCTGCATCTGCTGCAGGTTCAGCTCTTTTCGGATCGTTTGCTGGATTCGGGATGCAGAAGTTCACTCAAGCACAAAACTCATACAACAATTCGGCACCTACATCATCATGGGGTGGCAAAGTACCTGCTGCATTGACATTTGGTGGCGCTCTGCTCGCAGCTGCGGCTGCAGGAGGGGCATATTATAAACGCGACGACCTCAGTCAAGGTTATACCTGGCTTATGGATCACATGAAATATGCCGGAAACGTATGGGACGAGCCAGGCCTTCGACGTCGTGTCGATGCACTAGTCGATGCACATGAAAAGCATGGAATTCTCTTCCACAAGTGTGTACTCCTTAGGTTTCGTTTGGGAAGCAGCTTAACAGATTGTCAGCTTTTATGTGCAGCTTCCTGAGGCACCTCCCACACATCTCTCAACACGAACATTCATAGTCGAGCCTAAACGGACTTCTCGTGAAGTGGAAAATTTTACCCCTGCCAGGAACAAGCAAGCTGCTGATGAAGTGCAAGGACACACGGGCATGTTTGATGCAAGGACAAATGACGGATATTATAACCTTGGCCTAGTAGCGGCAAATGTTATAAGAAAAGCGGTACAAAATGCCAACTCCTCCAAGTTTGATGGGGCTAGGGAGAAGGATAGTGTATGAGGAAACACGGACTCATGTGCATGATTTCATGACTGAAGATCGAGGCGCATCGCATAAGCGTCCTCCCCATCCGCATCTGCAAGCAGTTTTCAAAACCCTGAAGACCTTGAGCATAGTAACACTCACAATAACCCTTTTCAATGTCTTTCACTGTGAAACCTAAGGTATCTTGGTAGAGGCTCAGTGCAGCTCGGTTTGACTTGCGGACATGGAGCGAAACATTAGTAGCGCGGTAAATACTGGCCATAGCCTCCTCTGGATCTGGGTTGAACGCTAGTGTACTTGTATGGTAAATGCGAGCAGCGTACGAGATTGCACCATCAGCTTCTTTGCTAGCCCTAGTCGTCTGTATGGTCGCAGGACGGAGATAGATGTGACATGCCCATGAGGTTCCTCCCCGTCTTTGAGTTCCTCCTCCCTGGTAGCAATAATGGATGTAAAACACAGCACAAGTCGGATAACAGCATTTGACTCACATTTTAGCAAGAATATACCCAACAATTCGTCCTTTATGATCCTCCGCGACATAGGAAAGAGATGGCCAAGTCATAGCATGGTAGAGATCTAGTGTTATGCGTTCGCTAAATTCTCTGTTCATCCGTTCGAAGAGATGAGGACAGATATGCACGAACAGTATCTCATTGTGTAGTTTTCAGGCAGATTCTGCAGGTTGCATGCTTGCATACCAATCAGGTCCTCAACCTATAAGGGAACAATATTAGCAGTTCAATGGATGGACATCAAAAAGTTTGCTCACTTTGATGGGTCGTACATTCATAGTGTAAACGTAGGCCTGGATGTGATCTGATATAAAGCGAGTGATGATGATTCCGGAATCCTGAGACAAACAAGTAACAACTCTGCATCCACTACGCACGTAGACTCGATACAGTTATTTTCGATGCCGTCGCAGGGCCAAGTCTGGTGCCTATACTGGATCGGCTCACTCACTCGATGATGGAGAACTATCTTGATGAGGACGAGCCACCTGCTGCGCCACCCATTCGGCCGTAATGAGTCTATTTTCCTACCTATAGTAACACCTCTACCTTGCCCATCTGCCAGAAAGCTTTGTCTACAATTGCTCCTCTTACTCTTTGTTGACATACCATTAGTGCTGGACCTTGAATATTCCATGTTTCGGCTTGTTGCAGAACAAAAATTCTGAATCCATGAACTACTATTTCAATTGTCATTTGTGCATAAGTGGCTGAACATCTATTTTAGACTGAGTAGTTTTTTTGGAAGAACATCAGGCCTAACGAGAAATAGATTATAAGTAGCGCAGTGATGTTGTAGACACGACGAATGATTCAGCACAAGACACTGAAGTCCTAGGAACAGATGAGGCTCTAGATAAGTGCTCTACAATAATTCTAGGTCCAAATATTTATGAAGGAATTTTATCCTATTAATTGTTTCCATATAAATGTCCATACTCAACATTCCTATGACATCCAGTTGCCAATAGAGCATGTTATGACATTGATATGAATCATTTCTCGACACTCCCACTCAGAGCGATGTCAGAAATAATTCAACACACCCAGTTGAGCATGGAACTTCTCAAAGGCTTCAAGGGGAAGTGCTTTGGAGAATATGTTCACCAACATATCCTTGGTAGGAACATAATGAAGTTCAACCTCTCCCTGCTCAACATGGTCACATATAAAGTGATGCCAAATGTCAATGTGTTTGGCACAAGAGTGAGAAACTGGATTGTTAGCTAATGCAATACATCTCTGATTGTCTGCATGGATAACTATGGCTGTTGTCTGTGAATAATCCAGCTTCTGAAGCAGTGTACAAAACCATACTGCCTTCTTTATAGCATTTGCTGAAGCAATATATTCTGCTTCGACTGATGATGTTGCAACTGTAGACTGTTTCTTTAATGTCCAAGAAATTGATTCACCTACAACATCAAAGACAAAATCTCCTACTGATTTGTGATTATCCAAATCTTGTGCCCAGTTGAAGTCAGTTCAATCAACAAGATTAAATGCTTTCTTTCCATGTCTTCTCAAGACAAGATTGAGATAACTATGCTCTTGAGGTAACACAAAATTCTCTTTGTTGCCTCCAAATAGACTATTTTAGGATTCCTATTAAATTGAATATTGAGTCATGTTTGTGTTGCAAAAAAGTAAGCCAATAAGAGATAAGTAATGTATATCTCCAGCATAGTCTTTATATACTCACTTCTTGTCATTGGTCTTGGAACATTGGAATAGGGTAAGGCTGTGTTTTACAGGTAAGATAGTATTAGCATCTTATATGCCAAACCAGATAAGAATCTGGTGAATATAAGCTGACTAGTTGAGATAAATGAGTTGATTTATATATGCTAGACTACTGGTCCATGCTACACTATCATTAGTCTACTCTAAAAGGCTATACATTTGTTTTAAGATCAATATGTGTTAAACATGCTATAATGACATCATTTCTTTCTAAACCTTCCACTGTTTTTCTGTTGTGACATGTGATCATGTGACTGTATGACAAATTTGTGACTATGACATGTAATATCATACTAAATTCTAAACCTAAGCTCTAAGATGAGAAATAAAAAAAATAAAATAAAACTGAAAATAAATTAAGTCTAATGTTTAGGATTCTAATAATAGCTACAAATACCAAGTTAACATCTTCATTTATAGTGATTGCATCATTAATAGAAAAATACCTATATTTATTTATAGGTTTATACTTTCTTTTGGAATACTTCTACTTTGATAAGTTATTCTATTTTGTTTTGATACATACAAGTTGATTGTTTCATATATAATACTATTATAATGACAGAACTGATTTATTATAACATTAACAAATTTAGAACTATTATCATTACAAAGACTTTCAAGTTTGACTAGTGTTTTAACATTGAGATATTATAATAACAAATATATAAAGGTTACTATCCTATATTATAACTAATATAGGACCAGTAAAATCTATAACAACCAGCTTTATCTTAGAGTACTGACTAGAGCTTGCCTTAGGCAATAGAAGCTGATAAAATTTGCCATTTATACAACTACTGCACCAGTGATCATATTCCTAAAGTAAATTGATTTCTAAACCATTAATGAGCTATCAAGTTTGATAATTGCTGAGTTCAAGTATTCTAATCTTTGGTATTAAAGTTATATGGTAGATTCTTTTAAAAGATAAGTATTTTGATTGCTAAGTTTCACTGTACATTGAATATAATATAATATAAAGTACCAGTATTTTTTGTCAACATCATTCTAAACAGCTTTCTGTTATCTCTTATAATAGAAACTTTACCACCACAATCTTGCAACTGATCTCTATTTCACTATAAAGTTCTTATACTAATTAAGTTAGCTCCCAAATGATAAATATGAAGGATATTGTTGAGGACTATATCCAAGTATTCTTCCAGTATTCTGGCTCTAAATAATACTAAACCTATACCAATTACAGGAATATTGTTGTTACTACCTACAGTAATATGTATATTGATAACCTCCTTATATAAAATGAACTGTGCTTAATCTGTAAATATATATGATATAGTATTATAATCCAAAAGGATACCAGCAGCCTCTATATTACCCAAAACTGCTATCATCACTTTTCCAACTCTATAATTGCCTATTGAGTATAGAGAATTCACAGTGAGATTTGCAGATTCTTCTGAGATTTTTCTCTTATTTAATGCTTTTGAACAGTTATTACTCTAGTATCTCTTCTAATAGCAAGTATAGCATTTATCTATAAGTTTTGGCTTTTTTTGCCCTTCTTCAACCTTTTTTTATTTCTTTTACTAGAGTCTTTTATATCCAAAGATCTTGATTTTGCAAATCAAGCCAACTATTCAACTTTAGCTTTCTTTTCTGTTTCCTCAGCCTAACAATCTTACTCAGTCTAGTTGGTAATAGCAATAAGCTCCATGGTTACCATATCAAGTATAAAAGTCTGTCTCTTATCCAGTAAATTTTATTTGATAATATTCCAGATAGTCAAATAAGAAAGAGAAAAAAATGACATAAATGAGATGAATATCTTCAAACTTCTAACTAGCTTCAATGGTATGATGGCAAAAATTCAGGAAGGACTCAATATAGTCTGATATAGTAGTATGTTTATCCCACTTCTTTGTATAGAGCTTTTGGTAATAGTAGTAAACATTGATGTCTTGGTATTAGATAATGTAAATATTATAGAAATGATCTTACATTTTCTTTAAAGTTATAATGTTTACAATATGTTTATGTTGTCCAAACTTGATTGTATCTTTTATTAAGCCTATAGCAGTACTATCAAATTACAATGAATCAAAATAGTTTTTTTAAACTTTAACTAATCTCTATACTTAATCAAAGATATTGAGTAAGAGAGGCCCTCAGAGGTGAAAAAAGATTTGGAAGTAGGTATAAAGGGCACAAAGATAATAATTACCTCAGCCTCAGATTTGGTCTAGAAGGTAGGTGATTCAGTAGTAGGCACTAACAGAACTTATTCCAATAGAAGAAGTTGAGAGAATAAACATGGCTGTTATATATCTACAATAGCAGTAGGCAGAGTTTGTGCTAAGGCATGACCTATATATAATAGAGATAGACTATGGTAGGAATTATTACAGTTGTAGAGGTTTTGGATATTTAGCAAGAAATTATAGAAATCAGAGAATTGTAAGAAGAGAGAGAAGATTGGAATATGAGAACAATACAAACACTAGAAATAATTTAAATGGAAAAGAGATTCTAGTAGTTCTTGACTAGGCTCTAGTAATTACAATAGGTTTTTAATGCTCTCTAAAGTAATAAATAATAAATAATGCTGCAATTTAGATAATGGGGACATATTAAGGGAAGTCACAGTAAAAATTGGACTAAAAAGAATTGATATGTAGGAAGAAGTGATAGTAGAGGCATTATTAGATAGTAGAACAGCAAGGTTGGTTGTGAGTTTAGAGTTTTCAAGAAAACAGGAATTTAAATTGAAGAAAATAAAAAACTTATATATATAAGAAATATAAGTGATTTCTTCAACAAGAAGAGATTTATTAAGCATATGGCAGAGGTAAATAATTACTCAAGATATAGGAAGAGAACAGAGATTAATATAATTGGAGATTAGAAGTAAAGTATGATTTTGGAAATATCATGGCTGGCTTGCCACAATTCTGAGATTGACTGGAGAACATAAGAAGTGAAAATGATAAGATGCTCAGAGAAGTGTGAAAAACAGTAGAGGTCAAAGCAGAAAAAACCAGAGTAATAAAAACAAAAGGAAGAAGAAAAGAAGAAAAGAAAGAGAAAAAAAAAGAAACAAAAGAAAGATAGAATAATGGAAGTAAAAAATATGGAAGAAGAATGGGAGATTTGGGATGAAGAGAAAGAAGTAACAAAGTCTAAAGAAGAGGCCAATAAATTGGTTTCTTAAAGGTTCCACAAATAGATTTATATCTTGAAAAAAAAAGTAAGTAAGAGGATACTGACAAAGAAATTGTAAGATCATGCAATAAAAGTAAAGGAGGAATTTGTGCCAAGGAAGGGGAAGGTATATCTGTTGTCAAGGGAAGAGAGAGAAGAGGTATATGAGTTTATTGAAGAACAAGCCTATTGGGCACTCTACCTGTTAAAATTTGACTTTACCTTTAAACATGTACCAGAAACAAAAATAGTAAAAGCAGATAGACTTAGTAGAAGACTGAACTGGAAAATAGGTGTAGAAAAGGACAATGAAAATCAGACATTAATTAAAGAACAAAAAAGTAGTTAGAATAGTAAAAGAGATGAAGAAAGCAGGGGTAAAAGTATTGAAAGGTGATGAATGGCAGGTGGAAGAAGATTTGGTATTAAAGAAAGGAAAAGTGTATGTACTAAAGGATGAGAAGTTGAAAGTAGAAATAATCCAATTACATCATAATGTACTAGTAGTAGGATATAGAGAGAGATGAAAAATAATAGAGTTGGTGACAAGGAATAACTGGTGGTTAGATATATAAAAAATATGTGAATAGATGTAATATATGTCATAAGATAAAGAATTGGACAGAGATACCAGCAGGAAAGTTGATGTTTCAGAGAAACTGTGGATATATATAATGGTTGACTTTATTACTAAGTTACTATTAGTGGTTGAAAAATATATAATCCTAGTAGTTTGCAATAAGTTGTCCAAGATAGCATATTTTGTAGCAACAATAGAAGAAACATTAGCAGAAAGGTCAGCATGGTTGTTTAGAGATAACATATAGAAGTTGTATAGGTTACTAGAGAGCATAATCTCAGATAGAAAACTATAGTTTGCAGCAGAGTTGATGAAGAAGTTGAACAAAATGTTGAAAATTGAAATGAAGCTGTCAACATTATTCTATCCACAAATAGATGGTCAAACAGAAAAAATAAACTAAGAGCTAGAATAATATTTATGGTTCTTTGTTGATTATAGACAAAAGGATTGGCTAGGATGGTTAGCAATAGTAGAGTTTACAGTAAACAACAAAATACACTTAGTAACTAAGATATCTCTGTTTATGATGAACTATGATTGAGAATTGAGGGTGGGGGTAGATATCAAAAGAAAGAGAAAAGTAGAAAAAGTAACAGAGTTTGTAGAAAGAATAAAGCAGGTACAAAAGAAAGTTGGAACAGTGTTGAAGAAAGCTTAGGAAGAAATAAAAAGACAAACAGATAGAGAAAGAATAAAAGTTGAAGAATGGAAGAAGGATGATAAAATGATGTTGAGTATGAAAGATTTGGTATTCAAAGAAAGACTGGCAAGAAAGTTAGTGGACTGATATGTGGGCTTTTATATCATTGACAAGGTAGTTTCTACCAATGTAATCAAATTACAATTGCTGACTTCAATAAGGATTCATCTAGTTATGAATGTAAGTCAAGCAGTACAATGTAGAGAACAAGTGGAAAGATAGAAAGTGGAAGAAGTAAAACTGGTAGAAATAGATAGAGTAGAAGAATGGGAAGTAGAAAAAAATTTAAATAAAAGGAAAATAAGAGGAGTAGTAAAGTATTTAGTGTGATAGAAGGGGTTTACAACAGAAAGTAATATATGAGAGAAGAAGGAGGACTTAAAAAATACAAAGAAAGTGGTAGTAAAATTTGAAGAAAGACTTAGTGCAGAAGTAAGAAGACAAGAAAAGTTGAAGTTAGTAGAAGAACAAGACTTTAAGAGAGGGAAGCTACCAGAAAAATATATAGCAAAAATATTGTATGAATAGAATAATGAAGAAGAGTACTTGAGAAAGTTGGAAAGAAACTGGCAAAAATGGAAGTCAGTTTCTTCAGAAGAGAAACTTTGAAGAGAGAGTAATGTCAGAATTGAAGACAGTGGACTCTATCTATTTTTATTTTTATTTCATATTTATATTCATATTTTGAACTGAGAGTTAGGGTTAGTATGACATCATATATGACTGTTACAAATCATAGTCACACAATTATGTATGATAGAAGAACATAGAAGGTTTTAGAACAATGTGGTCAGATGCCTGGAATGTCATTTGCCAATTTCTGATAATATCATTGTATTCTTCTTTTCTTACTAGAATATTTGGTATGGGAGAATGAGAGTAAGATTGAATTTTTTTGTTTCTTTGTTGACTGATATATAATAAGACCATTTGACATTACTTAGACAATCTCAAAAATCAATGGAATTCTGAGTGTTTTTATTAAAAAATATCATAAGGTTTTGAGCTATAGCTATCAATTATATTTGATAAGAATAAGTTGTTGAATCAAAAATATATTTTGTCAAATAAATAGAATCAATAATAACTATGATATGAGATGCTTTAGAAATTTAAACAGCTTGATTAATTCTACATCTGATATTAAATAATTCAGCCTCAGTCAATATAATATTAACAGTGTGGTGAATGGTTTTTTTGATATCATTAAGATTAGAATAGATATATTATAACTTAGGCTTGGAGTTTAAGCAAAAGACACACTTTTGTATCGAGTAATACAAGAGAACTCGATAGAGTTCCTAAGTACAAGATGTCTACCTTATATACAAACTACTGATGGTCTGTGCTACACTCCTTTTGTTATGACTTAAAGACCTTAGAGTGGGTCAATGAATAGAATCTTGTATTGGGTTACCATAAGAGAACTCAATAGAGAACTCTGTACAGGATAGTTTACCTTATATACTAAGATCTCATGGTCCATGCTAACTACTTCTAGCCTACCCTAAACAGTTATGTGTTTGCCTCAAGGTCAATATGTGTTGTACACATTGTATAATGATATCCTTCCAAAACTTTCTATGTCCTTCTATATATTTTATGACTTGTGATTGCTACTGTGATCATGTCATCTGATGTGACTGATTATGTGACAGCATAATCTTATCACTCTAGTCCTAACCCTAGTTCTAAAAATAGAATAAAATAAAAATAAATTGAAAAGAAAATAGAAATGAAAATGAAAATGAAAATAATTAGAGTCCACTGCTTTCAGCTTTGACATCTTTAGCCCTACCCTAATAACCATATGTTCACCTTAAGGTTGACATATGTTAATTATACTATATGACATCATTATCTTCTAGAACCTTCTATATTGTTCTATCATGTCATGTAAACATGTGACTTATGTGACTGTGACTGTGACTTATATAACATCACATTTTGTCTTCTTTGTCTATGTCTAAATAAAGAAACATAAAAGAAATAGAATAAAACCAAGTCCATTGTTTGCAACTCTGACAGTGGACAGAGTTCACCATTCTTGGTTTTGAATCTTGGTGAGTTTGTTTTGAAGTTTACTTTACAGCACCATGCTAAATCTCAATGATTTTTGACTTTATGTAGACTATTATATTTAATGGATTTTGATCCAGAAGCATAGCAAGAAAAAGTAGTATGTCTCCATTTCCAACAATTCTTACATTGTGGAATACCTGGGTTCATTTTTGTACTTCAAACTATAGCAATGTGGTTACCCATATTAAAGCACCTATTAATTAGTATTTTAGCTTTAGATCCACTTTGGGCATTCTAGATATCAACCTAAATGATTGCTATGTCTGATTTAGATGAAGCTTTGATAACTCTTAGTTTAAATGCAAGAATTACATCATTGAAAATATAAGTAGACTTGATAATTCTCTTGACTATATCAGAATTGATAGAAACATTAGTATCTTCAATGAGATATAGAATACCCAAAATCTTGAGATAAGACTTCAATTGAGGAAGTCTAGACATCATGATATCATCTAAATCAATAGAGTCTACATTCTTGATGTACTTTTCAACAGTACTAAGATCTAAAGAGAAGGCAATTGTAATAGTGAGGCCTCAGTGATCTGCTCAAATAAAATCAGCTATAATATCTGACTTGATGTCCTTTAGTGCCCTATTGATGTGAGCTATATGCTTGCAAGACATGACCATGAATTTGGTTGAATTGGATAGGCTCACAGGGACCAACATTTGTCTTCTTGATAGTCTCTTAGTAGTCATGTTGAACCTGGGTTTTTCTTTTCTTGGTTTATTTATAATCTTATGTACTTCCTCAATTTTCTTGGACAAGAGGTTAGGGAAATTCTCCTTGATTTTGACAATCTCCTTGATATTGGAAGAGGATACTTGTGCATATGATTGTCCATTCTGGGTGTTAATCTTTTGATTGGCAGTTTTTCCTTTTCCTTTGAAAAACTTCAATTTCTCAAGGACCTTTTTGCTAGGCCTCAGTGGAATTGGGGGGAGCCCTAGAAATTTCTGCTTTTTTTCCAGGGTTGCTAGATTCTTTATTCTCTTCTGAACCACCTTTAAAATTTTTCGGTGTAAATTTTGCCGAGACACATTGTTGGAACAATTTACTGTTATTGTCAGTTTTCAAAGTATCCCATCCCGCCTCATAGATAGACGAGATGAAATCCCAAGCTGCTTAACCAAATCCTGCAATAGCAGGAATGTCTTTTTCAGATTTACCTTCAAGGGCTCTGTTTCTAATGAAATTAGTCATTCTGTAAAGTGATGTTGAGATGTTGCTCGAATCAATTTCGACGAACTCATTAGTTCCCAATAAGGAAATGGGAAGTGCAGCACCATCCCAAGACTTTGGCTCGACTGGTTGATTTTCCAAGTAAAAAATAGAAGAGGTTTTAAACCCTTGTGGAAAACACGTGTTCGTGTCAGTGCTATTAACACACTCTCCTTGAGGATTCGGTGTGTTCATTGAACCTATAGCCTCGTTAGTGGATTAATTTCCCCCTACCTCAGGGTTTGCATAGGACAGAGTAAGCTCTTGCAGTTCATTGAGTTCCACTTGGTCTGCCCAAGAAGGATTATTGCTTTGAGTTTCCATCCTCTCAACGTAAGGAATGGAAGAGACACTTGAATGTGCCAACAACTCTCTAGAGTTATTAGCACTAGGAATAGCAGACCTACCTCTTGGGGTATCTATATCCATGTCCATATTTATGTTGTTTTGAACCATTGGGTTGAAAAGTGTACTAGTATCAAAGGGAAACAATGTATTCGCTAATTCTCTGTTGGGTGCTACCATACAAGATGGTGGTACGAGAGAAAGAAGCGAAGATAAACATGCCCCTTGTCCTTCTTCTAACACATGTCATATAATAATTATGGAGAGCGGATGGATGACGCCATAGAGCGAAATCACTTCAAAAGCAGCTAACTTTCCCCCAGCAGTATTGAAGTATGACACAAGCATTGAAAATCAGGCCTAGTACTACAGAAACTGGGGTTGAGATCCAAATTTTACAATGAGAGACAAATGCGATGTGATATTCCTGATCAAATCAACGTCATCGAAACATCGGGGCACCAGACTATTTGTCATACACTTGCTATCTTTCTGAAATTCACCTAACTTATCGAATGGTCTCGCTTAACTTATGGAATCTCTGTATTCTTGATTCATATGCCAGAAACGCCTTGCTATTGTTGTTCATTTTCCCTCCCTTCTCTTTCGCAGCCCCAAT